>ENA-OZHF01001041-OZHF01001041.1-human-gut-metagenome-genome-assembly--contig:-NODE-1041-length-9396-cov-5.340113_pt1 | contig 9396 bp, 6 predicted proteins | sample MGYA00244042_ERZ653678 | MGnify/ENA primary metagenome ERZ653678 (study PRJEB26926, sample SAMN06165340) | human gut metagenome | biome: ENVO:00009003; feature: ENVO:2100002; material: ENVO:00002003... | reverse complement strand
TTATATACAATGAACTTCTGTGTCGAGAGTATTCCGTTGATGTCGGTGTTGTAGAAATCGTGGAAACGAGTGTAGGGAAGAGGTCAAAAAAACAGTGCGAGATAGATTTTGTAGTAAACAAGGGTTCTAAAAAATACTATATTCAATCCGCACTAAATGTTTCGGATCCGTCAAAACTTGAAACCGAACTCAGACCTTTGAAGAATACAAAGGATTTCTTTAAAAAGATTATTATCAGCAAAACTTCAATGAAGTCTTGGACGGATGAGGACGGAATACTTCATCTCGGACTTTATGAGTTCTTGCTGAATGTAAATTCCCTCGAATTGTAAACTAAATAGGCTCAATGTCAATAGTTGTGGAAAGCCGAAAAATAAGAATGTATGAAATTTATAAGCAACAGAAATTGTAAAAGAGCAAGTGATACACAACTAAGAACAAGGCACAGCTTACGGAAAAATCCGTTCAGCTGTGCCTTTGATTGTGTTTGTGAAGTTGTAATGCTGTTTTTATTACGGCTTTGTCAAGAAAAGTGTGTAAGTTTTTTAAAATCATAAAAAAGCATATGTCTTATCTGATTGCTCTTTGGTGCTATGTCAAATTTCAATTTCAGATTATAAAAATATTATAACCTTTTTTTGCAAAGAAACTCAATAAAATTGGCACAAATGTTATATTAAAAGGCTTTTTAAATTGACTTTTATTTTAAAATATGATAGTATGTTAGTATGTAAACTTACATACTAACATGCTATCATAGAAATGGTGGTGATTACTTGATTGTTGATGATTCTATGAAATTCTGTAATTTGCTTGCACAAATGATAAAAGAGGCAAATTTATCAAATGCCAAGTTTTACACTGCACTTGGCATAAAGAAACCTTATTTTTATGATATTTTAAGCGGTAAAGTTAATCCACCTCCTCCCGATAGACAAATTGCAATGCTTCGGTTATTGAAACCAAAGCCTGAAGAAATAGCGTTGTTTTTTGATTTGGCTGCACAAGAGCGAAATGAAGTGCCCGCTGATATCGCACAAGCTTTAATAAATAAAGATTTGTGCAGAGAATTGAGAAATGGTATAGATTACGAAAAATTATTAAAGAACGGGGAATACAAAAATGAGCGATAATAAAAGAGAACAAGAGAGAACAGAACTTTACCGTACAATATGGGCGCTTGCAAATGAACTTAGAGGAAGTGTAGATGGTTGGGATTTTAAACAATATGTTTTAGGTATGCTGTTCTATAGATATATATCTGAAAACCTTACAACTTATCTCAATAAAGGTGAATGGGAAGCAGGAAATACTGATTTTGATTATGCGAAAATCAGTGATGATGAAGCTTTAAGAGTTAAAGATGATATGGTGCAAGAAAAAGGCTTCTTTATTTTACCCAGAGAATTGTTTGGAAATTTATTAAACAGAATTAAAAAAGCTGATAAAGACGCAAAGGAACAAGCGGAAAAAGACGGCAAAGAAGTAGAAATTGCTGATTTAGATGAGAATTTGAACGAAATATTGCAAACGAACTTTAAAAACATTGAAGCGTCTGCTATCGGCAGTCCAAGCGAAGAAAACTTCAAAGGTTTGTTTGACGATATAGATGTGAACAGCAATAAGCTCGGACCAACAGTTATTAAGAGAAACAAAAGACTTAAAAGATTAATTACTGTTATCGGGGATATGGATCTTGGTAATTATCAAGATAATTCCATTGACGCTTTTGGGGACACCTATGAATACTTAATGGGAATGTATGCTTCTAATGCCGGCAAAAGCGGTGGTGAATTTTTTACCCCACAAGAGGTATCTGAACTTCTGACAAATTATAACCTTTGCCGTATCAATATGTTTTTACACGATATAGGTTACGATAAATTCAGCATTGAACACGGCGATACTTTGACTGATCCTAAGCATTGGGATGAAGAACCGTTTGAAGCCATCGTTTCAAATCCGCCGTACTCGATTAAGTGGGAAGGCTCTGACAATGGAACACTGATAAACGATCCTCGTTTTTCTCCTGCCGGTGTATTGGCTCCTAAATCAAAAGCGGACTTTGCTTTTATTATGCATTGTCTTAGCTGGCTTGCTACAGACGGAACGGCGGCTATTGTTTGCTTTCCCGGTATTATGTATCGTGGCGGTGCAGAACAGAAAATCAGAAAATATCTGATTGATAATAACTATATTGAATGTATCATTCAGCTGCCTGATAATCTTTTTTACGGAACAAGCATTGCGACTTGCATTATGGTTCTCAAAAAATCAAAAGTTGACAGCCAAACTTTATTTATTGATGCTTCAAAAGAATTTGTCAAGTCTACCAACAGCAATAAATTGGGGGATGGAACATCAAGTAATGAGCCTAATAACATTCAGAATATATTAAACGCATATATCAACCGAAAGACTGAAAAGTATTTTACTGCTCTTGTTAAACAGGAAGATATTGAAAATGCGGATTACAATCTATCTGTATCAACTTATGTAGAAAGTGAGGATACAAGAGAAGTTATTGATATAGCTGTCCTCAATGAGCAAATATCTCAAATTGTTCAGCGTGAAAACACATTGCGTGCCGAAATTGATGCGATTATAGCTGAAATTGAGGTGACTAAATGAATTTAGCGACTAAAGTGTTAAATAAACCAATTGGGTCATATGTCGCTACACTACCATTTATTGACATAAAAAAATACTTTTATTCTGAGTATGAGACCCAAGACGATGAAGATATGATCGGTTTACAGAATGGCGATTTTGTAGAAATTGATGCCGGTAGAATCGCATTAAATTTTTACTGTAAAAAGTGTGAAGATTCGAGAACATTTATGTCTCCAGATAGATTGCATGCTCTTATTATTAATGAGAATCTTATTAGTATTGACGCTTTCTTGCAGTGTCCTGTATGTAAAACTGAAATTCAAGTTTGGTTTTTACTTGAAGTTAAGGACATGTTTACTGAAGAGCCAAAAGTAAAAATTTTAAAGAGAACTGAAAAGCTTTCAAAAAATGTAAGTGAATTACGAGAAAATTCATTCGGTATATATACTGATTTGCTTGAAAAAGCCATGAGAGCATCACGAGAAGGTTTTGGAGCTGGGGCTATAATATATTTGCGCAAAGTTTTTGAACAGGTAACAAGTGAAGCGGCTAAGGCTTCCAACATTTCTACCACATATATTAATAGTAATGGTAAAGAAAAACGAAAGAATTTTAAGGATCTTTTAACAGAAGTGGACACAAAATGTGCTATTGTTCCTATAGAATTCTCGAATAATCGGTATAAATTATTTGGTAAGCTTAGCGATGTAGTGCATGGTGAATACGATGAGGAAATTGCATTGGAAAAATTCAGTGCGTTTTATCGTCTTGTTACAGGAATTATCGAAAACATAAAGAGTAAAGAGGAATTTCAAAGTGCCCAGCAAGCGTTGGGATTGTCTGAAGGCGGTGATAAAAATGAATAAACTAGAACAACTTATAAATGATCTTTGTCCAGAGGGTGTAGAATATAAAACACTTGGAGAATTGGGAGCATTTTATAGTGGGCTTAGTGGAAAATCAAAAGACGATTTCAGCAATGGAAATGCGAAATTTATTACATATATGAATGTATTTTCGAATCTGTCATTAAAAATAGATGTTGATGATAAAGTAAAAATAGGAGAAAACGAAAATCAAAACACTATACAATATGGGGATATTTTGTTTACAGGTTCTTCGGAAACTCCTGAAGAATGTGGTATGTCATCGGTTTTAACATCAATAACAGATGAAAATTTATATTTGAATAGCTTTTGTTTTGGATTTAGATTTTATGATAAAAAGCTTATGTTGCCAGAGTTTTCTAAATATGTTTTCCGTTCAAGTGAGATTAGAAAGCAGATAAAAAGGACAGCCAGTGGTGTTACAAGATTCAATGTTTCTAAAAAGAAGATGGAAAAAGTAACAATCCCCCTTCTTCCTATACCAATACAAGAGGAGATTGTTCGTATATTGGATAAATTTACGGAACTCACTGCGGAACTCACTGCGGAACTCACTGCGAGAAAACAGCAGTATGAGTATTATAGAGATAATTTGTTTGTTTTTTCTGATAATGTTCTTTATAAACCATTACAAGAAATTGCAGATATCGGAACTGGAAGCAGTAATACAAATGAAGAATTAGAAATAGGAGAATATCCGTTTTTTGTGCGTTCACAAGAAGTGAGAAGAAAAGATAGTTATGAATTTGATGAGACTGCAATTATAACTTCTGGAGACGGAGTGGGTGTAGGTAAAATTTTTCATTATATAGAGGGTAAATATGCTTTACATCAAAGAGCATATCGCATTCACATTAACACCGATGATGTCATACCTAAATATTATTTTTATTATATGAAAAGTGCTTTTCTGTCTTATATTGAAAAAAATTCTTTTCATTCATCAGTGACTTCCATAAGAAGACCAATGCTTAACAATTTCCCTGTGCCAATTCCATATCCAGAAAACAAGGAAAAGTCACTTGCAGAACAACAGCGCATAGTTGATATTCTTGATCGATTCGATAAGCTTTGCAATGATATCAGTGATGGATTACCTGCCGAAATTGAAGCAAGACAAAAGCAATATGAATATTACAGAGATAAGCTCTTAACTTTTAAGAAAAAGGAGGCAACGAAAAATGAATAGCTTTAAAATTGTGGCGAGTTCAAACGAAAATACGGTTGTCGCTGAATACACACCTGAAGAAAGAAAAAGCACCGACTATCAAAGCGAAGCGGAACTTGAAAAAGATTTTATAAATCGCCTTGTCAATCAGGGCTACGAATACATTACTATAAAAAGCGAACAAGACTTAATTGACAACCTCCGTACTCAGCTTGAAAAACTTAATAACTACACCTTTTTCGATAAAGAATGGAACGACTTTTACAGCAGTGTTATTTCCAATGGAAATGATGGTATTGTTGAGAAAACTCGCAAAATACAGGAAGATTACCTGCAAAACCTTACCCTTGATAACGGTTATGTGAAAAATATCAAGCTGATAGATAAAACCAACATTCATAACAATCATTTGCAGATAATAAATCAGTACGAAGAAAATGAGGGTGAACGTAAAACCCGTTATGATGTAACGATTTTGGTAAACGGATTGCCGTTAGTGCATATTGAGCTTAAAAAGCGAGGGAATGCAATTCGAGAAGCATTTAATCAAATCAATAGATACCAGCGTGACAGCTTTTGGGCAGGCAGCGGATTGTATCAGTATGTACAGCTGTTTGTAATCTCCAACGGTACGCATACAAAGTATTACTCTAACACAACAAGATTTCAGCATATCAAGGATAACGCAGAGAAAAACGCAGCAAAAAAGAAAAAGACTTCTAATAGCTTTGAATTCACAAGTTATTGGGCGGATGAAAAAAACCGTACCATCCCGGATCTTGTGGACTTTACAAAAACCTTTTTTGCAAAACATACGCTGCTTAATATTTTGACTCGTTACTGTGTATTTACCTCAGAGGATTTATTATTGGTAATGCGTCCTTATCAAATTGCGGCAACTGAAAAAATCCTAAACCGCATTATAGTTTCTACCAATCTCAAAAAAACCGGCAGAAAAGAGGCGGGCGGTTACATTTGGCATACCACCGGAAGCGGCAAGACTTTAACAAGTTTTAAAACTGCACAGCTTGCTAAAGGATTGAATTTCATTGATAAAGTATTGTTTGTTGTCGATAGAAAAGATCTTGACTACCAGACAATAAAAGAATATGACAGGTTTGAAAAAGATGCTGCCAACAGCAACACCTCTACTAAAATTCTGCAAAAACAAATGGAAGATGATAATGCAAGGATCATCATCACAACTATTCAAAAGTTAGATAAATTCATATCTAAGAACAAAGAACATGAAGTTTATAAAAAACATATTGTTATGATTTTTGATGAATGTCACCGTTCTCAGTTCGGAGATATGCACAAGTCGATTACAAAGCACTTTAAAAATTATCATATCTTCGGGTTTACAGGCACGCCGATTTTTGCATCGAATTCTAACAGTTCCAATGCACCGAATATGCGCACTACGGCACAGGTTTTCGGAGGTGAACCGGACGAAAATGGGAACAAAGTAAGACCACTGCACGCATATACCATTGTAGATGCTATTCATGATGGAAATGTCTTGCCTTTTAGAATTGATTATATCAATACGATTAAAAACCCTGAAATTTTATATGACAAGCAAGTAAAAGCAATTGACCGTGAAAAAGCTTTGCTTGATCCTAAAAGAGTATCTGAGATTACACAATACATTCTTGAACATTTTGAGCAGAAAACTTATCGCAATCAAAGCCGTTCCTATTATGACCATAAAGTGATTACGAATGTAGAAAAAATGGCAAAGTCCAAGAATAATACGGTAACAGAGCAAAAAGCAACCGCAAAAGTAAATGGTTTTAATTCAATTTTTGCAGTCGCATCTATTCCGGCAGCGATTGCATACTACAATGAATTTAAAAAGCAAATGGAGGAAACAGGTCATAAATTAAATATTGCTACGATATTCAGTTTTAATCCAAACGAAGAAGATCCGGATGATATCTTGCAAGATGAAAATTTTGACACAAGTGGTCTTGATCGAACTTCACGGGATTTTCTTGACAGTGCGATTGATGATTATAATAAGCTGTTTAATGTTAGCTATGATACATCTGCCGATAAATTTCCCAACTATTATAAAGACGTATCATTGAGAATGAAAAATCGTGAGATTGATTTGCTGATCGTAGTCAATATGTTTCTAACGGGATTTGATGCAACCACTTTAAACACTTTATGGGTAGATAAGAATTTAAAAGATCATGGTTTGATACAAGCGTTTTCCCGTACCAATCGTATTTTGAACTCAGTTAAAACATTTGGAAACATTGTATGTTTTAGGAACCTTGAAACAGCCACTAATAATGCCTTAGCGCTTTTTGGAGATAAAAACGCAAGAGGTATGGTTATTCTAAAAACTTACAATGAGTATATGAATGGCTATGAAGATGAGCACGGAAAACATATTGAAGGTTATAACGAGCTTGTAGCCAGACTGGTAAATGAATTTCCGATAAGCAGTCAAATCATTGGCGAGGATAACGAAAAAGAATTCATCAAACTGTTTGGTAGCATTTTGAAATTGAGAAATATTTTAAGGTGTTTCGATGATTTTGAAAGCGACAGTTCTGTATCCGTTAGAGATTTACAGGATTATCAAAGCATTTATATTGACTTATATCAAGATTATGCTAAAAAAAGCGACATTGAAAAAGAACGAATCAACGATGACATTGTCTTTGAAATTGAACTTATTAAGCAGGTCGAGGTCAATATAGATTATATCTTGATGCTCGTTGCCAAATATCACGAATCAAACTGTGAGGATAAAACGATTCTTGCTAATATTAATAAATCAATAGATGCAAGTGTTGAGCTGCGCAGCAAAAAAGCTTTAATTGAGGGATTTGTTGCCCAAATGACAGTAAAAACAGATGTTGAAAAGGACTGGAAAGACTTTGTTAAAAAGCAAAAAGAGGAGGACTTAGAAACAATCATCAAATATGAAAAGCTAAAACACGATGAGGCTCAAAAATTTATAGAGAACTCATTCAGAGATGGTGAAATAAAAACCACAGGAACAGATCTTGATAAAATATTACCGCCAATTTCAAGATTTTCAGGTGGTTCAAATAGGGCTTTGAAAAAACAAACTGTCATTGATAAGCTAAAAGACTTTTTTGAAAAATATTTCGGCTTAGTATAACACAAAATCCGCTACCAGTTAGAATTTGGTAGCGGATTTAACTATATAAAAATTAATTTAGAATTTACAATTTCTCTTGTTCTGTTGCAAACATTGTTCATTTGTGCAACCCATTCCATCTGATCTTTTGCCTTAAGTTCTTCTGTTATATTGTCGCTTTCTGCTAGTTGCTTTACGATTTGAAAAAACATATTTTCAGCCTGATTTTCAATATCGACAAGATAGTCATTTAGTTTCTCGCTTGTCAACAGGTTCATATAAATAATTTTGAACCGACCCCAAAAAGTTAGACCAAGAATCTAACGATTTGGAGGTCGGTTCATGGATCTTTACTCTGCAAAATTTGTATTGTTTTAAAAAAATAGCAAATAACAAAGGTTATTTGCTAAAAAACAAAAAATAATTAAAGCCTAACTTTTTGGGGGTACATCAGTTTTATGACTGCTATGTCACCTTCTGCAGAAAAGGTGTGGATTGATATATCCGTTGGATTCTAAAAACATTTTGCGAAATTAGCACCCTCTACTCGGAAGGTGACTAGTTCACTAAAAGTGTACCGTTGTATGAGTCAAAACTAATTATACATAAAGGAGTATGTCGAATTATTAATAGTTATGTTACGAGTCAATAGGCTCTTTTTTTATACCCAAATTTAGGTCGTAAAAGGCTAATAACAGGTGATTTGTACAAATACAAGTATTTTATATTGTCAGAGTTCACAAAAATAAAACAACTTTCAAAAATATATTTACAACTTCGCATAATGTGATATATAATAACATTATGCGAATAAAATATATGCTAAACCAATAACATATTCGCCGTATAAACAAAGCAAGGTGATAAAAACAATTTTTAGTAAAAATTAAAATGAGGTGATAGTTGTAATTTAATTGCGGAAACTGACAACAAGATTTAGATTTAAGGAGGAAAGTATGAATAAAAAATTAAAAAAACTTGTTTCAGGAACATCGGTAACTTTATGTGCATTGATTGCATTTTCATTGCCAACACAAGTGTTTGCACAAAATCTGCCGATAAATACAGAAGTTAAAACTCAAACTCCGAATGAAGAACAATCTTCTGATGAATACAAAACCGGAAACATTCTTTCAGAAATCAAAGACGAGAGAGATGAATATTCAAAGCAGTTCCGTTTGGATGACGGCACTACAATGGCTGTAAGTTATAAGGAGCCTATCCATTACAAAAATGCGGCAGGAGAATGGGTTGATTATGATAACAGCTTGAAAAATGAAACCGTAAATTCAGCATCCCCTGATGAAGTTACAGAGGAATATACTAATAAAAAGAGCGATTTTAAGGTTAATTATTCTAAAAAATCCAAAGAGAACTCTATGGTTAAAATCAAGGACGATAACCAAAAAATCAGTTGGGGATATAAGGATACAAACAAAGTAAAGTCAACTATAGTAAACAATGATGAAGAGCTGACAGATAATGACAAATTTACAACATTAAAAAACCTTACATCTGAAATCACATACGAAAACATTTATGATGATGTAGATGTTCAGTATTTTACAACCACAACAGGCTGTCTCTTATACACATCTGACGCT
>ENA-OZHF01001003-OZHF01001003.1-human-gut-metagenome-genome-assembly--contig:-NODE-1003-length-9637-cov-7.773012_pt1 | contig 9637 bp, 8 predicted proteins | sample MGYA00244042_ERZ653678 | MGnify/ENA primary metagenome ERZ653678 (study PRJEB26926, sample SAMN06165340) | human gut metagenome | biome: ENVO:00009003; feature: ENVO:2100002; material: ENVO:00002003... | reverse complement strand
TTAATCTGTTGACTAACGGTGAGTTGGTATGGTCGGTGTCTTACAACATCGGTACGGTGCGTATGCTAAGTAATGCTGTTAAAGAAGGAACTTGGCAGCAAATGGAAGAAGAGCTTATGAAAGTGACGGAAGGTGTTGCCGCGATCAATATCATCGGATCGGGTGGGAATATTAATAAGTTGTTCCGCCTGGCAGATAAGAAGGATAAGAAGTTGCAACGTTTGCCGGTCAGTTCGTTGCAAACAGTCTATGATGTGTTGAAACCGCTGACTCCGGAGGAAAGGGTAGAGGCATTCAGTCTAAAGCAAGACCGTGCCGATGTAATTGTGCCTGCTGCGGAAATTTTTCTGAAAATTGCAGAAGTAGTGCATGCAGAATATATTTATGTTCCGGTCATTGGACTGTCTGATGGTATCATTGACAATCTGTATGCCAAAAGCCTTGAGAAAGAAATGAAAGTTGAATAAACTTTCATTTTAATACTGTTTGTATTGTACGACTTCAAAAATATTCGGTTTATCCTGATAAATTGTTGGAAATTAATAGTTGAAGTTCCAAAATTTGCTATATATTTGTAATCGTTAACAACTAACAAACAGAAATACCATGATGAACAAAATGTGCATGGCAGCTGTTATAGCTGCTTCTTTGTATGCAGGGACTACTTTTGCCCAACCTGCCGCCGTAAAGAAAATCATTGAAACGGGCCAAACAGATAACCGGGTGATGCATCAGTTGGATATTCTCACCAATCGTTTTGGGGGAAGAGTTATAGGCTCGGATGCGTATGAGAATGCAGCCGAGTGGATGATGCGTGAATATAAACGATGGGGTATTGATGTACGCTTGGAAGAAGCTGGAGAACTGCCGGTAGGTTTTAACCGTGGTCCATGGTTCGGACGTTTAATCGGGGGAGATCAGGCAATGGATCTGCATTTTGTCACTCCATCCTACACTTCAGGTACTAAAGGTCTGCAACGCGGGCATGTTTTGATAGAGCCCCGTACTCAAGAAGAGCTGGACCGCATGAAACATCAGTTGAAAGGCGCTTGGGTGTTGATCTCAGGTGAAAATGTAGGTTGGCCTGTTGACCGTTCTGCTAAAGGAGATTCGTTGAGAGCTGCTATCAAAGCTGAAAATATAGAAATAGAAAAGCAGAATGCTGCCTTGATGGAAGAGAATTGGAGCAAAGGAACCAAACATGCCATGAAGCCTTTGCGTGAAATGCCGGGACTATTTTATAAAGAGATGTGTGAGGCAGGAGCACTTGGCTTTATTCAGTCGGCACCTGTACCTTTACGTGCTTTGTATGATCGTGCTTTATTGAATGATCCCCATACTACGTTTGATAATTTGCCCGAAGTCTGTGATATCAAGTTGGATGAACATCAATACAAGATTATTAAACAGATGGTGAAAGAACGACGGAACTTTTGGCTGGAATTTGATATTCGTAATCATTTCAAACTAGGTCCTGTGAAATATCATAATGTCGTAGCATCCATTAAGGGCACTAAATATCCGGATGAATATGTTATTATAAGCGGACATCTTGATTCTTATGATGTGGCAACCGGTGGTATAGACTGTGGCACAGGCATTGGTCCTATGATGGAGGCTGCCCGTATGATTGCACTTTCCGGTGCAAAACCTAAACGTACTATACTGTTTGTGGCTTTTGCTGGAGAGGAATTTGGATTATTGGGTGCAAAAGCATATGTCAAGACTCATGCAAAAGAATTGGGAAAGATTGCCAATCTGTTCAACCGGGACGGAGGGCCGACTCCACCGGTGGGAATCTCCGTTCCTCAGGCTATGTATGATGATTTTGTGGAAGTGTGCAAGCCTGTGAAAGAGATCCGTGCGGATTATCCGTTTGAGGTAAAGGTTGCGAAACCCTTTAAACGTCCTACTCAAAGCGGCGGTACGGATGCCAGTGTTTTTGCAGTGGAAGGAGTGCCTACTTTTGGTTTCAATACACAAGACATAAAAGGATATAATTTCTCTTATGGGGAAATATGGCATACGGAACGTGATCTTTATACGAAGAATATACCAGAATACCAAGAGCATGCAGCTACGGTAACAGCAGTGGTTGCTTTGGGAATTGCTAATTTAAGTAAACAGTTATCTCGTGAAGGAATGCACAAAAAGTAGCGGAAATGTTCTTTTTTTCTTCTTTTGGTGGAATAATGTCGTATTGATGTGTAAAAAATGTTAGCTTAAGTTCAATCTACTGAGATAATCTTTACCTTTGCTGCGCATATAAAGCAAAAGGTAGGTAAACAAAAAGCCTGCGATATTTGTTAATATAGAAAAGGTAAATTATCAAATAAAAGTAAATAGAAGCTTATGTCACAGATTATTGGACATATTTCACAAGTTATCGGACCGGTAGTCGATGTGTATTTTGAGGGCAAAGGCATCGACACCGATCTGCTTCTTCCAAGCATTCATGATGCATTGACTATCAAACGCAATGACGGCAGAATTCTAGTCGTGGAAGTTCAACAACACATTGGTGAAGACACAGTGCGTACTGTAGCTATGGATAGTACGGACGGTTTGCAACGTGGTATGGAAGTAATTCCGACAGGACATCCTATTACTATGCCGGTTGGTAATCAGATTAAAGGCCGGTTGATGAACGTAGTAGGTGAGGCTGTGGACGGTATGCGCCCGTTGAGTAAGGAAGGGGCGTTTCCCATTCACCGTGAGCCCCCTAAGTTTGATGAATTGTCTACTGTGCAGGAAGTGCTCTTCACAGGTATCAAGGTTATTGATTTGCTGGAACCTTATTCAAAGGGTGGTAAAATCGGATTGTTTGGGGGGGCCGGTGTAGGCAAGACTGTGCTTATTATGGAGCTGATTAACAACATTGCCAAGAAACATAACGGCTTTTCTGTTTTTGCCGGAGTCGGTGAACGTACACGTGAAGGCAACGACCTGTTGCGTGAAATGATTGAATCTGGTGTAATCCGCTACGGAGAAGAATTTAAGAAAAGCATGGAAGAAGGTCATTGGGATCTTTCCAAAGTAGATTATAATGAAGTTGAAAAGTCACAGGCCACATTGGTGTACGGACAGATGAACGAGCCTCCCGGCGCGCGTTCTTCCATTGCCCTTTCGGGGCTGACCGTTGCCGAATCTTTCCGTGACCGCAAAAACGGTGACAGCAACGGACCACGTGACATTTTGTTCTTTATCGACAATATATTCCGTTTCACTCAGGCAGGTTCCGAGGTTTCGGCTTTGTTGGGCCGTATGCCGTCAGCCGTGGGGTACCAACCGACATTGGCAACGGAAATGGGACAGATGCAGGAACGTATCACTTCTACCAAGAATGGTTCTATCACCTCGGTACAGGCTGTGTATGTACCTGCTGATGACTTGACAGACCCTGCGCCCGCTACTACATTTACTCACTTGGATGCAACGACCGTATTGAGCCGTAAAATTACCGAACTGGGTATTTATCCGGCTGTAGATCCGTTGGAATCAACCTCACGTATTCTTGATCCGCTGATTGTAGGGCAGGAGCACTATGATGTGGCTCAGCGTGTGAAGCAGATATTGCAGCGCAACAAGGAGTTGCAAGATATCATTTCTATTTTGGGTATGGACGAATTGAGTGATGAAGATCGTCAGACTGTAAACCGTGCGCGTCGGGTGCAGCGGTTCCTTTCACAACCGTTTGCCGTAGCCGAACAGTTTACAGGTGTGCCGGGTGTCATGGTTTCTATCGAAGATACGATAAAAGGATTCAAGATGATTTTGGACGGTGAGGTGGATTACTTGCCGGAACAGGCATTCCTGAATGTAGGAACGATAGAGGAAGCAATAGAAAAGGGAAAGAAGTTGCTGGATGCTGCCAGCCATAAGAAATAAAAGTAAGTATGGAACATCATGAAGATCTTCATTTGATAGTGGTTTCTCCGGAAAGTACTTTGTTTGACGGCAAAGTGGAAATAGTGACACTACCGGGGGAATTAGGCTCTTTTTCTGTCCTGTATGATCATGCTCCGCTGATATCATCACTGATAAAAGGCGAGATAAAATACACGGAGGACGAATTGGAGAAATCAATTGGAATATCGAGTGGGTTCGTTGAGGTGAGGGACAATATAGTTTCGGCCTGTGTGGAAATCTAATACATAATTATGTTTTTGTTAGCCGTAAAGAGAAAATTTATCATATCGTTGACCATATTAATGGTTGTATTGAGTTGGGGAGGAGCCTTGGTATTTCACACCTTGTTGCCTAGGTATTATTTTGCCTGGTATCCCTCCATACCGATATTTTTTTATCTTTTCGGCCTCTTTTACATATTTATGTTCGGATGCTGTTATCGGGTAAGTCCGCAAAAAATGGTGGCGGTTTACTTGGTGGCGAAAGTGACGAAGATGATGTTGAGCATCTTGATTATGTCCGTCTATGCAGTGGCGGTGGCACATCAAGTACTGTCATTTATAGGAACTTACATGGTATTCTATATTATCTTTCTGATTTTTGAAACCCGCTTCTTTTTTCATTTTGAGATAAAACATAAAAGTAATAGGTACAAGTATAAGTAATATGAGAAGTTTACGATATATAGGAACGGTTTTAATGTTGCTGATCGCTTTTCTGCAAGGAGCCAATGCCCGGGAAGAGTCGGAAACTGACTATAAAGAGCAGCAGGTAGACGTAAATGAAATCGTTTTCGGACATATAGGTGATTCGTATGAATGGCATATCACTGACATAGGAGATACACCTATAGCTATACCACTGCCGGTAATCGTAAAAAGCAGTACAGGATGGCACGTTTTTCTTTCTTCTAGGTTTGAGGAAGGAAACGGAGAGTATGAAGGACTGTACATTGCTAAAGACGGTGAATATAAAGGTAAGATAGTGGAAAAGGATGCTAGCGGTAACGAAGTAAAACCTTTGGATATCTCTATTACAAAGAATGTTACCGGGTTGTTTGTCAATAGTGCCATTCTGGTGATTCTAGTGTTGAGTTGTGCCCGTTGGTACAAAAAACATCCAGTAGAAAAGGAAGCTCCTAAAGGAATGGTGGGCATGATGGAAGCTTGTATCCTGGCAATCAATGATGATGTGATAAAGGGTTGTATCGGTAAGGATTATAAGCGTTATGCACCTTATCTGCTGACGGCTTTCTTCTTTATCCTGATCAATAATCTGATGGGATTGATTCCTTTCTTCCCCGGCGGTGCGAATATTACAGGTAATATTGCCGTTACCTTTGTGCTGGCTATCTGTACGTTCCTGGCTGTGAATCTATGGGGGAACAAGGAATATTGGAAAGAGATTCTATGGCCTGATGTTCCTTGGTGGTTGAAGGCTCCGTTCCCGATGATGCCGATTATTGAGATTTTCGGAATCTTTACGAAGCCATTTGCATTGATGATCCGTTTGTTTGCCAATATGATGGCCGGTCATGCTGCTATTCTCAGTTTGATATCCATCATTTTTATTACGGCGAATATGGGACCTCTGATCAATGGTTCCATGGGATTTGTTGCTGTGGCATTCGGAATCTTTATGACTGCGCTGGAATTATTGGTCGCATTTATTCAAGCATACGTATTTACCATGTTGTCCGCGGTCTTTATCGGGTTGTCCCGTACAGAAGAGATGCGTGAAGAAAAAGAAATGAAATAAATTAAATAATTAATTCAAAAAACAAACTATTATGTTACTAGCAGTTTTATTACAGTCCGCTGCTGCGGCAGGTTTAGGGAAATTAGGTGCTGCACTTGGAGCAGCTATTGCAGTAATCGGTGCAGGTATCGGTATCGGTAAAATCGGTGGTTCTGCCATGGAGGCAATTGCCCGTCAGCCGGAGGCGGCAGGAGATATCCGTATGAATATGATTATTATCGCCGCGCTGGTAGAAGGTGTGGCTCTGATCGCCATTATTGTTTGTTTATTAACTTTGTTCTTATAATTAATTTAGCATGTCATTATTAACACCTGATAGCGGTCTGTTATTCTGGATGGTCATCGTTTTCGGTATCGTTTTTGTCATTCTGGCAAAATACGGTTTCCCGGTGATCACCAGAATGGTGGATGAGCGAAAACAATATATAGACAAGTCACTGCTTGCTGCACGTGAAGCCAATGAGCAATTGGCTAATATTAAAGCAGACAGTGAAATGATATTGGCTAAGGCTCACGAGGAGCAGGCGCGCATCCTGAATGAAGCGGTCGCAACCCGCGAACGTATTCTGAAGGAAGCCAAAACACAGGCTCAGGTTGAAGGACAGAAACTGCTGGATGAAGCGAAAAAGCAGATTCAGGCAGAAAAAGACAGCGCTATCAGCGACATCCGCCGCCAAGTAGCTGTACTGTCTGTCGACATTGCTGAGAAGGTTTTGCGCAAGAACCTCGATGATGAGAAAGAACAAATGGAAATGATTGACCGTTTGCTGGATGAATTAACTGTTTCTAAAGACTGATTGTTATGTATATAGGAGTCATTTCAATGCGTTATGCTAAGGCTTTGCTGGCCTATGCCGACGAAAAGGGGACAGAGGATACTGTTTATGAGGAAGCCGGAATATTGGCAGATAGTTTCTCGAGAATCCCCGAACTTCGACAGGCATTGGATAATCCTGTATTGCCTGCTGAAACAAAGTTGAAACTGATTTGCGAAGCCGCCGGAGGAGGTCAGGTGAGCGAAGAATTGAAACGCTTTGTGGAATTGGTACTGGAGGAACGAAGAGAGAAATTCTTGCAGTTTATGATTATGTCATACATTGACCTTTATCGGAAACAGAAGAATATCAGCGTCGGTAAAATCACGACTGTTTGTCCGGTAGCGGAAGAGGTAGTCAGCCGCATACGGGCATTGGTCGTAGAGAAAACTCATGGAACTGTAGAGTTCAAAACCAAAATAGATCCGAAACTGGAAGGTGGTTTTATCTTTGAAATCGGAACTTACAGATTGGATGCGAGCGTAGCTAACCAGATAAAACGGGTAAAGCAACAGTTTATAGCTAAAAATAGAAGAATAGTATAAAATTAAAAATTATAAGTTAGAAAGTAAAAGTATATCAGTTTGTATCTTTTGGTTTTTAATTTAAGGTTAATACCTGGTCGGGCTTTAATTTTTAATTTTCAATTTTTAATGTAAAAAGATTATGTCTGAAAATATAAAACCCAGCGAAGTATCCGAAGTTTTACTTCAGCAGCTGAAAGGCATCGACACCCACCTGCAATTTGACGAGGTGGGGAATGTGCTGCAAGTGAGCGATGGCGTAGCACGTATTTACGGTCTGCGCAACGCGGAAGCCAATGAGTTGCTGGAGTTTGAAAACGGTATCATGGCTATCGTGATGAACCTGGAGGAGGACAATGTAGGTGCGGTATTGCTAGGTCCTACTGATCAGATTAAGGAAGGAATGGTGGTGAAACGTACCAAACGCATTGCTTCTATTAATGTGGGCGAAGGTATGTTAGGGCGTGTCATCGATCCGTTAGGCGTACCATTGGATGGCCGCGGACAGATTGGCGGGGAACTGTGCGAAATGCCTTTGGAGCGTAAAGCTCCCGGAGTGATCTTCCGTCAGCCTGTGAACCAGCCTTTGCAGACAGGGCTGAAGTCTGTGGATGCCATGATTCCTATCGGGCGTGGACAACGTGAGTTGATTATCGGGGACCGTCAGACCGGAAAAACCTCTATCGCTATAGATACGATTTTGAATCAGAAATCCAACTATGAAGCAGGAAAACCTGTATATTGCATTTATGTAGCTATTGGTCAGAAGGGTTCCACTGTAGCCAGTCTGGTGAATACGCTGCGTGAACGCGGTGCGATGGATTATACCATAGTGGTAGCTGCCACTGCTGCCGATCCGGCTGCATTGCAGTATTTTGCTCCGTTTGCCGGAGCGGCTATCGGAGAGTATTTCCGTGACACCGGCCGGGATGCCTTGGTAGTGTATGATGACTTGTCAAAGCAAGCCGTAGCCTATCGTGAAGTATCCTTGATTCTGCATCGTCCCTCCGGTCGTGAGGCATATCCCGGTGATATCTTCTATCTGCATTCACGATTGTTGGAGCGTGCGGCGAAGATTATCAACCAGCAGGAAGTGGCCGAACAGATGAATGACCTTCCACCCAGTTTGAAAGGCAAGGTAAAGGCAGGTGGTTCACTGACTGCATTGCCTATTATCGAAACACAGGCAGGTGATGTTTCCGCGTATATTCCAACCAATGTCATTTCCATTACAGACGGTCAGATATTCCTTGAAACCGATTTGTTCAACCAGGGTTTCCGTCCGGCTATCAATGTGGGTATTTCCGTATCCCGTGTGGGAGGTAGTGCCCAGATCAAGAGCATGAAGAAGGTGGCAGGTACATTGAAGATCGATCAGGCACAATATCGCGAACTGGAGGCTTTCTCCAAGTTCAGCAGTGATATGGATCCTGTAACGGCAATGGCTATCGACCGGGGACGTAAGAACAACCAGTTGCTGATACAGCCGCAGTACAGTCCGATGCCTGTCGGAGAACAAATAGCCATCCTTTATTGTGGTACACATAGTTTGCTGCGTGATGTACCCTTGCATAAGGTGCAGGATTTCCAGAAATCATTCCTGGAAATGATGCGTGCCGACCATCAGAAAGATGTGCTTGATGTATTGTCAAGCGGTGTGATAAATGATGATGTAACTGCAATTATAGAGAAAGTAGCAGCTGATACGGCTCAACCATTTAAAGTGAACGAATAGTCATGGCATCACTGAAAGAAGTAAAAGGAAGAATAGCCTCAGTAAATAATACGCGGAAAATTACTTCGGCTATGAAGATGGTAGCCTCTGCCAAGTTGCATAAGGCGCAGGCTGCCATAGAAAACATGCTTCCTTACGAACGAAGGCTGAATCACATCCTGACCAATTTTCTGAGTGCGGATAGTGAGGTGGAGTCTCCTTTCATTGTGAAACGTGAAGTGAAGCGTGTGGCTATCGTCGTGTTTGCCTCCAATACCAGTCTGTGTGGCGGGTTCAATGCAAATATCATCAGGCATCTGACGGTTATTCTGGATGAATACAAGTCTCTGGGTATGGAGAACGTGCTTTTATACCCGGTAGGCCGAAAGGTAGCGGAAGGTGTGAAGAAATTGGGATTCAAGGCCGAAGGCGATTTCCAGCATATGGCGGATAAACCTTCCTATCAGGAAGCTGCCGCCTTGGCAGAGGACTTGATGAGGCGCTTTCTGCATCGTGACATAGACAAGGTGGAGTTGCTGTACAACCATTTCCGTTCTACAGCAGTACAGGTCCTGACGCGTGAAACCTATCTTCCGATAGACTTGACACAAGAGAAGAAAGAGGAGGACAAAGGCAGGATACCCGATTATATTGTGGAACCGTCTGTAGATGTGGTGATGGGGGAATTGCTCCCGAAGGTACTCCGTATGAAGATGTTCACGGTATTACTGGATTCGAATGCTTCCGAACATGCCGCCCGTACTATGGCTATGCAGATTGCTACAGACAATGCGAATGATTTGTTGCAGGATCTGACGGTGATGTACAATAAGAGCCGCCAACAGGCAATTACCAATGAGCTGTTGGATATCTGTCTCTTATACACATCTCCGAGCCCACGAGACCGATCAGTATCT
>ENA-OZHF01001000-OZHF01001000.1-human-gut-metagenome-genome-assembly--contig:-NODE-1000-length-9641-cov-3.441269_pt1 | contig 9641 bp, 9 predicted proteins | sample MGYA00244042_ERZ653678 | MGnify/ENA primary metagenome ERZ653678 (study PRJEB26926, sample SAMN06165340) | human gut metagenome | biome: ENVO:00009003; feature: ENVO:2100002; material: ENVO:00002003... | reverse complement strand
GAGATACTGATCGGTCTCGTGGGCTCGGAGATGTGTATAAGAGACAGGTGTTACGGGCAGAGGTATGCCCACTGTGCTGTCGTGGTGCTGACGGGTGATGGGAGCCACTCTTTTTGATTGCCTGCACATTGCAGGCGAAAGTCCTCCAAAAAAACGAACCCGCAGTGAAAGAGGTGAGGAGTTATGGCGAAAGCGGAATTGACGACCGTTGTCACGCCCAAATGTCAGCGTCTGGCGGATGAAATGGGCTATGAACTGGTGGATGTGTGCCTTGATAAGGAGAACACGGGCAAGTTCCTGCGCATCTATGTTGATCGTCCCGAAGGCATGTCGCTGGATGACTGCGAACGGTATCACCGCGCCATTATGCCACTGGTGGAATCATACGATTTCGATTTCCTCGAAGTATCCTCGCCGGGCATTGACCGTCCGCTGAAGAAGGATCGAGATTTTGAGCGCGCGCTTGGCGAAGAGGTGGAGGTTCACCTGTTCAAAGCCGTGGACGGTCAGAAGGTCTTTACGGGCATTCTGTCGGACTTTGACGCGCAGGACATGGTGCTGACCATCGCGGGCGAAGAGAAGCGTTTCGCGCGCAAAGCGGCTTCGCTGGTGAAGCCGGTGGTCGACATGGAAGGCGTCGAAGACGTCGATTTGGGCGAGGAATAACCCGGCAGGCCGATTTCCCCCGCGAGAAAGCAACTTTCATTGGATATGAAAACCATTGCGGAAGCCGCTTCCGCATCAGAAACAGCATAAATTATTGAAGGGTGACACAGGCATGAGAAAGACCAAGACAACTGCTGCGCCGAAGGCAGATCCACAGAACAAAGAACTCGTGGAAGCCATCCGCGCGCTGTGCCAAGAGAAGGATTTGAGCGAGGATATGCTTTTCGCCACGGTCGAGGATGCGCTGAAAAAGGCGTATGCCAAGAACCGCGCCAAGGGCGAGGCAGAACCCTCCGCCAACAACATTTCCGCGACCATTGACCGCGCGACGGGTGAAATTCATGTGTATACCCGCCGCCTGATTGTGGAAGAAGTGGAGAAGCCCGCCGACCAGATTTCGCTGGAGGAAGCCCGCGCGATTAAGGACTCCTATCAGATGGGCGACATTGTGGAGACGGACGTGACGCCGCGCAATTTTCTGCGCGTCGCCGCCCAGACCGCTAAGGGCGTCATTATGCAGCGCCTGCGCGACGCAGAACGCGGCCGTGTGTATGAAGAGTACGCCGACAAGGAAAACGAAATCCTGACGGCCGTCGTTACGCGCGTGGATGACAAGGGTGCTGTGGTGGAGCTGATGGGCCGTACCGAGGGCTACCTCGAACGCGATCAGATGATTCCCGGCGAAGTCATCAACATGGGTGACCACCTGAAAGTCTATGTGCTGGAAGTGCAGCGCGGCGACGACATGACCCGCCGCGGCCCGCAGGTGCGCGTCAGCCGTACGCATCCGAATCTGGTCAAGCGCCTGTTTGAGATGGAAGTGCCGGAAATCGCTGGCGGCAAGGTGCTGATTAAGGGCATCGCCCGTGAAGCGGGCAGCCGCACGAAGATGGCGGTGCATTCCACTGAGGTGCTGATTGACCCGGTGGGCGCGTGCGTCGGTCAGCGCGGCGACCGCGTGACCCGTGTGGTGGATGAACTGCGCGGCGAGAAGATTGACATCATCAAGTGGAGCGAGAATCCGGCGGAATTCATTGCCAACGCGCTGAATCCGGCGAACGTCCGCGAAGTATACACCGAGGCGAGCGGTCAGCGCTCCTGCATCGTTGTCGTGCCGGACAATCAGCTGTCTTTGGCCATCGGCAAGGAAGGTCAGAATGCGCGTCTGGCGGCAAAGCTGACGGGCTGGAAGATTGACATCAAGAGTCAAAGCCAGTACGCCGAGCAGATGGCGGCGGCCGTCCCGCAGGTGGAGAATGAAGAACAGCCGGCGCAGGAGCTGCCGGAGGATTTCCAGCCCTATGAGGGTGTGGAAGCGCCGGAAACGCCCGCCGACGGGGACGACACGCTGTAAGTCGTTAGGGAGCAGCAGGAAACGAGATTCGGCGGTTGACCCAAGCGGCAATCGCCAAAAGGAGCCTTGATGAAGCCGAAGAAAATCCCGATGCGCATGTGCGTCGGATGCCGGGAGAGCAAGCCTAAACGCGAACTCATCCGCGTTGTCCGCGCACCGGACGGCACCGTGTCCATGGATCCGGGCGGCAAAAAGCCCGGCAGAGGCGCGTATGTATGCCGACAGGAAAGCTGCCTGATGCGCGCCATCCGGCAGAAACAGCTGGAACGTCAGCTGGAAGTGCAGCTCACTGACGACGTGGCGGAAGCCCTGCGGCAGGAGTTGGCGCAGCTGTCCCAATCCCAGACAGAAGCGGAGGAAAACTGACGCCAATGGATAGGGAAACGAAACTGCGCGGGCTGATGGGACTGTGCGTTCGCGCACGACAGGCGACCTTCGGTGAAGATGGCTGCCTGAAAAGCATTCGTGGCGGAGGATGCGCCGTGCTGCTGCTGGACAGCGGCGCGTCCAAAGCCACTCAGGATAAATACCGCGGTGTCTGCGACAATGCAGGGGTGCAGATGGCGCTGCTGCCGCGGGGACTGCTTCAGGATGCAACCGGGCGGTCGGGCGTGGCAATGGCCGTCGCGCCGGGCGGGCTGGCAGAGCAGATCAGGCAGAACCTTCCCGTTGAAGGCAAAGAAGAGCACGGGCAACAGATGAAATCGGAAAATCATGGCGGGGGTGCAAGCGTCGAATGACGAAAGTGAAGCTGAAGGATGCCATCAAGGATTTAACCACGGACGCGGCGAAGGTGCGCGATGACGCATCCCGCGTGCGTCAGAGCGCAGACGGACTGGCAAAGTCTCTCCGTGCGCTGGAGAACGGATTTATCAAGTCATTGAATGCGAAAGCGGAGCAGGAAAAGCGCGCCGAGGAGGAGAAGCGTCTCTCTGACCACTCCAAGGCGTATGTCATGCTCGACGTGGATGAGCAGGCGGCAGTGAATGCGGCGCGGCAGGAAGCGGAAAAGGCGGAAAAGGCGGAACGGGCGGAAAAGCAGGAAGCTAAGTCTGCCCCGAAGCAGGAAGTGAAGGCGGAAGCGCCCAAGGGCGAACAGAAGCCTGCGCCGAAGGCGGAACCCAAGCCCGAAGTGAAGGCAGAAGCGCCCAAGAGCGAGCAGAAGCCCGCTCCGAAGGCGGAAGCCAAGCCCGAAGTGAAGGTGGAAGCGCCCAAGAGCGAGCAGAAGCCCGCTCCGAAGGCAGAAGCCAAGCCCGAAGTGAAGGCGGAAGCGCCCAAGAGCGAGCAGAAGCCCGAAACCAAGGCAGAAACCAAGCCCGAAGCGCCCAAGAAGCCCGCGATTGGTCAGATTATCTCCCGGCCGGGTCAGGCGCTGCCGCCCAAGCCGGTCGGACTGGCGCCGAATGTCATCCGTCCGCCGCGGCCGCAGCAGCCCCGTCCGCAGGGACAGCAGGGGGTGCAGGGCAACCGCCCGCAGCAGGGACAGCCGCGTCCGGGCGGAAATGGTGCGTTTATCGCGCGTCCGCAGCAGGGGCAGCCTCGTCCGGGCGGAAACGGCGCGTTTATCGCGCGTCCGCAGCAGGGGCAGAATCGCCCCGGCAATGGCTCGTTCCAGCCTCGTCCGGGTGGAAACGGCGCGTTTGTGGCGCGTCCGCAGGGCGCTCGTCCGCAAGGGGGCGCTGGCTTCCAGGCGCGTCCGCAGGGCGGCACGGGCCGTCCGGCTGGCGTGGGCATGAATCGCCCGAAGCCGGCTGTGCCGGATATGGCACCCGCAATGGGCAAGGAGCGCGTCTCCAACTACGACCCGAACAAGAAGAACTACGTCCGTCAGCATGACCCGGAGCATGTGGCGCGCAACCGCAAGCAGCTCAGCCGCGATGCGGGTTACAGCGGATATGATGACGACGTGGTGCGCGGCGGCAAGCGCAGCCGCATGAAAAAGCCGTCCGCACAGCAGATGATGGCGCCGATTAAGATCGAACACGCCTACATGAGCGGCGACACGATTGTCGTGCGCGACCTGTGCGAAAAGATCGGCAAGACCAGCGCGGAGATTATCAAGAAGCTCTTCTTGCTGGGCAACATGGCGACCATCAACAGCGAGATTGACTTCGATACCGCGTCTCTTGTCTGCGCGGATTTTGACATCACGCTGGAAAAGAAGCCGGAAGTGACCGCGGAGGATCAGCTGACTGCCGAGAATTTCGACGACAGCGAGGAGAACCTCCAGCCGCGTCCGCCGGTTGTGACCATCATGGGTCACGTCGACCACGGCAAGACGTCCCTGCTGGACTACATCCGCAATAGCCGCGTCACGGCGGGCGAAGCGGGCGGCATCACCCAGCATATCGGCGCATACACGGTCAAGATGAACGGCCGCGATATCACGTTCCTCGATACCCCCGGTCACGAAGCCTTCACGGCGATGCGTGCCCGCGGCGCACAGGCGACGGATATTGCGATTCTGGTTGTCGCGGCGGATGACTCGGTCATGCCGCAGACCATTGAAGCCATCAACCACGCGAAGGCGGCGAATGTGCCGATTATCGTGGCGATTAACAAGATGGATAAGCCGGAAGCCGATCCGGAGCGCGTCAAGACCGACCTGACGAAGTACGGCATCGTCTGCGAGGACTGGGGCGGCGACACGATTATGTGCCCCGTTTCCGCCAAGACTGGCGAGGGCGTCGATGAACTGCTCGAAATGATTCTGCTGCAGGCGGACACGATGGAGTTGCGCGCGAACCCGAACCGTCTGGGTCGCGGCGTTATCATCGAGGCGAAGCTGGACAAGGCGCGCGGCCCGCTGGCGACTGTGCTGATGCAGAACGGTACGCTGCATGTGGGCGACAACATCATTGCGGGTCTGGCGAGCGGCCGTGTCCGTGCGCTGATTAACGACCGCGGTGAGAAGGTCAAGGAAGCCGGTCCGTCCACACCTGTGGAAATCATGGGCTTCGATGAAGTACCGTCTGCGGGCGACGAGATGCAGGCTGTCGGCGACGATCGTCTGTCCCGTCAGGTCGCGGAGGAACGCAAGGCGAAGGTCAAGGCATCCCGCGAGGCGACGATGGCGAAGGTTAGCTTGGAAAACATGTTCTCGAACATGGAATCCGGCAAGCAGACGACACTGAACCTGATTATCAAGGCGGACGTGCAAGGCTCTGTCGAAGCTGTCAAGCAGGCAATGGAGAAGCTGAGCAGCGACGAAGTGAAGGTGCATGTGCTGCATAGCGCGGCGGGCGCCATCACCAAGGACGACGTGAACCTTGCCAGCGCGTTCAACGCCATCATCATCGGCTTCAACATCCGCCCGGATGCGTCCGCGCGGGAAGCGGCGGAGCGCGAAAAGGTGGATGTGCGCCTGTACACCGTCATCTACAAGGCGATTGAGGACATGGAGCTGGCCATGAAGGGTCTGCTTGCGCCGGAGTACCGCGAGGTGCTGCTGGGCCATGCCGAGGTGCGCAATGTGTTCAAGATTACGGGCGCGGGCGTTATCGCCGGCTGCTATGTGACCGACGGCAAGGTGCAGCGCAATGCGCAGGTTCGCCTGCTGCGCGACAATGTTGTCGTGTTCGAGGGCAAGCTGAGCAGCCTGAAGCACTACAAGGAAGACGTCAAGGAAATGGCGGCTGGCTTCGAGTGCGGCATGAGTCTGGAAGGGCACAACGATATCAAGGAAGGCGATGTCGTCGAGTGCTTCATCATGGAGGAAATCCCGCGCTAATTCCATTTTGCGCAATGCAGGAGGCAGGGCAAAGTCAGTTCCATTTGGCTTTCCCTGCCCCTTTTTTCAAACATCCGCAAATCCATTGCGGCAGGGCATGATTGCGTCGGCAGATGCGCAAACTAATGTTGCGATAAAAGTCAAGCTGCATGGGTGAGCGCTGCGAAGGGGTGTCGGGGGCGATCGCAAAGCCCCCGACTCGCGCCCGCAGGCGCGAAATCCCTGCTTGCGGAAACAAGCAGCCATGTCTGAAAGACAAGCAGTTCGGTCGCGCCATCTGCGCGACACAGCATAAACGTTGAAAAGAGCAGCTTGGGGGGCGCTTCTGAGGAAGCGCAAAGTTACTGGCAGGGACGCTTCGCTGCCTGCGCCTTTGTTGGTGGCTTCCTTGGAATTGAGCGCCCGAATAACAGTTGGGGCGTTGCCCCAAACCCCACAAGGGACGCTGTCCCTTGACCCTGCGAAGGGGCAAAGCCCCTCTCGACACCCATTGACTGGCTACCCGGCTTGGACGCACTTTCCAAACAAATCTATCCCGAAAGTTTTTCTTTTCCCTATCCCTACCTTTAGGAGGAAATCATGAGCTATCAGCGTATTGAACGCATTTCCGAGGAAGTCCGCCGCGAGGTGGACCGCATCATCCGCGACGAGGTCAGCGACCCCCGCGTGACCGGCACATTCTCCATCACCCGCGCCGAAGTCACCCGCGACCTCCGCTATGCCAAAATTTATGTCTCCGTGCTGGAGGACGATAAGCGCGAGCCGCTGATGAAGGCGCTGAGGAGCGCGGCGGGCTTTGTTCGCCATGAGCTTGGCAAGCAGATGGTCATCCGCTATGCGCCGGAAATTCAGTTCGTCAGCGACCAGAATATCGCCTATGGCGTGCATATCGCGCAGGTGCTGGCGCAGGCGCAGAAGAACCAGAGCGAAAATCAGCCGGAAGCGGCGGCCAACGAGGAAGAACCCGAAGCATGAATGGCTTTCTGAATATCCTCAAACCGCCGGGAATGACCAGCGCCGCCGTCGTAGGGTATGTCCGCCGCATGACGGGCGAAAAGCGCGTCGGTCACGCCGGGACGCTTGACCCCGAAGCGGCGGGTGTGCTGCCCATCATGATTGGGCGGGCGGCGCGGCTGTTCGACTATCTGGTGGATAAGGAAAAAACGTATGTGGCGGAGTGCGCGTTCGGTGCGGCGACGGATACGCAGGACGCGACGGGCAAAATCACCGCGACAGGGGAGAATTACCCTGATTTTTCCGCCGTGCAGGAAGCGGCGAAGCACCTTGTTGGCGACATTGAGCAGCGCCCCAGTATCTTCAGCGCCATCAAGCAGGACGGCAAGCCCCTCTACGAACGCGCCCGCGATGGCGAGGATGTCGAAGCCCCGGTGCGTATCGTGCATGTGGAATCCATCGAATTGCACGAGGAAACGCCCGACCACGGCGTTCGCATGACGATTCGCTGCGGGCGCGGGACGTATATCCGCTCTATCTGCGACGATTTGGGGAAGCTGACGGGCTGCCCGGCGCATATGCGCTTCCTGCTGCGCGCGCAGAGCGGCGTGTTCACGCTGGACAGCGCGATGACGATGGAGGAAGCGGCAGCGTATCAGGCGCAGGGGACGTTGCAAAGTCACCTGCTGCCGCTGGATTACGGCATCCAGCACATGCCGCGTGCGGATGCGCCGGAATGGCTGCGCAAGCAAGTGTGCAACGGTGTGAAGCTGCCCGCGAAGAAGCTGCCCGGCGTGTTGGCGCTGCCGGAAGGGCAGGTCACACGCGTGTATCTGCGGGACGAATTCTGGGGGATGGCGGCGCGGGAAGGGGAATTCCTCGTCTGGAAATGCCTGCTCCCGCCGGAGAAGGAGGAGAACAATGCGAATCATCCGTGACCCGAAGCGCCTGAACCCCTGCGTGCTGGTGCTGGGGATGTTTGACGGCGTGCACCGCGGCCATCAGGCGCTGCTGATGCGCGGAGACGAGCTGGCGCAGGAGATGGTGTATCCGCTGGCGGTCTGCACCTTCCAGCCGCATCCGCTGCATGTGCTTGCGCCGGAGAAAGAGCCGGTGATGCTGACGACGCTGCCGGAAAAGGCGGCGGTCATGCAGTCCTTCGGCGTGGACGGGCTGTGCGTGACGACGTTTACACGGGCGCGCGCCAATCAGTCGCCGGAGGATTTTATGGCGGAACTGGTGGAGGTGTACGCACCGGTTGTGATCGTGTGCGGCTTCAATTTCACCTTCGGCGCGGGCGGCAAGGGCAACGGGCAAATGCTCAAGGAGTACGGCAAGAAGCACGGTTTCCGAACGGTGATTGTGCCGGAAGTCGTGATTGACGGCGAAACGGTATCTTCCACGCGGATCCGCCGCTTGCTTGCGCAGGGGGATATGCACGAGGTCAACAACCTGCTCGGCCGCGGCTACAGTATTGCGGGGCGCGTCGAAGAGGGCAAGCAGGTCGGGCGCACCATCGGCTTCCCGACGGCGAACATCACCATTCCGCCGCACAAGGCGCTGCCCGCGTTCGGCGTGTATGCCTGTTATCTGGAGACGAGCGGCGGCATTTTCCCGGCAGTGGTGAACGTCGGGCGGCATCCAACGCTGCCAGAAGGGCATGTCACGGTGGAGGCGCATGTGCTGGATGAGTTCCTCTCGCTGTACGGGCGGAACGTCCGGCTGACGTTCCTGAAATTCATGCGCCCGGAGCAGAAGTTCGACAGCATCGAGACACTGCGCGCGCAGATTGCGCACGATGCGGATGACTGCCGAGCATATTTCGCGCAATTGCAATAAACAAATCACCCGTGCATGGGGCAGCAAAGCCGTTGCACGGGTGATTTTTGTAATTGTGGTTATGCTGCCTTTGCATAGAATAGACTTCTCTCGCAGGCGCGAAATCCCTGCAAGCAGCATAAATCCCATATGAAAAAGGAAGAAAAAAGGCTACTTCACCCCTCCAGCGCCGTTCGCAGACAAATCTCCAGCCCCTTCGCTGCATCCACGGCGGAAACGACATCCTCCGTCGGAACATGCACGAACACGCCCTCGCCGCCGACAGTCAGCCCACGGTCAAGCAGCGCAAAATACAGGTCGTTGCACACATATGCCCCAGCGGTCAGGCTCAAATCAGCAGGAAGCCCGGCGGACTTCATGGCGTCCACCATGCGCAGGACGTTCAGGCGCGTCATGTGCGCATCGGGACGCTTCGGGTCAATCTTTTCGCCGGCGTACAGCACATCCGCATTGTCGGCAATCGCGGCGCGGCGGTAGTTTATCGCAATCAGCTCCGGCGTGATGGCCTTGCGTCCGCCCGCAACGCCGCAGCAGAGCGTGACGGTCGGGCGAATCCGCCGCATCATCTCCACCAGCAAATCGCCCGCCTGACCGTAGCAGACCGGCAACCGCATCCGGTATACGGCGTGCCCCGCAATCGTCTCCGGCAAAAGCGAAACTGCCTCCCATGAGGCATTGCGGCTGCTGCCGCCGAACGGTTCAAAGCCTGTGACAAGAATTGACATAACGCATCCCCTCCGCCCCTTATCATACCCCGCAATCGCCCGCAAGTCAATACTTGCCCCGTGCCGTCAAGTGTGTTATAATATAAGAGATATGCGCAAAGGAGGATTTCCCTATGCTGAAAAAAATCGCGTCCTTCACCATCAATCATGATACGCTCACGCCCGGCATGTATGTTTCCCGCATCGACGGCGACTGCGTGACCTACGATCTTCGGCTGAAATTCCCCAATCAGGGGGATTATGTGGCGCAGCCCGCCCTGCATACGCTCGAACACCTGATTGCGACGTTCGTGCGCTCTTCTACCGCATCGGAGCAGGTGGTGTATTTCGGGCCGATGGGCTGCCGGACGGGGTTCTACCTCATCCTCCGCGA
>ENA-OZHF01000974-OZHF01000974.1-human-gut-metagenome-genome-assembly--contig:-NODE-974-length-9737-cov-7.999587_pt1 | contig 9737 bp, 7 predicted proteins | sample MGYA00244042_ERZ653678 | MGnify/ENA primary metagenome ERZ653678 (study PRJEB26926, sample SAMN06165340) | human gut metagenome | biome: ENVO:00009003; feature: ENVO:2100002; material: ENVO:00002003... | reverse complement strand
TTACATATCCTGCCCCGATCACCGGGAGCATTTCTGATTTTGCTTCACTCCACAATGCCAGACTGGCCACAAGATATAGTCCAAATCCGATCACTGCGAAAGCTCCGGTGCGGGAATCTTTTAAAATTTCCAGCTTCTTTTCTCTGCTTCCGTAGGAATTCAAAGCATCCATCGTGTCCAGGAATCCGTCCATGTGGATTCCGCCGTTGACCAGTACCGGAAGCAGTGTCATCACTCCTGCAAAAAACAACGTTCCGCATGACGTATACACAAGAAGCGCATTTCCGAGGATGACCTCCAGAATTCCTGTCACCACTCCTACCAGAGGGAAAAAGCACATGGCATATTTCATATTTTTTTCATTCCATTCCACCCGGGGCATCGGAATTTTCGAGTACATCGAAACTCCGATTGCCAGAGACTCAAAGAACCTCATTTTAACACCTCGTATTGTTCGATCTTTGCTTTTTCAAATGTGGTCATCTCCCTGTAAACCGAAAGCCCCATCTCCAGAATCGGAATCACTGCCACTGCGCCGGTCCCTTCTCCCAGACTCATATTACAAGTCAAAAGCGGGGAAAGCTCCAACGCCTCCAACAGCATAGCTCCTGCCGGTTCTTTGGATACATGGGAAGGCAGAAAATAAGACTTTGAAACCGGCACCATACGCGCTGCACACAAAGCCGCTACAGAAGAGATAAATCCGTCGATCACCACCGGAACGCGGTACAGAGCTCCTCCTAAAAAGACACCGGTCAGACCCGCAATATCCAGGCCTCCTACTTTTGAAAGAACATCCACCGGATCTTCCTTGTCCGGCTGATAGTTTGCAATCGCATCCTTAATAACAGAAATCTTTTTCTCAAGTCCTGCGCTGCTAAGGCCTGCCCCGCGCCCGGTTACCTGTTCTGGTGCAACGGATAACAGCATCGACGCAACAGCACTGCTGGTCGTCGTGTTACCGATTCCCATCTCTCCAGTCGCTATGATTTCATATCCCTGTTCTTTGAGCTGTTCCACTTTTCGGATGCCGATTTCAATTGCCTGCCATACCTCTTCTCTTGTCATTGCAGGTTCTTTTGAAAAATTACGTGTTCCGTAGGCAACTTTTTCTTCCTTGACTGTCACTAACGGAACATCCACCGCCATTCCGATATCTACTGGAAAGAGATCCACCCCGGCCACTTTGCTCATCGCACAGACGCTGGTGCTGGATTTTGTAAAATTGTCCGCTACCATGGCAGTCACTTCCTGCCCGGTCTGTGTGACCCCTTCCTCCACAATTCCATTGTCTGCGCACATAATGACCAGCGCCTTTTTCTTCAGCTCATAATCCGGGGTCTCTTTGATCCCCGCCATCTGTATCACTGCATCCTCCAGCTTTCCCAGAGAAAACAATGGTTTTGCGATCTTTATCCAGTGCTCTCTTGCCTGTTCCATACTTGTTTCATCCAAAGGTCTGATCTCTTTTTTCAACTCTTCCAGTGTCATTTTCTTTCACCTCCTTCTTTTTGTGACTGCTCCCATCTGATTGCTTCCCGCATGAACCTTTCTGCAAATACCGGATTGGACGAATAGGAAAGATGTGGAAATCCCGCAAACAGATTCTGCTGCATATGAACGCATTCCCAGCTTCTCTTTCCGTCCGGTTTTAACGCTTTTGCATCTGTTCCATTATTTGTACTGTCCCAGTAGTGGAATTCATGACCGCGGATCCTCTCTCCTCGCTTCAAAAACGTACCGTCCACCACTCCTGTCAGATTGATGTAACCAAACCGTACCAGTTTTTTCTTCGGCACTGCCTCGCCTCTGATCACGCCGGCCATCTTCCAGAGTTTTCCTTTCGGATCTGCAAGCTTCTCATGAAGATACAAAAAACCGCCGCATTCCGCATGGCAGGGCATTCCATTTTGAATGCTTTCCCGGATTTCAGAAAGCATGGTTTTGTTTTGACTTAATTCTCTGGCATATAATTCCGGATATCCACCGCCTAACAAAAGACCGCTGACTCCTTCTGGCAGGTGGGTATCTCGAATAGGACTGAAATACACCAGATTGCAGCCATATCTTTCCAGCAGTTTCAGATTGTCTTTATAATAAAATCCAAACGCCTCATCCCTTGCCACCGCAATTGATACCTTTGGATTTTCTTTCTCCTCATCCTCAGGTACGCTTATTTCCAGAGACGGTGCTTCTTTGGCCAACTCATAGAGACCTTCCAGATCTACCGTCTCTGAGAGGATCTCTCCTGCCTGCTCCAGCTGTGCTTTCAGATGTTTGATCTCCTCCGGTGTGACCAGACCAAGATGCCGGCTCTCCAGATGAAACGCTTCATGTTCCGGAATATACCCGAGCACCTTGATTGGATGTCCTGCCTTTTTCAGCTCGTTTTCCAGCATTTCTTTCAAACGGGGATACAACATTGCAGATACGCGGTTTAACAAAATTCCCCGAATCCGGCTCTCCTTTTTAAATTCCAGAAACCCTTTCACCAGAGCAGCCAGAGACAGAGCGGAGCCTCTCGCTGAAACCACCAGCACGACCGGTATCTGCAAGGCAGCTGCCACATCATAGGAACTTGCTTTTGCCGTATCCAGTCCCATGCCGTCATAATATCCCATAACACCCTCTACCACTGCCAGATCGGCATTTTGGGCATGCTCTGCAAAAATCCCGGTCAGCTGCTCTTTCTCGCAGAAAAACAGATCCAGATTCTGAGAATCAATCCCGAGCACCTCCCGGTGAAACATCGGATCAATATAATCCGGTCCGCATTTACAGGAAACAACATTTTTTTGCTGTCTGCAAAATGCTGCCATCAGCCCACACGAAATCACCGTTTTCCCACTTCCACTGGACGGTGCAGCAATTAAAATTCTTGGAATGTTCACACTTCTCCCTCCGAAATAATAAAAATCGGGTTTTGTCCTGTCATCATGTGATGACGCCCCAGTTTTCTGGCCTTTGCCACTGTAATCTGCACAATTTCCGGTTCCCGCAAAAGCCCTTCATCCACTGCTTCCATTACTTCCGCCATCGTATCCAGAGAAATCGCTGTCAGTACGATCTGTACATCCGGATTCTTCTCTTTGACTGCCAGCAGGATTTTCCTTAGATTTCCGCTGCTGCCCCCGATAAATACATGGGTCGGCGCTTCCAGTTTCCTGAGTGCTTCCGGCGCTGTTCCCTCTACGATCTGCACATTATCTGTCCGTAGTTTTTGCACGTTTTTACGGATCAGCTCGATCCCTTCCGGATTCTTTTCAATGGCATACACTCGAATACTGCCGTCCTGACAGGCTGCTTCAACAGCAACAGAACCTGTTCCCGCACCAACGTCATAAAGAACCGCATCTTTTTCCAGATCAAGCTTTGCGATACAGATTGTCCGCACTTCTTCTTTCGTCATAGGAACGTTTCCTCTTGTAAACGCTTCATCCTTCAAATGCCGGCACACCTTCTGTGATGGATGCGGATTTTCCAGACAGACAATGCAAAGCCCCTCTGTATCCTCCTCCGTCAGTTCGCTTACCGTTTTTGAAAAAATCTGCTCTTGCGAATAGGAAAAATTTTTTCCGATATGTACCGTCAAGTCTTCAAGCCCATAATACAAAAGCTTCTCTTTCAGATTTTCTTTTCTTCCGCCCAACAGCAGAAATGTTTTTGCATGATGTTCTGCTTCATAAATCCAGTTCTGCCATCTTCCATGGAGGCTGACAAGGGCTGCATCCTCCCAGGAAGTGTGTAGCGCAGCTGCAAAATACACAACAGACGAAATTCCCGGAATCCTTTGGATTCCATACCGTTCTTCACTGCCATTTAGAACTTCTTCCAGTTTTTTTGCCCCGCTGTAAAATCCTGCATCCCCGGAAAGTACAATCCCGATCCTGCAAAACTGCGGATGCTTTCGAAGGTACTCTTCTATTTTTTCCGGCAGATATTCTGCATGGCAGACACAATCTGCATCGGATACCACTTCCAGAAGCCGTTTTGCGCCAATCATACAGTCACAGCCTTTTAAAGACTCTTTTGCCCGGACAGTCATCCCCTCTTTCGTTCCCATTCCGATTCCTGTCAGATAAACGATTCTTTTCTCTTTACACATCCCGATATCCTCTCGGTGTCACCATGTGACCATCCATTTCCTGTGTCTGTTCATTTCCGATAAACACCGTTGTAAACATATCCACCTCTGTGTCTTTTAATTCCTTTAATGTAAGGATCCGGCTCTCCTGCCCGTCTCTTCCGATCTGTCTGACGATTCCGCAGATTGTATCTTCTGCTTTGTATTCCAGCATCATATTACATGCCTTCTCCAGATAGTCATGACGTTTTCTGCTGGAAGGATTGTAAAGACAGATCACAAAATCTGCCATGGCTGCTGCCCTGACTCTCTTTTCAATCTTCTCCCATGGTGTGAGCAGGTCACTTAAACTGATGACTGCAAAATCATGAATTAACGGAGCTCCAAGCACGGCTGCACCGCCGATTGCCGCCGTGATCCCCGGCACAATCTCAAGCTCTGCCTTAGGAAACTCGACACCGACCTCATACATCAAACCAGCCATTCCATACACACCGGCATCCCCGCTGCAGATCATCGCCACTTTTTTCCCTTTCATGGCCTCCTCAAATGCCATCTTGCACCGCTTCACTTCCTGCTTCATCGGCGTGGTCAGAAATTCTTTCTCGGGAAACTGCTCTTTCACCAGATCTACATACACCGTATATCCGATGATCACATCACAGGCATTCAGCACTTCTCTCGCCTCTTCTGTCATCTGTTTTCCCGCTCCGGGACCGATCCCGACTACATACACTCTATTCATCTGCCTGCTCCTCCTGTTTTCCCTGTCGAAATTCTGTGGTAAATTCCGGATGGTACAGAAGTGATCTCTCATATTCTCCTTCCAGAATTCTTCCCACCACGATCAGGGCTGTTTTTGTCACCTGTGCGTCTGCCGCTGTTTTTTCCAGTTCTGAGACCATGCATCGCAGCACTTTTTCCTCCGGCCAGGTTGCCTTGTACACGATCGCTGCCGGAGTGTCTGCCGGATATCCCCCTGCCATCAGCTCTTCCTGCAGTTTTCCAAGCATTCCGGTGCTCAGAAAGATCACCATCGTCGCCTGATGCGCCGCAAAGCTGCGGATGGACTCTTTATCCGGAACCGGCGTTCTGCCTGCCATTCTTGTGATCACCACAGACTGGGAAATATCAGGCAGTGTATATTCTGCATGCAGCGCTGCTGCTGCCCCGCAAAAAGAACTGACACCCGGACATACTTCGTACGGAATCTGACGCTCTTCCAAAGCATCCATCTGCTCTCTTATCGCTCCGTACAGACACGGATCCCCGGTATGCAGCCGAACGATCCGTTTTCCTTCTTTTTCCCCTGCATACATCACTTCCAGAACTTCTTCCAGCGTCATATAGGCGCTGTTATATACTTCACAGCCTTCTTTTTTTACCTGCAAAAGACCCGGATTTACCAGTGACCCTGCATAAATGATAATGTCCGCTTCTTTTAAATACTGCTGTCCCCGCACTGTGATCAGATCTTCCGCTCCCGGTCCTGCTCCTACAAATACGATCATTTCGTCTCCTCCCCTTCTGCTATTTTTTCTCTTTTACAATAAACAATGAATAATAACTTGCCTCATCCGGAATCTCCTCTGCCGAATGGTAGATTGTCTCATTCTCCATGCCGCAGTTTTCTACCATCGTCAGATTTAAGTTCTGCTCTTTGATCACCTGCTTGACATAAGGAATCTTTCGCCCGGCCTTCATCAGCACCTTTGTTCCCGCCATCTTTAATCCTTCTTCAATCTCATAGGATGCAGGGATAATATGCAGTTCTTCCTGGTTCTCCACAAGGCTCTGATCCAGTCTTGCCGCTGCCGCACAAAAAGAAGGAACTCCCGGTATGATCCTTGTCTCATATCCCTGTTTCCGAATCCTTTTATGAATATACATACAGGTCGAGTACACGGTCGGATCTCCCAGCGTGATAAACACCACATCCATTCCTTTTTCCAGAAGCTCTGCTGTTTTTTCTGCACCCTCGTCATGTACCTGACGAAGCCGTTCTTTTTCTTTCATCATCGGCATTGGCAGATACAACTTGGCTTTCTCCCCGATTTGTGCATCTGCCTGCACTGCGATCTGATAGGCAACACATTTTTCCAGATAACGTTTATATGCAGGATCTGTTCCTGTCGGATCATACGCCGCCTCTGTAAAATTTTTATCCGATACCGGGATTGCAATCACCGGACACTGCTTCATGACACGCAGTGCCTTTACTGTCAAAAGCTCGGGATCTCCCGGCCCTACACCTGCTCCGTAAAATATTCCGCTCATTCTTTCTCTCCTGTTCGTTTCTCTTTCACTGATTCTGCGCGTATGATTTCCAAAAGTTCTTCTGCACCTGAAGTCTCTCCTAATATCCCGTTTTTATTCGAAAACACGATTGCTTCCACACGAAGAGACTCCCCTCCTCTGTGCTTCAGATAAAATGCGATCCGTTTCATTACAGAATCCATAACCTGTCCCAACAGCTGTTCTTTTTCAAGCAGTTCTGTCATTTCTGCTGTTGTAATACTTTCCATAATTTTTTTTACGGTTTCAGGATCAGCCCCCGCCATCGCCGCATGTGAGGCAAATACTTCCATCCTGCAGTCCGCCTGTCTGGAGTGCGTATTCATCACTCCTGCCGCCACCTTGATCAGTTTGCCCACATGTCCGATCAGCAGAATTCCTTTCATACCGAGCCGCACTGCATGATCGATGGATTCCCCGATGTAATTGCTGCACTTGACCGCAAGATTTCCATCATAACCAAGTGCTTCTTTCAGAAAATCACTTCCATAATTTCCCGGTACCAAATAACAGTACTCGTTTCCATTTTCTCTGAGCATCTTCATTTCCAGGAAAATCGTATCTGTCAGAGCTTTCTCACTCATTGGCTCTACAATGCCTGTGGTTCCAAGCACAGAAAGACCTCCTTCGATACCAAGCCTCGGGTTGAATGTTTTTTTTGCCAGTTCTGCTCCGTCAGGAATTGAAATGATCACAGAAAGACCGCCTGTGTACCCGCCGCGCTCTTTCTCTTTTTCCACTGCTTCACGGATCATGGCTCTTGGAACTTTATTGATCGCGGCATCGCCGATATCCTGCTCCAGTCCTTTTCTGGTAATACGTCCGACACCAACGCCGCCATCCAGTGTGATCTGCTTTCCCTCTGTTTTGGAAACCTCTGCATAGACCAGAATCTGATCCGTCACATCCGGATCGTCCCCTGCATCCTTTCGGATCGCACAGCGTACCTTGTCTTTCGTACGCAAAATGTCCTCCACATCCAGATACAGTCGGATCCCTTTTGGTGTCATCAGAGAAACCTGACAGATCTCTTCTCCCAAAAACAGCATTCTGGCTGCTGCTTTTGCCGCAGCCGCAGCACAGCTTCCGGTGGTATATCCCATTCTCAGTTTTTTCTGATCTTTCCACACAAATGCCTGTTCTGTCATTGTGCCTCCTCTAAATGCTCCATGAAAATCTGACGGATTCCCGGAAGTTCTCCAAGTCCCCTTAAGATCGGACGAACTTCATATCCGGCTTCTTCCAGCTCACATTTCCAGGAATCCTCATCTCCTGCCATATCATTTTTTGCATGATCTCCTGCCACAAACATAAACGGCAGCAGTGCCACTTTACGATACTGTCTTTGTTCGATCCGATGCATCACGTCTTTTAATTCTGGAAATCCTTCTACAGTCGCCACATGAATGCGGTCATATCCCAATGCCTGAAGTGTATATTCCAACGCCGGATAGGCACTGTTTGCATGGTGATCTGTTCCATGTCCCATTAAGATCAGGCATTCGCCTTCTTCCAGATCCACATCCTCCATCACTGCATGCACTGTCTTTTTATAATCATCCGGTTCAGACAAAAGTGGTTTTCCCACCAGGACTTTTTCAAAAGACGACGCATGTTTTTGAATCTCCTCCAGCATTTTTTCATTTTCAATGCCGTTGATGATATGTGTCGGCTGAACGATCACCCTTGTGATCCCGTCCTGCTTCATACGCTCCAGTGCCTGACGGACATTATCATACTTTTTATGTTCTGTCCGTTCCAGTTTGTTCAAGATCATCTGACTTGTAAATGCCCGGTATACTGTATACCCGGGAAATGATTCTTTGATCTGCTCTTCCATTACCTGTATTGTTTTTGCCATCGTATCCAGATGACTGGTTCCGAAGCTTACCACAAGAATTCCTTTTTTCTCCATTTTTAATCCTTCCTCTCCAGAAATTTCTATCCGATCAACTGCTCCAGCTCCTTCCATGTCCTTGGAGCTTTTCCTGTTGCTTCTATTATTTTACGTGCTTTTAAACGATCAAATAACCGTAAAAGAGCCGGTTCTTCCAGATTCGTCTCTTTCAGCTTTTCTGTTTCTCTGCACACTGCTTCCGGCGCGCCCTGACAGAGCACTTTTCCATCTTTCATCAACACGATCTCATCCGCCCAGGCATATGCATAATCCATATCATGAGTCGCCATGAGTACTGTGATTCCCTGCTCTGTGAGTTTGTCTACCATCTCATTTACCATGCGGGTATGCTTCGGATCCAGGGCTGCTGCAGGTTCATCCAAAATGATGATCTCCGGACGCATCACTAAAATATCCGCGATCGAGACCTGTTTTTTCTGCCCCCCGCTTAACGCATGTACCGGTCGTTTTCGAAAGGGCACGATCTCCAGTTCTTCCATCACCTGCTCCACTTCTGTTCTTGCCTGTTCTTTTGCAACACCCAGATTCAGGATCCCGAATGAGATTTCCTGCTCCACGCTGGCAGAAAACAACTGTTTATCCGGGTCCTGAAACACGATGCCCACCTTGGCCCGAAGTGCCAGAAGTTCCTTTCTCTTGTAGCTCACAGGTTTTCCATGAAACAAAATATCTCCCTTTTGTGGTCGTAAAATTCCGTTGCAGCAGAGAAAAAAAGTAGATTTTCCAGAACCGTTGGCTCCCATAAAAGCAACCTTACTCCCCTTTTTTACTTTTAAGTCCAGCCCCTGCAGAGAAAACCGGTCATTCTCTTCATAAGAATGCCAGATATCTCTCGCCTCTAAAATAATCTCTTCACTCATACTATTCTCCCCCAAACCGCAAGCAAAATCAGGACTGCCTCAAAAACTGCTATTTTCCGGAAATTGCTCTTGTTTTTTTCATACTCTCCTGAAAGTACCCGGATCTCACCGTCATAACATCTGGATTCCATCGCATTGTACAGTGCATCCGACTGCTTCAGCGCCCGCACAAACACAACCGATGCCATCTGCCCGAAAGACTGGATCGAAGTTTTCAGATCCCGGTTTCCAAGCCTTGCTTTCTGTGCCGTCATAATTGCAGATGCCCCTTCCATCAGAATAAAAATAAACCGATATGTCAAAAGCATCAGCTCAATGAACAATCCCGGAAAATGCAGTCGCTTTAACACATCCAGAATTTCCGTCATCGGCGTGTTAAAAGACAGGACATACAGACTGGAAACACTTGCAAGCGCAGTCAGTATCATCTGCCCGCCTTTTTTCAGCCCCATCCAGCTGGATGTCACATAATACTGCCCCACCGGGATTGCATAGGCATCCAGCGGCTCTTTGGATACATTGACCAGGATTGCCAGTGTACTCAACAGCAGAAATATCAGGGGTACCATCAGGTATTTCA
>ENA-OZHF01000962-OZHF01000962.1-human-gut-metagenome-genome-assembly--contig:-NODE-962-length-9774-cov-5.066056_pt1 | contig 9774 bp, 5 predicted proteins | sample MGYA00244042_ERZ653678 | MGnify/ENA primary metagenome ERZ653678 (study PRJEB26926, sample SAMN06165340) | human gut metagenome | biome: ENVO:00009003; feature: ENVO:2100002; material: ENVO:00002003... | reverse complement strand
AATCTTATCAAGGGTGTAGGTACATCTTTCAAATCCATCTTTGACGGTATAGGTAAGACTCTTACAGGTTTAGGCAAGACTTTTGAAGGTTTTGGAAAAGGTGTAGGTGCAGTACTAAAAGGCTTGATGCAAGGACTAAAAGGATTAAATCCCGCAACATTGCTTTCGTTCGGTGCAGCGATAGGTATTGCAGCGGTCGGGATTGGTTCTGGAATTGGCATTATTGTGGCATCGCTATCTTTATTGGCTGAACACAGCGCAGGTGTGTCTGTGATTATACAAGCATTGGGCACAGCTTTTGCAACAGTAGCAGCAGCAATTATTGGTGCTTTCGCTCAAGCAATTGTAACAGTTTCTGGTGTATTGCCAGTTGTCACAAGCGCATTAGCTAACCTAGCGCCTTTAGTTGTAGCTGTTGGTATTGCAGTCGGTGCGGCTGCTCCCGCAATCACAGCGTTAGGAGATGCGTTTACATCAATTTTAGGGACAATCCCACCGATTATTACAGCGTTAGGCTCAGCTATTTCTCAAATAGCTACAGCAATAACACCTATTGTAGGAATTATTAGCAGTGCATTTGTTCAAATTGTGACGGTAGTGTCTAACGCTATTGTTCAAATTATTCAAGCGCTATCACCGTTTATCCCAGCGATTACAGAGATGGTCGTAGCGGTAGCTCCAGTACTATCTCAAATCGTAGATGCGTTTAACAACCTAATCAGTCAAATCAGTCCGATTATTGACTCAATCACCAACCTGTTCAAGACGTTAGGTGAGCAAATCAGCAACATTCTGGACAGTGCTAAGGGTGTTATCACTGGTTTCGGCGACGCCGTTCGAAACGTTTTAGACGGTATTGCGGGCATTTTCGACTCAATGGGGAATGCCGCTCTCAATGCTGGTAATGGCGTTAAGCAGATGGCGCAAGGTGTCAAGATGCTAGTTGATTTAAAACTAGGCGATTTAGCAGCAACTTTAGCTACTACAGCTAGTGGTCTCGGTAAAATGGCTAGTCATTCAGCAGGGATGAGCCAGCTCGGCTCGGCAATGACACAAGTTGGAACTGGTATGACTCAGTTTGCGACTGGCGCAATGATTTCGTTAGCTACTTTAAGTCAGTTTGATGCAGTGATTACAACACTCAAGACCAATTTGTCTCTTTTGCCAGCGATGATGACGGTGGCTGGTGCAGGTTTCCCAGTATTCGTTTCTCAAGCAGTCGCTGGTATTGCTGGATTATCAGCTGTTAATGCACCAATTGCAGCATTTAAAGCACAATTGATGAGTTTAACACCAACAATCTTATCTGCTACAGCGGGTTTTGCAATGTTTGGTGCTAGAGCGATGGTCATAAATGGCACGTTTACCGTCATCGGTGGACTTATTAGTGCATTTAACGCACGCATCTTGTCAATGGGCGCAGCAACAGCAATGGCAGGAGCGTCGTTTGGTGCGTTAGCTGGTAGAGTAGGTGCTTTAGGTGGAGCTCTATCGTCAGTTTCAGGCGGTTTTGCAAATATTGGTGCGAGTGCGGCAAGTTCGGCGTCTCAAATGCGTTCAATCATTTCAGCGACACAATCTGTTATTTCAGCGTTCAGCTCAATGCGTGCTCAAGTGCAATCGTCAATGCAAGCAATGCTTAGTGCTGTTACATCTATTGGAAATCAGATGAAAAATCAAGGACGCATGATTGGTCAACAAACAGCTCAAAATATCGCTCAAGGTATTTCTAGCGGTGCTGGTAGTGCAAGGTCGGCAATGAGTTCTCTTATGGCATCTGTACGTGCAGCAGGGATGTCTGGAGTCGGTTCAATGCGTGCAATTGGTGCATATATCGGGCAAGGTTTGGCTAGTGGTATGATGTCAGCTCTTGGAAGTGTGACGGCAGCTGCTAATGCGTTAGTAGCACAAGCAGAGAGAGCGGCACGAGCAAAAGCCAAAATTCATTCACCATCGCGCCTATTCCGTGACAATGTAGGTCGCTATATTGCACAAGGTGTTGCGATTGGTATTGAAAAGGACAGCTACACAGTTAACGACGCTTTAGGTGCAATGTATGACAAAGTACAAGCATTTAGCTACAGAGCTGAAGACCTAATCGGAGCTGGATCAACTAATTTCTCACACAGTATCCAGGTTAAATCCGATTTAGATAAAGCAATCAAAGCAAAAGTTGAGATTGTACAAGAAAAATCAAACGAAGTAATGGAAAAAGCTATAGATGCAATGGGCAGACTCGCAGACCGTCCAATCGATATGCGATTGAATGACGACACGCTTATTGCATCTACTAGCGATAGATATCAAGATTATCAACAAACACAGATTACACGTACTAACAGAATGTGGGGTAGACCATGACAGAAATAATGACTTTTAACGGTATTGGGATGTCTCAATACTTTAGAATTACTGACATTATTCGCCCGATTGGTAATAAAAGGACGGTGTCAACTGACACTTCTCCTTTTTTGGGGGTGAATATCCAAGAAATTAAAATCGGAGCTAAAGAACACAAAATCAAATTTGACATTAAAGGGAAATCAGAGATTGAAATTGAACAGCTTAAACATGATTTAGCTGGCGTATTCAACGTTGATAAACCAGTCAAAATTACATATGCAGATGAACCAGACAAGTATTATTTAGGTTTGCCTGTTGACGATATTTCTCACGATAACATAACACGTTGGTTTCAGCGTTCAGAAATCACTATTTTAATCCCTGACGGAGTGGCTCATTCGGTGACGGATGCACGTTTTGAAGAGCCTACCTGGAACGGCAATAAAATGACGTTCAAAATCAATAATGAGGGGAATGTAGATGCTTATCCGATTATCACGATTAAACATAATTCAGAAAACGGCTATGTAGGACTAGTTAGTCAAAATGGCGCTTTTGAGCTTGGAAGCAAGGAAGAAGCAGACTCTGAAGAATACAAGAAATCTGAAATCTTGTTTGATTACACGTCAAACACTGGACCAACAAGGATTTTAAACGGATTTGAAGAGGGTAAATTTAATGAGGCAATTAGTAACGTTCAAGAGGTTCTAGATGGACAACTTGAGGTAGACAATGCTTGGGGGAGACCACACATCCACTTGAAAAATGGGACGTCTGCGTCTATCACTTGGGACATACCAGCAGACAGCGCAGGAGAGGTAGGAGCGCTATATGAGTACATCTGGTGGAGACAGATTTTTTGGGCTGGACATCAATCGCAGTACGGATTTATGAAAGTGGTTGTATCAGATGAAAATGGTCAATTTCTATACGGGACAGAGACATTTAAACGTTCTAACAGTCTAACAACTGAATATAATTTTATGGTTTCTGACGGAAAAGGTGGCTATCATTTTCTTGACCGCTATACATTTTGGTGTACGCATTTAGACAGTCAAAATCCATTTAATGAGCCACGAGGTTGGTCAGATATCTACAGGAAAGATGGCTGGATACAGTTTTTTTGGAACGGTCAATACAAAGAATACAACATCCCTGAGATAAAGGGTAAAAAGTCCGCTAAAGTCAGTGTTATATTTGGGAGCGTAGGGGGCAAACCTGGAGTGACACATGTTTATCTTGATGATATCGTTTATCGCAAAGATTTTGTGACAGGTACTAGAGACATCCCGAACCGCTATGCTATGGGCTCAACCGTTGTTATTAACAACGAAACAGACACAGTGATGAAAGATAACTTGAATAAAAATGAGGATATCGTACAGGGCTCACATCATTTCTTGAGTGTTCCGCCTGGCGAGTCTGAGTTAGACATCTATTTCTCATCATGGATCAAGAAAATGCCTACAGTCAAAGTGGAGTTTGAGAAAAGGAGCTTGTAGATGCTTCTAACAATACACGATGCACATTTGAAGAAAGTAGCGTTTATTGACAACGAGAAGCAAGGCACATTGAGTTTTTACGACGATACTTGGACACGTAATCTACAAACAGGTTCGTCAACGTATAAGTTTAGCATCTCTAAGAAGACGCTTGTTTCAGATACAGTCTTAAACAGAACATACAGCTATTTGAACGAACGTGCCTTTGTGTCGTTTGAATATAAAGGCGAGACGTTTCTGTTTAATGTGATGACTGTTGAAGAAGATGAAAAGAAAATCAAATGTTATTGTGAGAATTTAAACCTAGAACTTATTAACGAATATTCAAATCCGTTTAAAGCAGACAGAGCTATGTCATTTGTTGAGTACTGTAATGCTATGGATTTACTAAATATGACTAAATTATCCATCGGTATTAATGAGATTTCAGATTACAAGCGCACTTTGGAATGGGAAGGGCAAGACACCAAACTTGCCAGACTTATTTCACTTGCGAACAAATTTGATGCTGAAATCGAATTTAAAACATATCTCAACGATGACAGTACTATCAAGCAGTTTTTGGTCAATGTTTATCACGAAAATGACGGCGTTAATTATCACGGCGTTGGGCGTGACAGAAAAGACATTACGCTGGTTTATAGGAAGAATCTTAAGTCAATCAAGCGCAAGGTTGACAAGACAAATATCTTTAACATGATTGTGCCAACTGCTCAAAGTGAAGAGAACAGTGATCAGAAATTGACTATCGGAAGCTTGCCAAACTGGGAGCTCAAGAATGATAAAGGCATCGTTGAGTTTTACAAGCGTGGCGATGCTCTCTATGCGCCTATTTCAGCACAGCTTTATCCGTCAACGTTTACGTCGGAAACTCAATCAGATCAATGGACTAGACGTGACATGGACTTTAACGTCAAAAGCATTCAACAGCTTGAGACAGAAGGCTTGAAACAGTTGAAAGCGTCAGCTTATCCAGAATTAACATACGAATTTGACGGCTATATTGATGCAGATATTGGAGACACAGTAGAGCTCTCAGATGGTGGCTTTGCTAACACATTGCTGATTGAAGCACGTATTTTTGAACAAAAGCTAAGCTTTTCGACTAAAAAAAACTGGAAGACCACACTTGGAAATTTTAGAGCTTTGCAAAGCAAGTTATCTAACGACATCCAGAGCGAACTTGAACGTTTAGTAGAAGATGCAAAACCGTACAATATTCGCATTTCGACGGATAATGGAACGATGTTCAAGAACAATGAGGGCGAAAGTCTAGTAAAAGCCACACTTTGGAAAGGTGGCAAAGTTGTTAGTCGGGACGTCTCATGGCGCTGGGCTTTGGACGGCGTGGTCACAGTCGGTATGCAATACCGTATTCAAGCGAAAGACATCACTGACACAGCGGTTTTAACCGTCTCGGGCTATGTCGGAAATACTGAAGTAGCCACTACTGAAATCACTATGACGAACCTCGTTGAGCCAACAAATCTAATTATCAAGACATCGAGCGGAAACATTTTTAAAAACAATCTTATCAATACAAAACTGACTGCTACGCTCTGGCGTGGTGGGAAAGAGATTGATAAAGAAGGTAAAGATTATAGCTATATTTGGACGAAGACAGATGACGAGGGGAATCCTGATGAAATCTGGAATCAAGACCATAGCTATTCGCAAAAAACAATTGAAATTACACAAAGAGATGTATTTAGAAGAGCTCAATTTGAATGTAATGTTGAGCCTCTAGGTTAAAAAGGAGAATTCAAAAATGGGTATTATTTCAAGTGGACAGATTACAATCACAGACTTGTCAGATGCGCCCGTATTAAGCGCATTTATCACCGCAAGCCAAACAACAACACAAGTATTCGACCAAACTGCCAATACCTACAACCCGTCATATACAAGCACACCTCAAACGTTAACACTCAATTTGACTAAAGCAGGTCAATCAACTTCGATTTTGGGGCAAGTTGGAAAAGTCAACTGGTATGAATACAGCGGTTCAACCAAAACAGCTGTTACAAGCACTACTAATACAGACAACCAATATTTATCTGGCACACATAATGAAGTATTGCACACGAAAGTGAATGTGCCAGCTAGCGCAGGAGCTAAACGTTACGAAGCTGTCGGAACATGGACAGACCCAGTTACTGGATTGAAAGTTGATTTTCATGCGACTATCGACTTGTTGGCTGTTCAACTTGGTAAACAATCACTTGTGCTTAACGTATATACAGGTAAAGGGAACACGTTTTACAACAATCAACCAGCTAACTTGACTATCAATGCTGACCTTTACAAAGGCAACGCACTTTCAGGCGGTAACAAACAATTCAAATTCTTTTATGCTGATTCAGCAGTAGTCGGTTCAAGTTCGGCTGGCTATGATGCGGACGGTGGTATTGGTTGGCACTTGTGTTCTAGCACTACGACTGGTCAAACGCCTAACGTTGCTGCAGGCACTAACACGACTGCACAAGGTATTTTAACGGTTACTCCAGACGTTGTCGTCAACTCCCAAACCTTTAAAGTCGTATGTATTGACCAAGCTGGGGGTACAGCTGGTCAAAAAGCTGTCGGTGTAGCGACTATCTTAGACTTCTCTGACCCGATTGTGGTAGTAGTCGAATCATCAGCTGGTAGCACATTTAAGAACTCGACTGGGTCAACCACACTAAAAGCCCGTCTTTACCGAAAAGGTGAGGAGCTGGATGCGGACGGTACAAGCAAAACTTACACGTACAAATGGTCTAGACGTGATAAAAACGGTACTTTAGACGCTAATTTTGGCGGAACTGGCAATCAATACAAGACTGGTAAGTCCATTACAGTTTCAGCGAGCAACGTTAGCGATAAAGCTACATTTTTCTGCGAAGTATTTGAATAAGGAGGTACAAGTATGATTAGAGCTGAAATCGAATTAGGCGGGCAACTTGAAGTAATTGACATCAAAGCTAAAGATAAGTCTGAGGCAATCGAAGAAATCTGGAGAACATATGGCCTTATGACTTACATTATCAGTCTTAGAGAGGTGAACGATGAAACTAATAGCATCAAATCAGATGACGCTAACAAATCTAAAGGAAAAGGCGATTGACCGAACTGAGGTAACGTTTTGGCACGGCTTATCCGCAACTAAACACCCGCTAGGGGTTTATGATTGCGGTGGTCGTGACCATGCTTTTGCTAATGAGTTTGACGTTGTCAGCGGAAAGAAATATACAGTTAGGGTTATTGCTCAAAAAACAAAAGGGACTATTAATCTTAAAGGCGGTATCTGGTACACGGAAAGAACGTCTGGTTATCAATTTGATGGTCTAGCAGCCCTTACTCTGGTAGGGGAACTTAGTGAAGATGGGCTAGGAATTTGGGAAAGAACTTTAACAGTCCCAAATGGAAAAACCAAGGGTAGAGTTTATGTTCAGCTTGAACAGTCATCGACTAGTGGATTTTCAACCGCTTATCGTGTATACGACGCTCAGGTATTTGATGAAAACGGGCAACCCCTTGTGACTGACCAGAATAATTTTGGCGCTTTAACAAGTCCTATGGCAGCCCCTGATGGCACATACATCTGGAAGCGTACTATCACACACTACACTGACGGTGCAAATTATACTGTTTGGGAATATAGCGGTGTTGGCGAGAAAGGTAATACAGGGGCGAACGGTCAAACCTCTCACGTACACTTTGCATTTGCTGACAACGCAACTGGTGGCGGTTTTAGCTTAACTACACCAAAAGCATACATGGGTTGGTACGCTGATTTTAACGAGGTGGCAAGTACAGACCCGACTAAGTATAGGTGGAGCAAGTGGAAAGGCGACCAAGGCTTGCCAGGAAAACCAGGTGCTGACGGGAAAACGTCCTATTTCCACATGGCCTATGCAGATTCCGCAGATGGCAGAACTGGTTTTAGTTTTAAAGAGTCTGGTCAGCAGTATCAAGGCTATTACACAGACTTCGTACAAGCAAACAGTACAGACCCAACTAAATACACTTGGATGGATAGACGGGCTGGGATTGAAGTTGACTTTAGAAACTTACTTTCTAAAACCAACCGAGGGAAGACAAATTGGTCATGGATTATTTCGAGCGGTGGAACGACTGCAGAAGATTATAATGTTGATGGAATCAATGCTGTTAAATTAACGCGTACGTCAGATGCTTCGTTTTCGTGGGATTACATTCAATATCAGGGGTTACTGAGAAATCTTATTGAACCAAATACAAAATATACACTTTCGTTTGATATAAAACCAAGCGTTGACGTGACTTTCACAGCGTCATTGAGGCGTGGCGATAGCGGCGCCCCACTCACAAATAGCACAACAATGAATAAAGCCACAGCTAATCAGTGGAATAAAGTCTCTTGTGTTTTAACGTCAAAAACAACATTGCCAGATGATTTGTCGCAAGTTGTCTATTTACAAGGTATGCCTGTTGCAAAAGGCAATTATTTGATAATTAAAAACATCAAACTTGGAAAAGGTAACGTTCCAACACCGTGGATACCAGCTTTAGAAGATACACAAGACCAAATTGACAGCAAAGCAGACCAGACGCTCACGCAAGAGCAACTGAATGCGTTGGCAGAGAAGAATAATCTTATCAAAGCCGAAATGGAAGCAAAAGCGAGCATTGATACTGTCGATAAATGGATAACAGCTTACGAAAACTATGTTAAAGCAAATGATGCAGATAAAGCTAAATCGGAACAAGCTTTAAAAGAAGCGTCAGAACGTATCTTGGGAATGAGATACGAAGTTAACGACTTAAAGTTCGCATGGGATGCAATCGATAGATTCATGAGCTTTCAAAATGAAGGCTTGATTATCGGTAAAAAAGATGGTTCAGCTTATGCCAAATTTAGCGATGACAGAATTAGTCTGTTTTCTGGAAGTAGCGAAGTAATGTATATTTCACAAGGTACGTTAAATATTGCTAACGGTATTTTCACGAAAACGATTCAAATCGGTCGTTTCCGCTTTGAAACGCACCCAGCAGACGCAGACATGCTGGTATTAAGGTATTTAGGAGGTTGATATGGCAACTGCTACATTTAGCGGACAATATGGACATAATATGACATTGGAAGTCTGGTCGGATTGGAACAGGCAAAACGTGGCAAGCAACAGCTCTACAGTCAATGTACAAGCAAGGCTTAGGACGAATGGTTATGCGTCAATGTATGGTGTTACAGCTGATTTAACCGTTACTATCAACGGTGGCTCGGCTATCGAACATCCAGCTATTAATATTGGCACAAACTCATCTCAATTGATTTTTGGTCATGATTATAGCGTGCCGCATAACGGAGACGGGACTAAAACGGTTGGTATCAAAATTTCTGTTGCTTTAAACGCTGGCGGTTACGGAAGCTCAATGGTCGCTTTTGATTTAAAACTGCCAACGATTCCCCGAGCAAGTACAATCAGCGATGTTACAGGCACACTTGGAAGTGCTATGACACTCAATATCAATCGCAAGAATAGTGGTTTTAAGCATACGGTCAAATACAACTTTGGGGCGCTATCTGGCACAATCGCAACGAATGTTGACACCTCTGTTAGCTGGACGCCACCGCTCAATCTGGCTACCGCTATGCCAAATAAAACGAGCGATTGGGGCAATATTACTGTAGAGACTTATAGTGGCTCTAGCAAGATTGGTTCAGCAACGTGTAGGCTTACTTTGAATGTCCCTGACAGCGTCAAACCAACGCTCGGCAGTATAACGCTGACGGATAGCAATGCAACAGTTAAGAACTTGTTAAATACAGCTAATACATTCGCCCAAGTGATGTCAAATATACAAGTAACTTTCAACAACGCTAGTGGCGCTTATGGTTCAACGATTTCAAGCTATCGTGCTGAAACTGTCTCTTATACACATCTCCGAGCCCACGAGACCGATCAGTATC
>ENA-OZHF01000947-OZHF01000947.1-human-gut-metagenome-genome-assembly--contig:-NODE-947-length-9873-cov-4.327154_pt1 | contig 9873 bp, 8 predicted proteins | sample MGYA00244042_ERZ653678 | MGnify/ENA primary metagenome ERZ653678 (study PRJEB26926, sample SAMN06165340) | human gut metagenome | biome: ENVO:00009003; feature: ENVO:2100002; material: ENVO:00002003... | reverse complement strand
CTACACTTCTAGCTTCGTCGGCAGCGTCAGATGTGTATAAGAGACAGGATGTAGAGGTTATCGCCGTATTCATACGTGATGGTCAAGATGATCGCTCCTTTTATTTTGCGGCGTTCGGCAGCGTGATACCGAAAAGGCGGCAGGCGTTTTCGCAGGCGGTTTCCAAAACCTCCTGCGCCGTGATGCCGCGCACTTCGGCGATCTTCGCCGCGTCGTAGGGGATCATGGAGCTGTCGCAGCGCTTGCCGCGGAATGGCACGGGCGCCATGTAGGGCGCGTCTGTTTCGGTCAAAAGGCGGTCGAGCGGGATGGTCTTTGCCACCTCCACGCTGTGGCGCGCGTTTTTAAACGTCACAACACCGCCAAGGCCGATGTACATGCCGAGCTTTACGGTCTCCTGTGCTAATTCCACACTGCCGGAAAAGCAGTGCACGACGCCCTTCGGCTTGTGTTTCCGCAGAATATCCATCATATCGCCGTGGGCCTCGCGGTCGTGGATGACAACGGGCAGGTCGTGCTTTTTCGCGAGCTCCAGCTGGGCGATAAGCACCTCTTTCTGCTTTTCGCGCGGGCACTCGTCCTCCCAGTGGTAGTCGAGGCCGATCTCGCCGACGGCGACGATCTTCGGGTGGAAAAGCAGCGCTTCCACGTCCGAAAGCCAGTTATCGGGCAGGTCGTTTGCGCACTCCGGGTGGATGCCGACTGCACCGTAGATATAATCGTATTTTTCACAGAGCGCCACGGTTTTTTTGAGGCTTTCATAATCGGCTGCCATATTGATGACCGCAACGACGCCCTTTTGCGGCAGCACGGAGCCGAGCAGCTCGTCACGGTCGATGTCGAACTGCTCGCTGTCGTAATGTGCGTGGGAATCAAATATCATAGGGATTTTCCTTAGCGAATTTTGGAGCCTGCCGGGGTGCCGTCCACAAATACGACGCGCACATCGTCCTCGCCTGCGTCTGCCGCAAGGATCATGCCCTGGCTTTCCACGCCGCAGAGCACGGCGGGCTTCAGGTTCGCGACGACGATGACGGTGTGACCGATGAGGTCTTCCGGCTTATACCACTTCGCGATGCCGGACGCGACCGTGCGGGGTGTGGAGGTGCCGTCGTCGAGCGTGAGCTTCAAGAGCTTCTTTGCACGCTTGATCGGCTCGCAGGCAACAACCTTTGCGGCGCGCAGCTCAACCTTTGCAAAGTCTTCAATATTGATCTGGGCAAGACCCTCAATTTCCTTCTTCGGCTCTTCCTTCGGAGCGTACTTCGCTTCCACAGCGGCAATCTTCTCGCCCATCTCCTTCGGATCGATACGGGCGAAGAGAATCTCCGGCTTGTCTGTTACTTTACCCCCATTCGGGTAAACGCCGAACGTATCGAGCGTATCGTATGCGCGCAAGGTCGTGCCAAGCTGTGCGACGATCTTCTCTGCGGTGTCCGGCATAAACGGTGTGAGGAGCGCCGCGCCGATCGTGATGCTTTCCACAAGATTATAGAGAACGGTGGAAAGTCTGTCGGCTTTCGCTTCGTCCTTTGCAAGCGCCCACGGCATCGTTTCGTCAATGTACTTATTGCAGCGCTTGAAGAGCGTGAAGATTTCGGAAATAGCATCTGCCACGCGCAGTTGATCCATCTTCGTCTGCACGCTGTTCTTTGTGGCGAGCACAACGCTCTTTAAATCGTTATCGACATCTTCTACGACGTTTTTGTTCTCTACAACGCCGCCGAAGTACTTGTTTGTCATGGAAATGGTGCGGTTTACAAGGTTGCCGAGCGTGTTTGCAAGGTCGGAGTTCGTGCGTTCGATCATCAGATCCCACGTGATGGTGCCGTCGGATTCAAACGGCATCTCGTGCAGGACAAAATAGCGCACCGCGTCTACGCCGAAGAGGTCTACAAGGTCTTCTGCGTAAATGACGTTGCCCTTCGATTTGCTCATTTTGCCGCCGTTCATCAGAAGCCACGGGTGACCGAACACCTGCTTCGGCAGCGGCAGGTCGAGCGCCATGAGGAAAATCGGCCAGTAGATGGTGTGGAAGCGGATGATGTCCTTGCCGATGAGGTGCAGGTCTGCCGGCCAATCACGCTTGAACTGCTCGGTGGAGTTGCCGTCGCAGTCGTAGCCGATGCCGGTGATGTAGTTTGTGAGCGCATCGAGCCAAACGTACACGACGTGCTTGTCGTCAAAATCGACCGGAATGCCCCACTTGAAGGAGGTTCTGGAAACGCAGAGATCCTGCAGGCCGGGCAGGAGGAAGTTGTTCATCATTTCCGTTTTGCGCTGCGGCGGCTGAATGAACTCCGGGTGCTTATTGATGTAGTCGATGAGGCGGTCTGCATACTTGCTCATCTTGAAGAAGTATGCCTCTTCCTTCGCGGGCTTGACCTCGCCGCCGCAGTCCGGGCACTTGCCGTCGACAAGCTGGGACTCGGTGAAGAAGGATTCGCACGGCGTGCAGTACATGCCCTCGTAGTGGCCCTTATAAATATCGCCCTGCTCGTAGAGCTTTTTAAAAATCTTTTGTACCTGCTTTTCGTGGTAATCGTCCGTGGTGCGGATGAATTTATCGTAGGAGGTGTTCATCACGTCCCAGTTCGCCTTGACAATCTTCGCGACGTTGTCGACATATTCCTTCGGGGTGATGCCGGCGGCATTGGCCTTTTCTTCAATCTTCTGGCCGTGCTCGTCCGTGCCGGTCTGGAAGTAGACATCGTAGCCCTCCATGCGCTTATAGCGCGCAATGCTGTCGGCGAGCACGATCTCATACGTGTTGCCGATGTGCGGGCGGCTGGAGGTGTAGGCGATAGCCGTCGAAATATAATACTTCGGTTTACTCATGGGTGGATCATTCCTTTACAATGTATTTTCAAGGGGTTAATTTTTTCTACGGTTGAATGTATTCAACTGAATAGTACGGCGGAAAGCGCCGAGAGGATCATCAGCCCGGCCAAAATCGCCGCGCCGATGCGAACGATGAGCTTGCGTTGCTTTTCGGTTTTCATAGAAAGCTCCTTTCGCGGGTGCAGGGCATGCCTGTACGTGTACCCTTTATTTTACCATTCTTTTTTTCACCTGTAAACCGCTAATTGACTTTATTTTCCGCCGCGGTTACAATAAAAGCGGAAATACTTTTGAAATGAGGGAAAAACCCGATGCAGTTTTTAAATACAGAAGAAAAACCGCGCCGCGCGGCGGTCATCAACGATCTTTCCGGTGCGGGAAAATGCTCGCTTACGGTGATGCTGCCGGTGCTGTCCGCCTTGGGGTGCGAGACATCCGTGCTGCCGACGGCGGTACTTTCCACACACGGCGGCTTTAAAGATCCCGTGTACCGCGATTTAACGGACGATATGCTGAAAACGGCACAGCACTGGAAGCGCGAGGGGGCCGCGTTTGAGGGCATCTGCTCCGGATACCTCAGCAGCCGCGAGCAGATTGACACTGTGCGGGAAATCTTCGAGCTGTTTACGGACGAACACAGCCGTCCGCTGCGCCTTGTAGACCCCGTGATGGGCGACAACGGCACGCTGTACGGCATTTTTAATAAAGAAACGGCGCAGAGCATGACGAGGCTTTGCGAAAAAGCGGATATTTTAACGCCGAACATGACAGAGGCGTATTGCCTTTTGCACGAGCCGTTTAAGGACGGGCCGTATGACGAAAAGGAACTTAAAAGAGTAATGAAAACCCTTTCCGACTTTGGGCCGAAGATCGTTATTCTGACGGGTGCGTATACGGACGGAAAGACAATCGGCGCGGCGTGCTACGATAGGGAAAAAAACGAGACGGCGCTGGTGCTTTCCGACCGTGTGCCGGGCAAATACCACGGCACGGGGGATATTTTCGCGGCCGTGATGCTGGGGGCGATGTTAAACGGCAAAACGGTAAAGGAGGCCTGTGCCGCCGCCGTGCGGTACACCGCAAAGTGCATAGAAGAAACGAGAAAAGCGTGCGGTGACAACACCATTTGGGGCGTGAAATTCGAAAAATGTCTGCCGTTTTTGATGCACGATGTGCTCACGGAGAACGACAAATAAAGTCTTTGGTCAAGTTTTCTTCAGAAAACTTGCGGGTTCTTATAGCAGCGCCCTAAGTCGCTTTCCGCAGAAAGCGAAATCTTATTGCCTAACAAAAAACTAAGAAGGGAGGCTAAACAGTCCGGGGGACTGTTTAGCCGTAGGAAACCCAGTTGCATAGGTTTTCTGAAAGGGCGGCTCAAAGCCGCCCTTTTTATATAGCTGTGAGCATGCGTTGATGCGCGTTATCTCTTCCTTTTCCTCAATCAGAGGGAGTCTGAAATTAAATAAAAACCGCCGGACATCGCAGGACATCAGAGGACATTGTAGGACATCGGAGGACATGAATTTGAAAAGTTTCCCTTTTGAGGGAAACTTTTCTGCGTTTTGGGGGTATGGGTGAAGAGACAAACAGGCGGGCGAAAAAACGAACGCCGTTTGGCGCTTCAAAACTTTCAGAGAGGATGTGGAACATGGTGAACGAAACGGCGAAGGAGGGCTTTCGCAGATTGGCGTTCGGCGGCATTCATGATGCCGTAAGGCTGCTTTTTTGCGAGGACGTGAACCCGCGCACGCTGAAAAACATGGATCTGTTCGCCGTCTCCGAAATTCGCAGACCGAAAAACGGCGGCATGGAAATTCGGTTTTTCGACCGAATCGAAGCGCTGCGGCTCCTCAGCGAGCTCGAGACGAGCGGAACGGGTGCACAGGCGCTGCTCTCCGCCATTGAAAGCGGTGCGGCGGCGCTGAAAGACGGGGATAAGCCGTGACGCCGTTTTCCGAAAAGCAGATGCAGGTCTTGTGCTGGTGGGGCGAAAAAAGCCCGCACCGGAATAAGCTTGCCGTCATCTGCGACGGCGCGGTGCGCAGCGGCAAAACCACCTGTATGGGGATATCTTTTTTTCTGTGGGCGATGGCACGCTTTCAAAATACGAGCTTTGCGGTGTGCGGCAAAACGATCCGTTCTGTGCGGAGAAATGTGGTCGCGGAGCTTATACCAAAGCTAAAGTCTATGGGCTTTTCCATGCGTGTGCGGCAGGCAGAGAACGAGATCATCCTATCGTATCAGGGCAGAGAAAACCGCTTTTACCTTTTCGGAGGACGAGATGAATCGAGCGCGGCGCTCATTCAGGGCATGACGCTCGGCGGCGTTTTGTTTGACGAGGTGGCGCTGATGCCGCGCTCTTTTGTGGAGCAGGGCATTGCGCGCTGTTCGCTGAAAAACGCGAAGCTGTGGTTCAACTGCAACCCGGAGCACCCGCAGCACTGGTTTTACCGCGAGTGGATTTTGAAAGCTGAAAGCCGAAACGCGCTTTACCTGCACTTTACGATGGAGGACAACCCGTCGCTCAGTGAAGATGTGCGAAAGCGCTACCGAACGATGTTTTCGGGCGCGTTTTACAGCCGGTTTATTGAGGGAAAGTGGACGGCGGCGACGGGACTGATTTACCCGTTTGCGCTTGGCCTCCTGTGCGAAGTGCCGAAAGCGGACTTTGAGCGGTACGCGGTGTCCATCGATTACGGCACGGTAAACCCGACCTCCATGGGCCTTTGGGGGCTTTTGTGCGGCGTGTGGTACCGCGCAGACGAGTATTACTTTGACGCGCGGCTTGAAAACACGCGGCGCACGGACGAGGAGCACTTTAAGGGGTTTTTGGAGCTCATTCGCGGCAGAACGCCCGATGTGATTGTATGCGACCCCTCGGCGGCGAGCTTTATCACACTTTTGCAGAGCCGTGGTTTTGCAGTGACGGCGGCGAAAAACGACGTTTTAAACGGCATCCGCATGACGGCAACGGCGCTGCGCACGGGGCAGATCAAGGTGACAAAGGGCTGCGTGGACGCGGTGCGGGAGTTTTCCCTCTACCGCTGGGCAGACGACGGCGCGCGGGATGTGCCTGTGAAGGAGAATGACCATGCCATGGACGACATCCGCTATTTTGTCTCCACGGTGCTCGGCGCGGGCGAAAGCTTTGCCTGCGCGGTGCAAAGGGAGACGGGGAAAGGAGTTAGCATTTGGGATTTTTGAAAAAGGAGAAGCGCACGGCCGTTTCGGTGCAGACGCAGGGCGGGTACCCGCCGGTGCTGCCGGTGACGGCAGGCGAGCGTGCACTGTACCGTGCCTTGCGCGAGCAGGTGCCGATCATCGACGCGGCAATCTACAAGCTGGTGCGTCTTATCGGCGGGTTTGAGGTGTATTGCCCCGAAAAGCACACGGAAAACGCGCTGCGCGGGTTTTTAAAAACCGTGCCCGTAAACGGCTGCAACATGGGCATCGATAACTTTATATCGGTCTATTTTGAGCAACTTTTAACGTATGGCAATGCAATTGGGGAGATCGTACTCGCAAACGGGGAAATTCGGGCGCTGTATAATGCGTCGCTCGAAGACCTCGAGATTCGGCTCATCTCGCCGCTTGAAACGGGCGTGTTCGTCGTAAGGGACGGGCGTGCGGAGCCGTGCCGCTACCCGGAGCTCATTTTGACTTCGGCGTTAAACCCGATGCCGGGCAGCGCGATGGGAAGCTCCATTTTAAAGGGCCTGCCGTTTGTGAGCGAGGTGCTTTTGAAAATTTACCGCACCGTCGGCATTAACTGGGAGCGCATGGGCAATGTGCGCTTTGCGGTGACGTGCAAAAACGAGGGCTACATGAACGCGGGTGACCGCGCGGGGCAGCTTGCAAAGGAGTGGAGCCGTGCGATGCACGGCCCCGGCGTGAGCGACTTTGTGGCGGTGGGCGACGTGCAGATTAAAGCCATCGGCGCGGACGGGCAGCAGATGGACAGCGAAGTGCCCGTGCGGCAGATGCTGGAGCAGATTGTGGCGAAAATGGGCATTCCGCCGTTTTTGCTGGGGCTTTCGTGGTCCTCGACGGAGCGCATGTCGAGCCAGCAGGCGGACATGCTGACGAGCGAGCTGACGGCGTACCGCAGAATTTTGGAGCCGGCGGTTTTGAAGATCTGCAAAACGTGGCTGCGGCTAAATGGTCTTGACGACACGGTGGAAATCGATTGGAACGAGATCACGATGCAGGACGAAGTCGATCACGCGAACGCTGCGTATCTCATGGCGAAGACGGAGCAGCTTTTAAAGGAGGGGGAAGCTTGAGCGAAACGGTAACGGCGGTACAGCCGGATAAAGCGGCGATGGAGAAGATCAACCTTTACACGCGCCGCGCCTATAAGCCGGAGGAGGTGTACACGTTTTCGGTCGTTTTGTGCGACAACGAGGTGGATAGGGACGGTGAGTGCTTTACGAAAGAGACACTCGAGGAGCTTGCGAAGCTGTTTGTCGGCAAGACGGGCATTTTAGACCACGAACCGACGAGCAAAAATCAGACGGCGCGCGTGTTTGACGCTGCGGTGAAGGAAATTCCCGGAAAGGTAACATCTTTAAACGAGCCGTATGCGCAGCTCACTGCACAGGCGTATGTGCCGCGAAACGACGGGACGAAGGCGTTTATTGAATCCATTGAAAGCGGCATACGCAAGGAAGTCAGCGTGGGGTGCGCAGTGAAAAAGCGCGTGTGCTCCGTGTGCGGCGCGGAAAGCTGCGTGCACGTGCCGGGGAAAACGTACAACGGCAAGCGCTGTGTGCGTATTTTAAGCGGCGCGGCGGACGCGTATGAATTCTCATTCGTGGCAGTGCCTGCACAGCGCGCGGCAGGCGTGGTAAAGAAATTTTCGCCGCGCTTTGAAGAATCGGAGAAGAAAAAGGAGGTCAAAACGGTGTACGACATTGTAAAAAAGCTCGCGGACGGCGAAGACAGCGTGACGGTGGCAAAGGAGGAGCTCAACATGCTCAAAACGGAGCTGAAAGCGCTTTTCGACCGCGCGGAGTGCGGAGACCGCTACCGTGCGGCGCTGTGCGAACGCATCTATAAGCTGAGCGCCGTGGCGCAGCCGGAGTTTAAACGCGGACTGACGGAGGCGATCACAAAGTCGCTCGGCATTGCAGAACTGGAAGAAATGGCGGCGGCGCTCGCAAAGGCGGCGGAGCGCAAAATGCCTGTGATGCCGCAGCTGGCAGCGAAAAAGACGGAAGACACGAACGCGGCAGACGACGGCGCGTTCCGCATTTAAGAAAGGGGATTATACAATGGCATTTGAAAACATTACACTCGAAAAAGGCATGTACGGCGTGCCGGGCAAGAATTTTACACAGGTTTTGGAGGAGCTGGACGGCTCCCAGAACTACGCGGGCACACCGTTTGCGGGGCTTGACGCGTACCAGAGGCAGCTTAAACGCTTCGGCATTCGTGTGAGCGGTGCGAACTGCGACACCGTGGAGAAGTTTTTCACCTCCTCGCAGAGCGCGGCACTGTTCCCGGAATACGTCGCCCGCGCAGTGCGCCAGGGCATGGAGATGGCGTCTTCCCTGCCGGACATCGCGGCGACCGTGACGAAGATCGACACGCTCGATTATCGCACCGTGCAGACGGCGACGGCTTCTGACCAGAAGATCGAAGACCCCGTAGCGGAGGGCGCGGCCATTCCGGAGACGGTCATCAAGACGGCGGGCTCGCTTGTGACGCTGCATAAGCGCGGCAGACTGATTGTCAGTTCCTACGAAGCGCTGCGCCACCACAGACTGGACCTCTTTACGGTCATTCTGCGCCAGATCGGTGCGTACATTGCGCGCAGACAGATGAAGGACGCAGTGGACGTGCTCTTAAACGGCGACGGCACGAATACGGGCATCACCGTGACGGCGCTTACCGCTGCGCCGACCTACAACGACCTTGTGACGCTGTGGGGCAAGCTTTCCGACTATAACTTCAATACGATCCTGGCCGGAACGACTGCTTTGCAGGCGCTCCTTAAGATCACGGAGTTTAAGGACGCGCAGGCGAGCCTCAACATTAAGGGTGCGGGCAAGCTCATCACGCCGCTTGGCGCGACGCTCATCCATGTGCCGTCCATGGACGCGAAGAAGATCATTGCGCTCGACAAGAACTGTGCGCTTGAGATGGTGCAGGCGGGCGATGTGCTGACCGACTACGACAAGCTCATCGACCGCCAGATGGAGCGCGCGGCCGTGAGCGCCGTGGCGGGCTTTGCACAGATCTACGGCGGCGCCGCACAGGGCCTTAGCTACTGATTTTATTCGATTCTGGCAAGCCGTACCGCTTTGGTACGGCTTTGCCGAATAAAAAAGGAGGGGCAAATGGAGATACGAAACGTGCTGGAACGGCTGAAGCTTTTGACAAATGACGACCGCGAAGACCTGCTTTTGATGCTGAGCGGCGATGCGGTGCAGCGGCTGAAAGCGCGCCTTTGCTGCACTGAGGAGGAAGAAAACGCGCATGAGGAGGCGCTGTGCGCAGCGGCTGCGGCGCAGGCGGCGTATCAGTTTTGGCTTTTGGAGGAAGCGGCATCGCCGAAAAGCCTGACGGCGGGCGAGGTGCGCGCGGAATTTGACAAAGGCAGCGAAAGGGCGCTCGCCTATGCAAAGCAGTGCGAGCGGGCGGTGTCCGGGCTTTTGCATGACGAGGATTTTTACTTCGGCGTGACGGAGGACACGGTGTGAGGAATGTATTTTTGAGGGCACAGCAGATGACGGCGGAGATAAGCGGCGAGAAGGTCGTTTGCCGCGGCGTTGTGCATCGCCTGAAGGAAGACAAAACGGCCTTGCAGGCGGAAACGGAGACGTTCGGCGGGGTAATGAAGCCACTGTATGTCTACTTCGGCGACGGCAAAGTGCTTTGCGGCGCGGAGAACGCGAGGCTGGCTGTGGGCGGCGAGACATTCCGCGTTTTATATGCCGAGGGAAAAAGCGGGATTTGCGGGGCGCTTTACGTGCGCGCGGTGCTGGAACTGTCTCTTATACACATCTCCGAGCCCACGAGACCGATCAG
>ENA-OZHF01000945-OZHF01000945.1-human-gut-metagenome-genome-assembly--contig:-NODE-945-length-9893-cov-7.551535_pt1 | contig 9893 bp, 8 predicted proteins | sample MGYA00244042_ERZ653678 | MGnify/ENA primary metagenome ERZ653678 (study PRJEB26926, sample SAMN06165340) | human gut metagenome | biome: ENVO:00009003; feature: ENVO:2100002; material: ENVO:00002003... | reverse complement strand
CAGCATTGCGTTCGTAAGGTTTTACCGACACCGGATGTCCTTTATCATCTAATACAATCTTACATTCCGGAAAATCAAAATCTATTGAGCCGCGGCTGTGTCTTTTCTTACGGAGGATCAATGCCAGCTCGTCCATCATCAGAAACATCGGTATAAAATCCCTGTATTCGTCCGATAAATCCTTATCACTGCCGTCTATCAGCTTCTGTACCTGCGTATACGACATACGACGGTCAACATTTATAACCGTCTCGCAAATCTCATGATCGATCACATTGCCTTTGGCATCAATTGTCATTATACAGCTTAACGCCAGCCTGTCAACGCCCTGGTTAAGTGAGCAGATTCCGTTGCTTAACTTGTGCGGAAGCATTGGAATTACACGGTCTACAAGATATACGCTTGTACCTCTTTCAAGAGCTTCCTTGTCAAGCAAAGAATGTTCTGTGACATAATTGGATACATCCGCAATATGCACACCCAGACGATAGTTATCGCCATCCCTTGTAAGGGTAACCGCATCATCCAGATCCTTTGCGTCCTCTCCGTCAATCGTGACAGTCTGCCAGTCACGGCAGTCCTTGCGGCCTTCAATATCTTCGGCAGCCACACTGTCCGGTATATCATTAAGTGAATCAGTTACCTCCTGCGGAAATTCCGTCGGGATATCGTATCCGAGAACTACCGACATGATATCTGTTCCCGGATCATCAACATGTCCTATAATATCTATGACGTCGCCCTCCGGATTATGCTTATCATCTCCGTATGATGTCAGTTTTACCACAACTTTATGACCGGTAACCGCGCCCTTGTTATGTCCTGATGCAATATAAATATCCCTCGCAAACCTAAGATTATCCGGGATTACAAATCCGTATTTACCGTTCTTTTCATAAGTACCTACTATATTAAGTGTACCGCGTTCGATTACCTTTATTATCCGGCCTTCACGCCTTCTGCCATCCTTGGCCTCGCTTGTGATTACAACCTGGACTTTATCGTTATGAAGGGCACCGTTAATGTCCTTCTCCGCAATGTAAATATCCTGTCCCGGTTCATCCTCTATGACAACAAATCCAAAACCTTTCTGCGTGCTCTCAAATGTGCCGACAATTCCCGTATTCTCAGCCTTGCCGTATTTGCCTTTCTTCGAAACACCGATTTTGCCTTCAAGTACAAGTGCATCCAGTACTTCCATGAGTGCCGGGCGGTCCTCCTTGCTGATTCCGAGAAGAATGGCGATTTCCTTAGCCTTCATCGGTACATACATCTTGTCATGTATAAGGTCATTTATTACTTTTTTTCTTTTTTCAAATGATGCATTATCCATAATGCGTTATCTCCTTCTTCCCGTCAAAAAAACCTCCCGGTATATCCAGGAGGTCATAAGTTCATAAGTATAAGCTTAATTAAACCACTTGAGGTTGAGTACAAGCGCTGCTATAAAGAATACAACCGCAAGTATCTTAGTAGTCTTCTCAAGAGCACCTTCCATAGAACGGCCCTTGTTCTTACCCCAATATGTGTCAGCCATACCGCTTATGGAACCAAGTCCGGCTTCCTTGCCTTCCTGCATAAGAACCACAATCGTAAGTACGATACAATCTATAATTAATAAAAACGAAATTATCATCTTAGCAACTTCCACTGTTAATCTCTCCTTAAAACAAATATGTATACGCGTTTTCTCACGCAAAATTGAGTATAACATAAATAAAGTTTATTTGCAATAGCCAAATTCAAAAAATGCCGGCCTTTCATATCAGCAATTTAAAGCATTAAACAGTTGCGGTATGGCGGCAATTCTGCTACAATATGCATAGTTTATTATCAGGAGCAGAATTATGATTACAGCAGGTTTTATAGGTCTCGGATTAATAGGCGGTTCAATCGCCAGAGCTTTCAAGAAGAACTGTCCGGGAATTCACATAACAGCATATAACAGAAGTCCGGAACCGTTAGCCAGAGCGGTATCTGACGGTATCGTTGACACACCGGTACATGAAGTCGGCAGCGGATTCGGAGATTGCGACATTATTTTTTTGTGTACACCGGTTGAACATAATCTTACATACCTTTCACTTCTTAAGAATATAATTAAGCCCGGATGCATAATAACAGACGTTGGAAGCGTCAAGGGATATATCCACCGGATGATTCACGATCTGGGTATGGAAGAATGTTTTATTGGCGGACATCCAATGGCAGGTTCCGAGAAGACCGGATATCAGGCATCTTCCGATATTCTGCTTGAAAACGCTTATTACGCAATAACGCCTACGCCGCTCACATCGGATCGTAACCTTTCTTTGTACACTGAACTGGTACGGCTTACAGGTGCCATTCCTATTATAACCGATCCGGACAAACATGACTTCGCAGTCGCCGGTATAAGCCATGTTCCTCATCTTATAGCTTCAAGTCTGGTAAATCTCGTCCAGGATAACGATACCGATGACCAGCTGATGCGTATGCTCGCAGCCGGCGGATTTAAAGATATGACACGAATCGCCTCATCTTCGTCAGACATGTGGTCACAGATTTGCGCCACCAATCCCGATGCAATAGTAAAACTTCTTGACATATATATAAGTTCTCTTACGGATATACGCAATGAAGTCGCTGACGGCAACAGAACCGCCATTGCAGATATGTTTATCAGATCCAAGGAATACCGTGACTCGATCAATGTCGGTGCAAGAGGTCCTATGCTGCCTCGCAATGTAATATATTGCAGTATTGAAGACCGGGAAGGTGCATTGAGTGAAATCACTTCTCTTCTGTCTGATAACCGGATCAACATCCAGAATATAGAAATTGTCCATAACAGAGAATTTATGGACGGCGTACTTATGATTGAATTCTATGACAAGAATGCCATGAATGCCGCTTCGGCACTTCTTCTTGCCAAGAATTACACATTACATAAATAAACAGGAGATATAATAATGGATTTTCATAAAAAAGCACATATAAACGGTACGATTAAAGTACCAGGAGACAAATCAATATCACACCGTGCCGTTATGTTCGGTTCAATTGCAAGTGGAACGACTGAAATCACCGGTTTCCTGCATGGAGCAGACTGCCTTTCCACAATCAGCTGTTTTAATAAAATGGGTGTTGATATAGTTAACAGTAACGGCTCCGTCATTGTCAAGGGCCGCGGGCTTCACGGACTTAAAGCGCCAGAAGGTATTCTTGATGTCGGCAACAGCGGCACGACAACCAGACTTATAAGCGGTATCCTTGCCGGTCAGAACTTCACTTCAGTTCTCGACGGCGACGCTTCCATAAGGAGGCGTCCTATGGATCGTATTATTAATCCCCTCCGCATGATGAATGCCGATATCAGCGGACACGATAACACTACATTGGCTCCTCTCACAATCAACGGTCACTCACTTAATGCTATAGATTATATTTCTCCCGTCGCAAGTGCACAGGTAAAATCATGTGTACTGCTTGCCGGATTGTATGCCGACGGCCGCACAAGTGTAACTGAACCGTCCTTATCAAGAAATCATACTGAGCTTATGCTCTCTTCTTTCGGTGCAAATATTTACTCCGAAGGACTTACCTCGTATATTGAACCGGTTGACGAATTATATGCCCAGGAGGTTCATGTACCCGGTGATATATCATCCGCTGCCTATTTTATTGCTGCCGGACTGCTTGCATCATCCGGAGAAATCGTTATAGAAAACGTCGGTATCAATCCTACCCGTGATGGCATTCTCCGTGTATGCCAGGCAATGGGTGGCAGCATAACAATTATGAACAGGCGAATCTCCGGAGGTGAACCTGTAGCAGACCTGCTTGTTAAACCATCATCACTTCACGGAACAGTTATTGAAGGTAATATCATTCCAACACTTATAGACGAACTTCCGGTCATTGCCGTACTTGCCGCTTATGCGGACGGCCAGACTATCATTAAGGATGCCGCCGAACTTAAAGTTAAAGAAAGCAACCGTATCGATACAGTTGTTGCCAATCTTAAAGCAATGGGTGCCGACATTGCCGCTACGGATGACGGAATGATCATTAACGGCGGCCGTTCATTACACGGTGCATTAATTGACAGTTATTCAGACCATAGAATTGCAATGTCTTTTGCCATCGCCTCATTAAAAGCAGATGGAACAACCACAATCAAAGATGCCGAGTGCGTTAATATATCGTATCCGGATTTCTATAATGACCTTAATTCAATCTGCCGATAATTTATTTCATAGTCAATTCCATGTCAATGAGCCTCGCAAGAGGCTCCATTGCGTTATATACCTCTTCATATGTATTGGTCTGCGCGCCGGCCTCTATCAGCATTGAACGCGGGACATGATGCAGGCAGTATCTGTATCCCGATATGTATATGCATCTGAACAAATCCGGATAATTAATTTTCCCCAGCAAAAACATTTTATAAGTCATAGCAAGATTTTCCGTGATGTACGGATTCGGCAGATAATCTATTTCTCCCTGTTCCTTGGTATAACTTATACCGTTAAAAAGCATTATCCGGGCTGTCTGCTTACCGTCTATCTCAGTAACCAGATGTTTGGATGCATCAACGCCATCACGGTGCAGATCGATGACTACCTGTATGGAAGGATTCTGTGCCAGCACCTCGTCAAGTTTTGTATTAGCATAGGTATAGGCTTCACTCCTGTCCAACACGCCTCCCGCCATATCGAACTCATCAGTAAGATGTATTACATTATATCCATACTGTTCCTGCAAAAGGCTCACCAGCCTGTCTCCCACATTCACTATGCTCATGCCATTTTCTTCCGAATCTGCAAACTTTTCCTGTGAATGTGTGTGAAAAACAAGTATCTGCGGGACGGTCGAATTCTTCTCAATTCTTAAATCTACTTGTGATATTTTATCCAGATCAAGCACCTGCGGTCTCAGGCTTGTCACTGACGGAACCACATAAAAATTATTAAGTACGTAGTTATAATCCATAAGCTTTTCCTTCGGGATGATTCCGGCCGCTGCCTCAAGTACTTTACTGTCTTTGTCCCATTCAGGTTCCATGCCATCGCCGTTCTGCTCAGTTTCTGCCAGCTCATTACCGTTTTCGCTTTCAGTCCCTGTTTCCGTTTCGGGCTCTTCTGCCATTTCTTTTTTTTCAGCCTCAGTTTCAATATATTCACCGACATCTGCTTCGACTGTTTTAATATCATCTCCGCCATTATACAGGCTGCCCACAGGATAAAATTCTCTCATAATGAGATCAGGCATCTCAAATTCCCTGTTGCTATCGTCCCAGCATTCTGCCGTTATAAAAGACGCTGCTATTGTCTCAAGTGATTTTTCCCGTACTTTATCCCAGAAATCCTGTGAAATCTTCCGACAGCCCTTCAACATGAGAAAAACCATCACAATAATAATCAATATTATTATGATTTTTTTAAGCCAATTTCCATTGATTCCATGCTGTCTGCGAAGCCATTGATATTTATTCATCCGACACGCTCTTTCATACTTATATACTCATCCCTCCGGACTGATACAGTATATTCCGGCAATACCGGTGATATTCATTATTTACCGTCTGTCAAAGCCCATGCATATATTAATCCCTTCGGATATCGTATAACTTACCCTTTTAATTATCGCATCAATATCCTTTGATGTAACATACATAAGCTTATACTCATCGGAAATCTGCACCGGATCCTCGACGTTGTTACGTTTTACACTATCATAAATAAGAGTTGAAGCATCCACAACTGTCGGTACTCCGATTGCAATCACCGGTATTCCCATGCTTTTCTTCGTTATTGCCTGTCTGTTATTTCCCACACCTGAGCCCGGATGTATTCCCGTGTCCGTAATCTGAATTGTCGAGTTCAGTCTTTTAATTCCTCTTGCCGCAAGTGCATCAACCGCAATAAGTATATCAGGTTTTGTTTTTCTTATTATACCGCTTATAATTTCACATGTGTCCATTCCGGTCTGTGCCATAACTCCCGGGACAATTGCACTTGTCACCGCAAATGCGCCTTCCACTTCATCATATCCCATAAATTCCACAATATGCCTTGTTATGAACAGATTCGATACTACTTCCGGTCCCAGTGCATCAGATGTGGCCTCCCGGTTCCCAAGTCCTACCACAAGCACCTTCGGAATTCTGTTTTCCCAGCTATACGATGCCATAATAAGTTTCCTTAATTCGTCGGCAAGAGCTTTTGATATTTCCCTGTGGCTTCCTTCATCATCCTCCATAAGAGCGGGCACCTCCATGGTTATATACGTCCCGACAGGTCTTTTTATCGCATTGGCTCCGGTTCTGTTAAGCACTTCCATTTTAACAACATTTATATTATTGGAGCAGTCTTTTTCTTCGGTAATTCTGACTCCCTTAATTGCATCATTATCTTTTGATATATTATTTTTAGCCTCCAGTGCAAGGTCGGTTCTTACCTGTGTAAGTGCATTTTTCTTCATAATCCGCCCCCTTATCATAATTCTTTTGTTATTTTGTGTAATTTTTATGTAATTATGTATTGACATTCATTGAATCGTATTATAAAATATCATAGTGTGTTTATGTCGAAATGCCCGTGTCTGTTTTGACATTAACGATATAATATTTTTTACAAATAATTGGAGGTGCCTGAATTGGCTAATATCAAATCTGCTAAGAAAAGAATTTTAGTTACAGCTACTAAGGCCGAGAAAAACAAGGCCATCAAGTCAAAGATCAAAACTTACATTAAGAAGGTTGAGGCTGCTGTTGAAGCTGCTGATAAGACCGCTGCTACAGAGGCTCTTAAGGTTGCTACAGTTGAAATCGACAAAGCTTGTTCAAAGGGTGTATACCACAAGAACAATGCTGCAAGAAAGGTTTCACGTCTTACCAATCTCGTTAATGGAATGAACTAATATAATATTGTGATGTTAATCGGCTGCACATCATAATATATTTTAAAGGGACTGCTTTCGGGCAGTCCCTTTTATTGTTATTTTCCCGCTATGAAATTCCTGAGCCACTTACCTGTCTCCGACAGTTCCGAATCGGTCCATCCCGAAAGTTTCGAACATGACGATGCGATAAGTGCTGATGTTTCCGCTTTATTGCATAAACTCCAACCCACATATGATACATTGTTATCATTAATGAGCTTCTTCCACGCATTCGCGGAGGTACTATCTATTCCGCCGTTACCGGATGCATCACATATGCTGAACTCCGATATGAACACCGGTGTTCCGGCATTTCTTGCCGCTGTGAGCTTATTTCTTATATTATCTTTATGGGTTCCCGCATAAAAATGCAATGTATACATGACATTTTTCTTATTGGCAACCGGATTGGCTGCAACTGCATCAACATCCTGAGACCATGTCGGTGTACCGACAAGAATTATCGCATTCGGCGAATTTTTCCTTATGGTCGATATAATCGTGTCGGCATATGTCTTAATGGTATTCCAATCCACACCGCCGTTTGGCTCATTGCATATCTCATATATTACATTAACATTCTTGCTGTACTTCTTTGACATCTTGTTGAAGAATTTGACAGCCTTGTCCTTATATGTGTTAGGATTGCCGTCGCTTAGTATATGCCAGTCTATTATGACATACATTCCAAGCTCCGATGCCGCCTTTACGCCCTCGTCTATCTTAGCTTCAAGATCTGCCTTGGAACCACCGCTGCAATATCCGTTTTCCCCGGTATACATGGCAAGTCGTACTACATTGGCTCCCCAATTATCACGCAGTGTCTTAAATGCATCCTTATTGACATATTGAGGGAACCACTGCAGTCCGTGTGTACTCACACCTTTAAGCTGGTATTTGGAATCGTTCTTGTCAACAAGGTCAACACCCTTAACGGAAAGCTGTCCGTGATTGCCAACCGGGGTGCCGCTTTCAAGCTTCGGAGGCGTATACGGTTTCACATCTTCAGTAGTGTTACCGCTGTTATTACCATTATTACTACTATTACTGCCATTATTACTGTTGCCGCCATTGCCTGTGTTCTGTCCGGATACTATTGCCTCACCGTTATATGTGAAATCGGATATCGCAGATGATGTTGCAATTATCATTCCAACATCGGATACGCTTGCGCCTGTTCCTATCTTAGAATTATAATCCGCCGGTCCGACAGTTATCTTATTTCCCGATATTGTGCATTTACTGTTCCAGAACTGCTTAATTTCAGCTCCGTTTCCGGCATCAAACACGACCATCCACGAAGATATTTCAGATGATGAAAGATTGGTTAACGTTCCTGACAGCTGGTAACATTTCTTACCGCCTTCTTCCCAGCTGTTTACAACTTTAAAATCAGCTTTATACTTAACGGTAGTCTGCGGCTTACTTTCTTCCTGTTTCTTGGTCTCTGCTTCTTTTTCAGTAACCGACTCTTCTTCTGTCTCTGTCACAGTTTCTGTTTCAGAAAGTTCTTTTGTCATATCAATATTCCCTGTTGTCCCAGCCGGTGAATCCGTATGACCTGCCCTGAAAGCTCCTTTAACAAAGAGAATGCTTACAACCGCAGCCAGAATTACAATTACTGTAATGGCTGCTATTATTATCCTCGTTCTGGTAAAAAAAGGCTTTTTTGCCACTTCTTCTTTCTGTTCAAGTTCTTCTTTCTGATCCTTTTCGTCCATTCCCGCTTCCTCCTGTAGTGTACCTGATCACAAGCAATTCAACTGCATATTTATCTTCAATCCTGCCGGTCTTTATATCATTATCGACGCGTACACAGTCTTCCATAGCCCGTCTGAGTTCTGCAGCACCGTAATGTGATGCACCAGCCACATATCTTCCTATAAAATACGGTCTTATCCCAAGTCTGGCTGCTATATCCTGATTCGATGCACCATCTGATTTCATATAATTAACCGCATACAGCTGTGCAAACTGCCTTCCCAATAATGCAAGTATCTTAAGCGGCGGTTCTTTGAGTTCCACAAGATCGGCATACAACTTCATAACTGTATCGACATTGCCTTCGGACATGGCATTTATCATATCAAACACCCTATCTTCAGGCTGCGGCTCTATGACTGCATCAATCGCTTCCCTGTCTATTATATCTGCACTGCCAATGTATGCGATAAGCTTACAACTCTCATTATATATATTATTCATATCCGTCCCAACACGGTTGAGAAAATATGTCATATCGTTCTGTGTTATTTTTTTGCCGGCTGCTCCAAACTGCTTAGCGCACCATGACATCAAATCAGATTCTTTCTGTGTCTTCATTTCGCACACATATCCGACATCATTAACTGCCTTATACAATCTGTTCCTTTTATCGACTTCACTTTCCACAAACAGAAAAACCGTCGTGTCCGGTGCATTTTTCACAGCTTCTGCCATCTCCTCCGATGCAGCTTTAAAAAGCCCGCAATCTTCTATCATTATCAGGCGCTTTTCAGCAAAAAAAGGCATAGTTCTGCTCAAATCAATAATTTCCGCCACCGGAATATCTTTTCCCTGATAATATGAAAAATTCATCGTATCATCACCACAAATGGCTTCTTTTAACTTATATTTATATATTTTCTTAAGGTAATCCTCCTCGCCGCACAATAGGTAAGCCGGCTTAAAAGTACCTTCTTTAATATGTTTAATCAGCTCTTTCATATAAACTATGATAGCACAAACAAAATATGGTTTCAAGTACATCCGCGCGGCGACGCTTTTCCGGCCGGTCACGGGTATATCCGCGAGGAATCTTTACCTGTACCCGTTGATATTTACTTTTCCATCCCGGAGGTTCACAAGCACCGCCCCTATTTCATCCGTTCTGTAAATTTCGGACCCGGCAGCGTTAATTCTATCCATTGTTTCTGTATGCGGGTGTCCATATGAATTGTCAATACCACATGAGATGATGCATGCTAACG
>ENA-OZHF01000944-OZHF01000944.1-human-gut-metagenome-genome-assembly--contig:-NODE-944-length-9897-cov-3.390673_pt1 | contig 9897 bp, 7 predicted proteins | sample MGYA00244042_ERZ653678 | MGnify/ENA primary metagenome ERZ653678 (study PRJEB26926, sample SAMN06165340) | human gut metagenome | biome: ENVO:00009003; feature: ENVO:2100002; material: ENVO:00002003... | reverse complement strand
GAGATACTGATCGGTCTCGTGGGCTCGGAGATGTGTATAAGAGACAGACATATACGGAGGTAAAGACAGCGATTTCATATTGCAGTCTGATAAACTCAGCGGCAGCACGGTGCGGTTTTCGGGACTGACGCTTATAATTGACAACAAAGATAAAACACCCTCAGTCACCGAAAGCATAAAATCAGATATAACCGGGAAAAATCCCTATACCGAGATCAGAACCGATGATATATCCAAGATATCGGGAAAAGGCAATCTCTTTACATCAGGCAATATAGTTATCATCATTGCGATATTGCTTATCGGTCTGCTTATTCTTATGAATTCGGGCGTGTTCACATGGTCATGGATAAACTCCAAACGCTCCGAAATAATGGCTCGCCGTATATGCGGTGCAGATGATGCGGACATTAAAAAAATGATATTCATAAATTTTCTTATAATTTCCGCAGTCGGCATACTTATCGGCTTTATTGTCACACTGCTCCTTACTCTTATTCCTGCCGTTTCTTATTATCTCGGCAATATCAGAATTTCCGCAGGACTTATATCCGTAGCGTTCATTCTTCTTATCGGCGGTATAATTTCCTACAGTCTGAGTGACAAGTATTCGCACGAACAGGTCATTTCGTTAAGGAGAGTGTTATGAACAAGCAACTTATAAAAATAATTCTTTTCGATATAAAATCGAACCTGCTTTCCTGCCTGCTTCTTACATTCCAGATGATAGTAGCATTCTTTGTTATAGGCAATCTTTGCAGTATCACCGCATATAAAACTGTAACTGTGAATGCCCTTGACGGCTTTGATTTTCCCAAAAACTGCTACAGCCCGTCAAGCACCGATATTTACACCGACGGCGGAATAGTGGTTGATTATGACGACATAGAAAAGGAAAGAAACCTCAGCTATTACATAGCCGAAAACTATAAAACCGAGGGGCGTTCCGAATTCTATGAAGAAAAAGACGGTACAGAATATACTTTGTCTGTAATTACAGAGCATTACTTTGATATATTCGGCTTTGAAGTAAGTAAAGGACGGCTGTTCCAAAATACAGAATACGGCAAAGATCTGTCAGATAATCCGCCCGTAGTTCTCGGCAGTGACTTTGAAAACGACTATAACATCGGCGACTTGTACCTTGATAAATATGAGGTAGTCGGTATACTGAAAAGCGGCATGAAAACAACCTTTTTGAAAGGCGACAAAAGCTCTGTTGTTTCCGCCGACAACAAAGTGTTCACTCCTGTCATGAGCATTGAAAGCATGAAAGCACAAGGCATTGATTACCCCACCTCACTTATCTATGCCGATGATAAATCCGACCTTGCCGCAATAAATGATTACGCCGCAGAAAACGGCATGAATACATATAACTTCATATCTGCCGATGAAACAAGACAGCTTATCGACCTTGTTTCTGCAAAAGCCGATATTTCACTCATCGTCATATCATCAATAATCATTATTCTTGCGGTATTTTCAATGATACAGTCAACCCTGCTCTATGTCAGAAAAAATATCCGTGAACTGCTCATACACATGATTTGCGGTGCTTCACAGTCGGATATCCTGCTCAGGATAAGCGCCGAAGTGCTGATTATAAACCTTGTCGGCGTTGTTGTTTCATCTCTTATATTTATGTCACTCCGTACAACACTTGTTTTTATGCTGACAGGCATTGCAACGGCAGTGATAGCCATTTTGCCCGTTATGGTGAGCATTAAGAGAAAACCGCTTATAATGCAGATAAAGGAGGAAAAGTAAATGATCAGACTCGACAACATATCAAAGACTTTCCGTGACGGTGACACACAGGTTCAAGCATTGAAAAATATCAGCTTTGAAGTAAACAAGGGCGAGCTTGTCGCAATAATCGGAAAAAGCGGAAGGGGAAAATCAACGCTTCTTAATATTCTCGGACTTCTCGACAAGCAAACGGACGGCGATTATTATATTGACGGCAAAAAAGTTTCTTCCATACCGGAGCGTGAAAAAGCAAAGCTCAGAAACAGTCATATAGGCTTTGTAATGCAGGATTTCGCCCTTGTCGAAAAATACACGGTAAAGCAGAATATAAATATCCCTCTTATATACACAGATAAGCCCATCAATAAGGAAAAGGCGATAAACGATGTATTAAAAAGCGTCGGACTGTCCGATAAAACAAACACGCCCGCCTACAGACTGTCGGGCGGTCAGAAGCAAAGAGTAGCCATAGCAAGAGCGGTGGTAAACGAACCACAGATAATCCTTGCCGATGAACCGACAGGCGCACTTGACAGCATGACCGCAGATGAAATAATGCAGATTTTCGAGCGCCTCAATATGTCGGGAAAAACCGTCATAATCGTAACCCACGACAAAGACATTGCCGCTCGCTGTAAGCGTGTCATCGAGCTTTCGGATGGGGAAATTGCGAAAGGTACAAATTAATCAATTCGTGCAGTAATAAAAAACAAGTGTTTTTGCTTGACTTTTCAACATTCTGAGGGTTGCCGCAGCAGCCCTTTTATTATGTCCGAATTTGTAAATACGCAAAGCTAAAGTTCAGAGAAGCGGATAAATGTGACATAACGGTATTGTTATACCGGAAGCCGTTGATATTCGGTTTTAAATGAGGAACAAAAGGAACGTTTAGCCCGTGCGCTAATAGCCGAAATACCATGTGTTCCCCTTGTGCGTCTGATGTGCGTCAGAGTTGCGTTTTCGTTCCTTGTTTTTTGTGGAAGTCTGCGCTGCTATTGTCGTTGAATCTACTATCGTTCCCTTTTTTATGATCAGTCCTTTTGCTGTGAGTTGCTCTACCACCTGTGAAAAAAGCTTTTCCTGCAGCTCGTTTTTTGAAATGGCAGTCTTTTTTTACAGCGCCTTTGTCTGTCGTTTATTGATCATCACAATATTCTTGCCGTCACCGCAGTATCTTTTTTCTGTATTCTGCCGGAGAAAATCCGGTCACCTGCCTGAACTGCCGTGAGAAGAATTTTTCATCATCGTAACCGCAGCTTACTGCTGTCGCATAAATGCTCATGGCGGTAGAATACAGTAAGTAGCAGGCTTTCATTACCCTTGAATTTATGCAGTCGCGGTTGTAACTTACATCAAAGCACTGCCGATAAATCAAGCGGAAATGCCCCTCGCTGACGCACATTTTTCTGCTGACTTCCGAAAGCTTAGGCATCTTATTAGGCACTGAAATTATCCTGTTCCTTATGTCGGCAAGCTCGTTATAATGCGGAAGTCTTCTTCGTTCGCTTATCAGACCGACATCGTGCTCTGCATTCAGCGATACGGCTGAGCGCAGTTCTCCGACCAGCGTGTTATCGGAACTGTGGTATGTGATAATAACCTGCCGTTCATCGTGCCGTGAATAAACCTCGTTGTGGAGCGATATTTTCAGTTTCTCAGGAAACATTCCGTTTTCCCTTTTGAACAGGATAAGAAATGTGTTGTCATCGGTCCGGCAGCATATTTCATGCTGAGTGCATACACGTTTAATTGCTGACGCTGTTTCTGCGATTATATCGCTGCGGTAGTTTTCGCCAAACAGGTATTCTCCGCCGTCCGGGAAACTAAGCCTTACCGCCTGAATGCAGAAGTTATGCCCGGCTTCCTCCACAATGCTTTCAAATTCACGAAGATTGTAGAACCCCGTCAGCGAATCATACAGTGCGGATTGCCGCTGGCATTGCGTGAGATAGTGGATATCATTCTTCATTCGCAGAAATTCCAGCGTATCCGCAACAGTCTTGTTCCAGTCGCGGAAGCTGAAATCATAGCTCGCCGGGCGGTTGTATTCCAGCACCGTATACCCGTAAAGCCTTGTCTGAAAGCACACGGGATTCACATAGAAAATCGCAGGGGAATCGTGCTCCGTAATGAACGGCACGGGAGTTTCGCCGCTGCTGAACTTTATCGGAGGTTCTGAATACTCGTTACCTATCGCACAGCACAGGAACTCACCACCGTTGAAACGTTCACTGTTCCATGCGCTGTCAAGGCACAGAAACAGCCTGTCAGCGCCGTGCAGCAGGTAGAAAAACTCGCTTACCGCTCCGGTGTATTCCTCAAGAGTACGCGATGTGGTGAGCCTGCCGGAAAACTGTGCCACGGTGCTCATAATGGTGTGATACTGGTCTATCTTTTCCGCGATAAGCTCATCTAAAAGATGCGAACGGCAGATGCCGCAGGAGCAGGTGTTTCCGCTTACGAACCTGTCAGAATTGTCTTGAATAGGACTGTCGCCGAGAATAGCGCCCACAGCGTCCCATCCCATTTTACGGCGGTTTCTGCGGTAAGTCGTCAGCAGCGGATAGTGATATATCCTTCCTGCGGTATGGTCGCCGCCGGTCAGGTCGTAGCCCGTTACTGTCAGATTGCCGGGAATATCCACTCCTGCCTCCGAAAGAACATCACACAGCCCGAATGCCATGGAATCGTTAGTGCATATCACCGCCTGAGGTCGCGGAATTTCACCGCTGAGATACCGCCGGGCAAGTTCCTCGCCAGAATCGTTCCAGAAGTTTCCGTAATACACTCTGATATTATCAAAGCTTATTCCGTGCTTTCCGAATGCGCGCTTGCAGCCGTTCAGACGCTTTTGCGAAGCGGCGTTGTCCCTGCTTCCCGTCAGTATATCGATGTCCGTGAAACCGTGAACCGTTATCAGATGTTCCGTCATTTTCTCCAGGTCGGTTTCATCGTCGGAATAAACGCTCTTAAATCCATCCAACTCCCCGTCAATAACAATGGCGGGGATTTTTGCAGCTCTTATTTTATCGATTGTATCGTTGATTATTTTTATATCCCGGAATGCCTCGGCTGTGACAATAACGCCGTCAAATAAATCCGGCTCAATCAGGGAGTAAATTATGTTCTCATAATTCAGCAGATTATCGTCCTGCCAGTGGTTGTATATGTTTGAGTAGACCACAACATCGGTGTCATTCCGGAAAGCGGCTTCGGATATTCCGTATAGTATATCGCGCTGTTCGGATGCGTCGGCTCTTGCGGTAATGACCGCTATTCTTCTGCGCATAATATCACCCCGTTTACAGTATAGCTTAATTCCGTACTAAAGTCAAGAGCAAAAGTGCATATTATGACTAAAAGGTGGATTAAATGAATATATGCTGTTGAATTTTTGCATTGCAATGTGTATAATAAAATTAAAGCAATACCGTGCAAAGATTGTGCGTGTATTGTGCAATATGACGAAAAAAATGTAAGCAAGACGCACACAAAATCCAATAAATGGTTTTTGTGCGGTGTTGCCCAAAAACAATGAGGTGATGCTAATGAAAATAAGCGAAAATTGCTACAAGCTGGAAAATACGGCTAATCCAATTTCGCCGAATGTATTCTGCGCCGACCCGACAGGTGTTGAGTACAACGGCAGACTTTATATTTACGGCACTAACGACCATCAGGAATACGAGGCAGTCGGCGATGACGGAAAGAACGGCTATGCTCACATAAAATCCATCGTTATGCTGTCAACTGACGATATGGTGAACTGGGAATACCATGGCTTCATAGACGTCGCAAAAATAGCACCTTGGATAGTGAATTCATGGGCGCCGTCCGTAACTTCCAGAGTTGAGGCGGACGGAAAAACTCATTTTTACCTTTACTTTTCGAACAGCGGCTGCGGTGTAGGAGTGCTTACGGCGGAACACCCTCTCGGACCGTGGAGCGACCCTCTCGGAAAGCCGCTAATCTATCAGAATATGCCGGGGCTTGAAAACTGTCCTGCGCCCTTTGACCCGGGAGTATGCCTCGACGAAAACGGCACAGGCTGGCTTGCGTTCGGCGGAGGGACTCCACCTACAAGTAATACGCTGCACACAAACATACCTAAGATAGTGCGGCTCGGAAAGGATATGCTTTCGTTTGACAGCGATTTTGTTCCGATAGACGCTCCGTATTTCTTCGAGGCAAGCGAGCTGAACTACGAAAACGGAACGTTTATCTACACATACAGCACGGACTGGCAGTCAAGAGAAAACTGGAACAGAACGGACGTTCCGGCGCCGGGAATATGCAGCATGGGCTGTATGACGAGCAAAACTCCCCTTGACCCGGAAAGCTGGCAGTTCAAGGGCGGATTCTTCCTGAACGCCGGTGATTCCGGAATGGACTGGTGCAACAATCACACCCACCTTATCGAATATAAGGGAACAAGGTACATTCTTCACCACACACTTCACATTCAGGAGCGCACGAAAACAAAGGGAGGATTCCGCTGTATGTGCGTGGATCTACTGCCTTACACGGATACGGAATTCCCCGTCACAAAGGCAACACGCGAAGGCGTCACGCAGACTCAGCCGCTCGACCCGTATAAAGCTCACAGCGGTGCGGAGATGTTCACCTGCGCAGATATGTGGTACGAACAGATATCCACCGGCAAAATGGCTGTGAAGTCGCTGGCAGGGGGCGCATGGACTTACATAAAGGGCGTTGATTTCGGCAAGGGCACAGAAAAGCTGCTCGTTACCGCAAAGGGCATGGGCGTTATCGAGCTTCGTCTTGATGACAGGAATGCCGAACCGTTGGGAGTGATTGAACTCGCAAATGATGGATTTGATAAAATTCCTGTGGTTCTTCCCACAAAAATAACAGGAATTCACAATGTATATTTTGCATTTTCAAGCAAGGACATCTGCCTTGAAAGATGGCAGGCTGAATGAAAGGAGTAACCATGAACAAGAAGATAACGGCTTTGATTTGTGCAGCGGCTATGCTGCTTGTTTCCGGCTGTTCCGAGCAGAACGGCTCGAATGATTCATCTGTGCAGACAGAAAGCTCTGCCGACAGCGTAGACAGTGTGAGCAAAGCGGAAACAAGCGACAAACCTGACAACGAAACAATAATCGACAGCCTTAACAACGGAATAATAATCGACGAGGTAAGCGGAAATGTCTACAAAAACGAGAGTAACGCAAATCCCATCTCGCCGAACATATTCTGCGCCGATCCCACCGCGGTGGAATATAACGGAAGGCTTTACGTTTACGGCACGAACGACCAACAGCAGTCGGAAGAGGGAACAAAGAACGACTATGCCCATATCAAATCGCTTGTGGTATTTTCCACCGACGATATGGTAAACTGGATATATCACGGCAGGATAGAGGTCGGAGAGATCGCGCCGTGGATATATAACTCGTGGGCACCGTCGATAGTTTCCCGCGTTGAAGACGACGGACTTACGCATTTTTACCTTTACTTCTCAAACAGCGGCAACGGTGTGGGAGTTATTACCTCCACCGACCCTGTGGGACCGTGGACCGATCCGCTCGGCGAGCCTCTGGTTTATCAGAATATGCCTGGGCTGGAGAATTGCCCCGCGCCCTTTGACCCAGGCGTGTGCATTGACGAAAATGGCGTAGGCTGGCTCTCCTTCGGCGGAGGCACACCGGCAGACGGCAACACTATGCACAGCAAGATCCCGAAGATAGCAAAGCTGGGAAAGGATATGCTTTCCTTTGACAGCGAATTTGTTTCCATTGACGCTCCCTACTTTTTTGAGGCGAGCGAGCTGAACTATATCGACGGAGTATATTACTATACATACTGCACTGACTGGCAGGATCACAAGACCGGCTGGAAGGAGTACGAGGGGGTCGACGTTCCGCCCGCGTGCAGCATGGCGTATATGACCACCAAGACCCCTCTCGATGCGGATAGCTGGGAATGCAGAGGACCCTATTTCTATAATGCGGGAGAGAACGCCAACGGGGCCTCCGGACTTCGCTGGGCTAACAACCACACTCATTTCATTGAATATAAGGGCGTAAACTACATCATTCACCATACGCTTCTTCTGGAGGAGCTTATGGGAGGAAAAGCGGGCTTCCGCAGTATGATGGCAGACTATCTGCCCATGGACAAGGCGACGGGCGATATCCCCATAACTGCGGCAAGCAAGAAGGGCGTAGCGCAGATAAAGCTGGTAGACCCCTATACCTATAACAGCGGCGCGCTGATGTTCACCAGTGCGGATATCGGATACGACAAGGTAACGGATCCTGCCGCAAAAAGCACTGCCGACGGCGCGTGGATATATGTAAGAGGAGCGGACTTCGGCTACGGGGCATCAGAGTTTATCGCCGAGGTCAAGGGCAAGGGAAGGATAGAGGTTCGTCTTGACGATATTTCCTCCGAAACCGCCGCGTTCGTCGAGTTCGACTGCGCGGATTATACCAAAATACGCTCGGACGGCTTTGCGCAGTTTGACGGAAGAAACCATAACGTTTATTTCGTATTTTCCGGCTCCGATATAGAGCTTAAGTCGTGGAAGTTTTCAAAGGGCGACGAGCAGCTTCGTCCCGAAGAGAGCATAGCCTCCACCGATATACCCTACAAGACGCTGGTATTTTCGGGACAGACCGAGCCCGGACCGAGCCCCTCTGCGATGCTCGACGTTCCGAAGAACGGGGACTATTCCATAAAATCCTCTTCTTTTGACAAGGACAGCGCCATAGTCAACCTCGGGTTTATTAATACCGATACCGATGCGAAGTATAAGGTGCTTGTGAGATCGCTGACGCTGGCAACCGAAAACGGAGAGGTTGAAATTCCCGTAAATAAGGAACTCGATCCCGCAAGCTCGACGGAAAACGGGCTTGAAAACGGCTGGGGCGGCTCCGAGGTCGGATCGCTGATTTACGGCACGGAGGAATGCGGAATATTCGCGGTGAAAACTGACATAGAATGGATAAACTATCGTCTGGCACTTAAAATAAACGGCGAAGAGACGCCGTTCACATCCATCACTTACAATGTCACCGTAAGCGGTCTTGAGCTTGACGGCTGACGTCGGCAGCAGAAAATCAGGAGACAAAAATGAAAAGACTTGTTAGGTTCGCTGCGGCGCTGACGGCTGTATTGTCGCTGACGGCATGCACGGCGGAAGTTGGCACGGGCACCGTGACGTCGAATCTGCTACCGTGCGTCACCGCCGAGCCCGAAAAAGAGGAGGATACCACAATGCTTGATAAGGATATCATAAAATCCACGATAACTTCAACCGACGACGGCAACGGAAACTACACAAATCCCGTTATTTTCGCCGACGTGCCCGATATTGATATAATCCGCGTTGACGACGCGTTTTATATGGTTTCGACGACCATGCACCTGTCTCCGGGGTGCCCCATAATGAGATCCTACGACCTTGTAAACTGGGAAATAGTAAATTACGTTTTTGATACACTGGAGGACAGTGATAAACTTGCCTTAAGAAACGGGGAAAACAATTACGGCAAGGGTCAGTGGGCGACTACCCTCAGATATAACGACGGTGTGTATTACGCCGGCTTCACTTCCTTCTCCACCGGAAAAACTTATATCTATCATACCGACGATATAGAAAACGGGAAATGGGACAGGTTCGTGTTTGACGAGTGCTTCCATGATATGAGCCTTTTGTTCGACGACGGCAAGGTGTATCTTGTCTACGGCGGCGGACAGATATGGTACGTTGAACTGGAAAAGGATCTGAGCGCAGTCAAGCCCGGAACCAAGAGAAAACTCATCAACGACGCGGGACTTGTCAAGGGCTGCCTTGCCGAGGGTTCTCACGTCTATAAGCTGAACGGATATTACTATATTTTTATCATAACATGGCCTCCTCATGGCAGAAGAACGCAGCTTTGTTACAGAAGCAAAGCGCTCGACGGCGAGTGGGAAATGAAAGTGATAATCGACGATAATATGGGCTTCAGAAATGACGGTGCCGCACAGGGCGGTATCGTCGACGATAAGGACGGCAACTGGTATTGCTTTGTATTTCAGGATCACGGGGCGGTGGGCAGAACTCCCGTTTTGTCGACCATGACATGGGAGCTGTCTCTTATACACATCTGACGCTGCCGACGAAGCTAGAAG
>ENA-OZHF01000942-OZHF01000942.1-human-gut-metagenome-genome-assembly--contig:-NODE-942-length-9902-cov-3.745811_pt1 | contig 9902 bp, 7 predicted proteins | sample MGYA00244042_ERZ653678 | MGnify/ENA primary metagenome ERZ653678 (study PRJEB26926, sample SAMN06165340) | human gut metagenome | biome: ENVO:00009003; feature: ENVO:2100002; material: ENVO:00002003... | reverse complement strand
ACGTTGCACATCCCGACTTCCGCGAAGACCTTATCAAGGAAGCCGAAAAGATGCATATCTGGCGCAGGAGCAACAAAGTTTAATCAGTGTCGCGGGGATTCCTGCTTCCCGCGGCAGGAATGGAGTTTGTCATGATGGACAAAAAACCGCACATCAAACCCTATCTGTACGCGATGCTGGCCGGGTTCGGAGCGATCTCCCTGAGCATCATCTTTTTCTTCCTGATCTACCGCTTTGACGGCTTCGGCGATTTTATCCAGATTCATATGCCCGGGGACGATTTCATTATAGGAGGAAACGACGCCGATGAGCGGCTTGCGGATTTCCTCATCGGTCAGACCGAGGGCATAGAGCAGCGAGCGGTTGGGGGCGCGTTCCACGCCCTGCTTGATGTTTTCGGACAGCAAGGTAATTCCCTCCTGATGTTGCACTATTTCCAGATTCGCCTGCGCCATCTGCTTGCGAATTTTCCGTTCTGGCGCATTCTCATCTGGAAATAGTGCTATGTTTTGTGAAGCGCTTTTGCCGGGTCATGCCCCGGCGGGAGCGGCAGGGCAGCAGAAAGGGGGATTCTCCTGCTTTCTGCTGCCGGGATGTTGGGTACATCAAGTTTGAAACTTGTCTTTCCTAATTGAGTGGTCTTGACCGCGAGTTCCAGAGGGCTATGGGAACAGACGAAGTCTGCGGTCGCCCTCTGGACTCCTTCGCCCTTCGCCCACCATGCGAGTAGATTTGTCATGCAAGTAGGATTGTTGTGCTACTTGGATAAACACGCGGGCGCTGTATGCAGATGCAACCAACTCAATCGCGCGAAAGGGTCAAGGGAGGAACTCCCTTGCGGAGTCCAGAGGCAGAGCCTCTGGTTAGTTGGATGCGTTGTCGAGGTTGGAGTCGTTCTTCCAGAGCATCTGCTCGCGCAGCTGCTTGCCGATGACTTCCATCGGGTGCTTGGCGAGGGCGTCGCGGTGGCTGTTGAAGAAGCAGCGGCCGTTCTTGTTTTCGGCAATCCACTTGCCCGCGAACGTGCCGTCCTGAATGTCGTTCAGCACCGCCTTCATGTTCGCCTTGGTCTGCTCGTAGGGGAGGATGCGCGGGCCGGAGACGTACTCGCCGTATTCCGCCGTGTCGGAGATAGAATAGTTCATCGCCGCTACGCCGCCCTTGTTGATGAGGTCAACAATCAGCTTCATTTCGTGGATGCACTCGAAGTAGGCGTTTTCGGGCTCGTAGCCGGCTTCCACCAGCGTCTCGAAGCCGCAGCGCATCAGCTCGACAATGCCGCCGCACAGGACAGCCTGCTCGCCGAACAGGTCGGTTTCGGTCTCGTCGTGCATGGTCGTCTCCATGATGCCCGCGCGCGCGCCGCCGATGCCCGCGATGTACGCCAGCGCGGTGTCAAGGCAGTGGCCGGACGCATCCTGCTCGACCGCAACGAGGCACGGCACGCCCTTGCCCACCACATAGGTGCTGCGGACGGTGTGGCCGGGGCCCTTCGGCGCTGCCATGAACACGTCCACGCCAGCCGGGGGCACAATCTGCTTGTAGCGGATGTTGAAGCCGTGCGCGAAGGCAATCGCCTTGCCCTCGGTCAGGTAGGGGGCAATGTCCTGCTTGTACATATCCGCCTGACGCTCGTCGTTGATGAGAATCATGATGATATCCGCCTTCTGCGCGGCTTCCGGAACGGTCATCACGTCGAAGCCGTCCTTGACTGCCACGGGCCAGCTTTTGCCGCCCTTGCGCAAACCCACGATGACGTCCACGCCGGAATCGCGCAGGTTCAGCGCGTGGGCATGACCCTGCGAGCCGTAGCCGATGACGGCGACGGTCTTGCCGGTCAGCTTGTTCAGGTCACAATCCTTTTCATAGTACATTTTTGCCATAGTCGTATTCTCCTTTTACTTTGGTCTGTTCGTCAATGGTGAACTGTCCGCGTTCCAGCGCGACCATGCCGGTGCGCACCAGTTCGAGGATTCCAAACTCCCGAAGGAGATTCTGGATGGCTTCAGCCTTGCTCTCATCGCCAATGACAGCAAGGGTCAGCGACGCCACGGAGACGTCGATGATGGAGGCGCGGAAGATGTTAGCAATCTGAATCACTTCGTTACGCGTTTCGCTCGTGGCGGCGCTGACCTTAATCAGCACCAGCTCACGGCGGATTGCGTGTTCGGCGTTGAGCGTCTTGACGGAGTGAACGCAAATCAGCTTCCGCAGCTGGGAAGAAATGAGGTGCGTCTGCTCTTCGCTGGCGAGAATTTCGATGGTGATGCGGGAGATAGCGGGATCGTCGGTCGTGCCGACGGCGAGGGACTCAATGTTGTAGCCCTTGCCGGAGAAAAGGCGCACTACGCGGGAAAGGACGCCCGCCTCGTTATCCACCAGAACGGCGAGGGTTTTGCGTGTCGGGGTGTTCATGGGGCTGCCTCCTTTCGTCAGTTGAGCATAAATTCGGTGATGTGACTGCCGCCGCCGACCATCGGGCGAACCTTCTCGTCGATGTCAATCATGCAGTCGATGATGTAGCCGTGACCGCACTGGAGTGCTTCCTGAATGGCTTCCTCCAGCTCCTGCTGGTTGCGCACACGCCGACCGGAGAGCCCGTAGGCTTCCGCCAACTTGACGAAATCAGGCGCACGGTCAAGCGTTGTGGCTTCGTAGTGCTTGTCATAAATCAGCGTTTGCCACTGGCGAACCATGCCCAGCGTGCCGTTGTTGAATACGATGTTGATAATCGGCAGATTGTAATACTGCTCGGTTGCCAGCTCATTGCAGTTCATGCGGAAGCCGCCGTCGCCGGTGATGTGCAGGACGACCTTGTCCGGGTGAGAAACCTGCGCGCCGATGGCAGCGCCCAAGCCGAAGCCCATGGTGCCAAAGCCGCCGGAGGTGAGCAGCTGACCCGGATAATCGAAGTGGAAGTGCTGAATCGCCCACATCTGATGCTGACCGACGTCGGTAGAGACGATGGTATCCTGCGGCGTGAGCTTGGCGAGGGAGAAAAGCACCTGGCTGGGGGTGAGGTGGTCGTCCGCCTCGTCGTACTCCGTCTCCGTTTTGAAGGAGAAAACGTACTGCTTCCAGTCGTCGTGCTTCATGCTCGGCACGCGCTCCAGCAGCAGTTCCAGTACGCGCCGCGCATCGCCGATGATGTGGTGGTCGGTCTGCACATTCTTGTTGATTTCGCTGCGGTCAATGTCAATTTGGACGATTTTCGCGTTCTGGGCGAAGGTGGCGGGTTTGAGCGCCACACGGTCGGAGAAGCGGCAGCCGACGGCAATCAGCAGATCGCAGGCGTCCACCGCCATGTTCGAGGCCTGTGAGCCGTGCATACCGATCATGCCTGTCGTCAGCGGATTGCGCCCGCGGAAGCCGCCCGCGCCCATGACCGTGATGGCAACAGGGGAGTCGATGCGGTTTGCAAGCGCCTCGAATTCGTGGTGCGCCCGCGCGCGGACAACGCCGCCGCCGCAGATGAGCAGCGGCTTCTTCGATGCGGCAATCATTTCGACTAACTTGTCGATGTCGCGGTGGTCGGGTTCGGGCGCCTTGAAATTCTGGCTTGAACGCTTCATCAGCTTGCCCAAACGTCCGGACGTGCCGTGCGCCGAGCGGGGCAGCGGCTCGTAATCCGCCTTCTCCGCCGTCACGTTCTTCGGAATGTCAATCAGCACCGGGCCGGGGCGGCCGCTGCGGGCAATTGCGAAGGCTTCGCGCACCACGTCCGCCAGTTCGTCCACCGAGCGCACCAGATAGTTGCACTTCGTAATCGGCATCGTGATGCCGGTGATGTCCACCTCTTGGAAGGAATCCTTGCCCAACAGGGACGTGCCGACGTTGCAGGTGATGCAGACAATCGGCGAGGAATCCATATACGCCGTGGCAATGCCGGTGACAAGGTTGGTGCAGCCGGGGCCGGATGTGGCGAAGCATACGCCGACGCGCCCAGTCGAACGCGCATAGCCATCCGCCGCGTGACACGCGCCCTGCTCGTGCGCGGTCAGAATGTGCTTGATGCGCCCGTCCCCCTCATAGTTGTACAGCTCGTCGTATACATTCAGAATCGTGCCGCCGGGGTAGCCGAAAATGGTATCGACACCCTGTTCGACAAGGCATTCCATCAGAATCTTTGCGCCGGTACACTGCATGAAAGAACCTCCTTTGCTGTTTGAACGGCTTCATTGCCGCATAAGATTGATTCAGGTATATAGAAAAGCCTGCCGCCGAGAAGTTTGGCAGCAGGCTTTGCAAGAACTTGTCCATCCATGATGCGGAAATCCCATGCGCCTTTGCAGGGTTCAGGAAAGTCCATCAGCAGGCTTGGCAATACTGGCAAGGCAGTGCGTAACTTTCAGCGCGGAGAGACGGCTTCGTAATCATAAGTCGTACCAGCAGGCTAATCAGCAGCGCAATCAGAACCAGTAGTGCCAATACAGCATTCATGGTAACAAGCTCCATCCTTTCGTTTCGTTCCACCAAAATTGTAGCACAGAAATCGGGTCATGTCAATGTTTTTTCAATGTACTTCCAAATTCGATATTCTTCGTCTGTGAAAAGCTCGAAAAAGCGGGAAAAATCATGCGGTACAGGAATTCTATGAAATCATCAAATAATGATGAAAACAGAACTAAAACTTGTGGAAAATCCATCCGGTTTCCGAAAAAATGGCATATGCTGTAAATTCGGATTCATCCGAACAATTTGCGCGGAAAGGGGAAAATCCTACGCCAATATGTCAAGGAAGAGAACACAGACACCGTCTGTTTTCATTGCCCACTTGTCGCCTACACAGAGGCGAACCCCTGTGCAAAAGCACAATTTTGTAGAAAAAGCATATTGACAAATACCCTCACGGGGTATATAATCGACATACCCCATGAGGGTATCTTATCACAGGAGGAATCAGTCCATGGATTGCTGCAATCATCAGTGTGAAGCCTGCCATAAGCATAAAGAGCGAACGCCGGAGGAAATGAAAGCCCTCATCAACCGCCTGAACCGCATCGAGGGGCAGGTGCGCGGCATCCGCGGCATGGTGGAGAACAGCGCCTACTGCCCGGATATTCTCACGCAGGTCGCCGCGACGTCCGCTGCCCTCAACGCGTTCACCAAGGAGCTGCTTGCCAGCCATATCCGCACCTGCGTGGCGGAGGATATTCGCGCTGGGCATGATGAAGCCATCGACGAGCTGGTGCAGACGCTGCAAAAGCTGATGAAATGATAGAACCAAAGGAGTGATATATGTAATGAAGCAATATTGTGTCACCGGCATGTCCTGTGCGGCGTGCGCGGCGCGGGTGGAGAAGGCGGTCAGCGCTGTGCCGGGCGTGACGAGCGTCTCCGTCAGCCTGCTGACGAACGGCATGGGCGTCGAAGGCACGGCGGCGGACGGCGAAATTATCCGCGCGGTGCAGGACGCGGGCTACGGCGCAAGTATCAAGGGCACGGAAGCGAAAGTCAGCGCGTCTGACGCAGAGGAAGCCCTCGAAGACCACGAAACCCCGAAGCTCAAACGCCGCCTGTGCTGGTCGCTGGGCTTTCTGATGGTGCTGATGTACTTCTCCATGGGTCACATGATGTGGGGTTGGCCGCTGCCCGCGTGGTTCGACGGCAACCACGTCGCCATGGGGCTGACGCAGATGCTCCTGACCATCATCATCATGGTCATCAATCAGAAGTTCTTTATCAGCGGCTTCAAGGCGCTGTGGCACCGCAGCCCGAATATGGACACGCTCGTCGCGCTTGGCGCAACGGCATCCTTCCTGTACAGCACCTATGCGCTTTTCGCCATGACCGACGCGCAGCTGCACGGGAATATGGATGCCGTCATGGGCTACATGCACGAATTTTACTTTGAGTCCGCCGCGATGATTCTGACGCTTATCACGGTGGGCAAGATGCTCGAAGCGCGCAGCAAGGGCAAGACGACCGACGCGCTGAAATCCCTGATGAAGCTCGCACCCAAGACGGCGAACGTCCTCCGCGGCGGGCAGGAAGTTTCCCTGCCAATTGAGCAGGTGCGGAAGGGCGACGTGTTCGTCGTGCGTCCGGGTGAAAGCATTCCGGTGGACGGGCGCGTGCTGGACGGCATGAGCGCGGTCAACGAATCGGCGCTGACGGGCGAGAGCGTCCCGGTGGATAAGGCAGCGGGCGACAATGTGTCGGCGGCGACGGTCAATCAGTCCGGCTTCCTGCGCTGTGAGGCGACCCGCGTGGGCGAGGATACGACGCTGAGCCAGATTATTCGCATGGTGTCCGACGCGGCGGCGACGAAAGCACCGATTGCCAAGGTTGCGGACAAGGTGTCCGGCGTGTTCGTCCCGGTTGTGATTTCTATTGCCGTGGTGACGATGATTGTCTGGCTGCTGTTTGGCGCGCCGTTCGGGGATGCGCTGTCCCGCGCGATTGCGGTGCTGGTCATCAGCTGCCCATGCGCGCTGGGGCTGGCGACACCCGTCGCGATTATGGTCGGCAACGGCGTGGGCGCAAAGAATGGCATCCTGTTTAAGACGGCGGCTTCGCTGGAGGAGACCGGCAAGGTACAGATTGTCGCGCTGGACAAAACCGGCACAATTACGAGCGGTCAGATGCGCGTGACGGATGTGCTTCCGGCGGACGGCATCGGCGAAAACGACCTCTTGGACGCGGCGCTGTCACTGGAAACGCCCTCGGAGCATCCGCTGGCGAAAGCGGTTGTGCAGTATGCGCTTGAAAAGGGACGAAAGGCGCAGGATGTGGCGGATTTCGCCGCGCTGCCCGGCAACGGTCTGACGGCGAAACGCGATGGTGCGGTGCTCCTTGGCGGCAGCGTGAAGTACATGCAGGAGCAGTGCAACGTGCCGGAAACCCTGCTTGCGGCGGCGGAAAAGCTCTCCGGCGAGGGCAAAACGCCCCTGCTGTTCAGCCGCGACGGCGCGATTCTGGGCATGATGGCGGTCGCGGACACGGTGAAGGACGACAGCCCCGAAGCAGTCGCGGAACTGCGCAAAATGGGCATCCGCGTCGTGATGATTACGGGCGACAATCCGCGCACGGCACAGGCGGTCGGGCAGGCGGCAGGCGTTGACCAAGTGGTCGCGGGCGTTCTGCCGGACGGCAAGGCGGACGTCGTGCGCCGCTTGCAGAAGGTCGGGCGCGTCGCGATGGTCGGCGACGGCATCAACGACGCCCCGGCGCTCACCTGCGCGGATGTGGGCATTGCCATCGGCGCAGGGACGGACATTGCCATGGACGCAGCGGATGTCGTCCTGATGAACAGCCGCCTCTCCGACGTTCCCGCTGCGATTCGCCTCTCCCGCGCGACGCTGCGCAACATCCACGAGAACCTCTTCTGGGCGTTTTGCTACAATGTCATCGGCATTCCGCTGGCGGCGGGCGTGTTCATCAGCCTGCTGGGCTGGAAATTGAACCCGATGTTCGGCGCGGCGGCGATGAGCCTGAGCAGCTTCTGCGTGGTGTCGAACGCGCTGCGGCTGAATCTCTTCCGCCTGCGCGACGGTCGCCATGACCGCGCCCTGCACCCGGTGACGCTGCCCAACATAGCCGCCCAGCCCGGCGCGAAGGTGCTGACGATGCGCATTGATGGCATGATGTGTGCCCACTGCGAGGCACGCGTGAAGGCGGCGCTGGAAGCGGTGGATGGCGTGCAGAGCGCGGCGGCAAGCCACGAAGCGGGTACGGCGGTCGTGACGCTGAAAGCCGATGCGGATGAAAACGCCTTGAAGCCCCTGCTCAAAGCGGTTGTCGAAGAAAACGACTACGAGGTCAAGGGGTTCGACAAGTAATTTCATAACATTTCCCCCCTTCATGTCTCATGCGGAGACGTGGAGGGGGATTTTTCGCACGGATTATCCACAGAAAGTGCATAACCTTGTGGATAACAATGTGCAAAAGCGGTGGATAACATCGGTTCAATCCCTTTTTAATCACAGCAGTTGTAAAATTCCTCCCCTCCATTGACATATCACGGAAACAATGATAAAATAAACGCAATCGAGAGCGGCGTTCGAGAGGAAAAAACATGCCGCAAATACACGGGGCAAATCCCCCGAACAAGGAGAAAAGGCACATGAAACGGTTGACTTCCTTGGTTCTGGCGCTGTTGCTGGCGCTGACGATGATGGTGGGCGCGTTCGCGGAAACGGCGGATGTGACCGGCGAATGGTACGGCGAGCTGCTTGGCATTCAGGTGACGCTGACCATCAACGCTGACGGCACCTACAAGATGGACATTGCGGGCATGGATTCGGAGGAAGGCGTCTGGGAAAAGAATGAGGACGGCAACCTCGTGATGGACAAGGGAACGGAAGGCGAAGGGCTTGTGACCGTGACCGAAACGGGCCTGAGCACCGAGCAGGATGGCATGAAGATTGACTTCACCCGTGAAGCGCCTGCCGAGGACGAAGAGCTGACCATCAGCACGGAGACGACGGAAGAAGAACTGCAAGGCAAGTGGCAGGCGACGAGCGTCATCATGAACGGCATGAGCGTGCCGATGAGCATGGTGGGTCAGGAGTGCATCATTGAAGTGAAGGACAGCAATCTGTATCTGCTGAATCTGGTTGGTCAGACGGCGCTGGCGGAGATTCCGATTCCGATGACGTTTGTGGATGGCATCCTCACTGTGACGCTGCCGGTGGACGAGAACACGACCCAGATGTTCGGCGTGGCGAAGCTGACGGACGGCACGGTGCTGTTTGAACTTGTGCAGGGCGACACCACAATGGACTTCCTAATGGAAGCTGTTCCGGAGGACGCAGAACCTGCTGCGGCGGAATAAAATAATATCCAAATCATAACCACCATTGGGGCGGAGGACGGGAACGTCTTCCGCCCTTGCGCGTTTTTTGGAGGAAATTGTTATACCTTTGATGCTATTGTTGCACGAAAACATGTATGAACTGGTAGAAGAAAGGAGCAACAAACGATGAAGAAACTGACGAACCTTTTTCTGGCGATTTTGCTGATGCTGACCACCGCCACCGTGGCGGAAACCGTCACTCCGGAAGTAGTCGAAACGTGGTACGGCAACGTGTTCGGGCGCGTGCTGACGCTGACGCTGATGTCGGACGGCAGCTACGAGCAGTGCGGCGACTGGCACGCCTACGGGACGTGGAAGAAGGACGCGGACGGCAATCTGACGCTTCTCCACAGCGATACGCCGATGACGCTGCAAAAGACGGACGCGGGTCTGCTGGCGACGCTGAACGGTACGGACACGGTGCAGTTCCTGATGACGCGCGAGCCGGATGCAGCGTCGCTGGCGGCGGATATTCGCCATGACGCGACGCTCGACGATTTGCAGGGCGAATGGGAAGCGCGCGCGTGCTTCGTGCAGTCGCTCTGTCTGCCGGCGGGGAGCATGGACGGCGCGACGCGACGCCTGACGATTTCCGGCACAGAATTGACGTACTATGAAACGCCGATTCAGGAATACTTGCAGGGTGGCACGATTCCGCTGACATTCGAGAACGGTGTGCTGCACACTGAATCCGGCGTGAATGGCGAAGCCATGTGGTTCGCGCTGCTGGAAGACGGGCGGCTGCTGTACACGGACCGCGTCATGATGACCAACGGCGATTACCGAAGCGAACTGTACGTCAGCATCGTCATGGCGCATCCGGAGGGCGCGGAAACCCCGGCGGAAGCTGCGCTGGAGGAAGCCGAAACGCCGGAAGTCACGGAAACATCCGAAAAGGTGACGAATCCGCGGAACGACGAATCTTGGATGGGTTACACGAAAGTACCGGAGACGGTGGAAGCATGGTACGGCACGGCGTTCGGCAGACAAATCACGCTGACGCTTCGGGACAATGGGGAGTACGAGGAAAGCACTGACTGGCACGGCTATGGCACATGGGAGAAGGACGCGGACGGCAATCTGCGGCTCAGCCCCAGCAGCACGC
>ENA-OZHF01000941-OZHF01000941.1-human-gut-metagenome-genome-assembly--contig:-NODE-941-length-9908-cov-3.371765_pt1 | contig 9908 bp, 10 predicted proteins | sample MGYA00244042_ERZ653678 | MGnify/ENA primary metagenome ERZ653678 (study PRJEB26926, sample SAMN06165340) | human gut metagenome | biome: ENVO:00009003; feature: ENVO:2100002; material: ENVO:00002003... | reverse complement strand
GCGTCAGATGTGTATAAGAGACAGGCGTGAAGGCAAGCGAGGCAACGGTCAAGGACGGCAGCTATGTTGTGCAGCGTCCCTTCGTCCTTGTGACGAAGGAGGGCACCGAGCTTTCCCCCGCGGCACAGGCCTTCTTCGATTACGCGATCTCCCCTGAGGTTGCCGATATCATTGCCAATGCCGGTGCAGTCGCAGCAAACTAACAGAGAACCATCTGAAGGGAGGCGGTGAAAACCGCCTCCCTGACCGGGTAAAGAGGAAACGACTTATGGCACAGAAGAAAAAAATATGGGAAGCCGTCATTCACGGTATGTTTCTCGTTCTCGGCCTCATCACGGTGGGCTGCGTGCTGCTCATCACGGTCTATCTCGTGATTTCCGGCATTCCTGCCATCCGGAAGATCGGCCTTGGCGCGTTTCTGACGGGGAAGGTGTGGGAGTCCACGGCGGCACAGCCGCATTACGGGATCCTGCCCTTCATTCTTACGAGCGTATACGGCACGGCGGGTGCGATCGTCCTCGGCGTGCCCATCGGCTTTCTGACGGCGGTATACCTTTCCAAGGTCGCGCCCAAGGGCGTGAAGCGTGCGCTCAACAGCGCGGTGAGCCTGCTTGCGGGGATCCCGTCGGTGGTTTACGGCCTGGTCGGCATGCTGGTGCTGGTGCCCGCCATTCGCAAGACCTTTCATCTGCCAGATGGCGCGAGCCTGCTTGCGGCGATCCTCGTGCTTGCGGTGATGATCCTGCCGTCGATCATCAAGGTGAGCGTCACCGCGCTCGACGCGGTGCCGAAGGAGTACGAGGACGCCTCGCTCGCACTGGGCGCAACGCCAATCGAGACCTATTTTCGCGTCTCCGTTCCGGCAGCGAAGAGCGGCATCGCCGCAGCGGTCGTGCTCGGCATCGGCCGCGCCATCGGCGAAGCGATGGCGGTGATGATGGTCTCGGGCAACGCGCCGAACATGCCCTCGCTTTTTGAAAGCGTCCGATTTCTCACCACGGCCGTTGCAAGCGAGATGTCTTATTCCTCCGGCTTGCAGCGTCAGGCGCTCTTTTCCATCGCGCTTGTGCTGTATCTTTTCATCATGCTCATCAATGCGGCGTTGAATTTCTTTTTAAAGCGCAACAAGGAGGGAGACTGAATGCTCAAAGCCCGTGCTTCGGCCCGCCGCAGGGCCTATATTATCCTGATGCATGCGCTCATGGGAGCCGCGGCAGTATTGACTTGTGCGCTCGTTCTGTTTATGATTGGATATATATTGGGCAATGGTATTCCAAACATCACATGGGAGATGCTCTCCACCGCGCCAAGCTATCTTGCAAACCGCGTCGGCATCCTGCCGGACATTCTGAGCACGCTTTATATCGTCATTGCAACGCTTTTGATCGTGCTGCCGCTCGGCGTGGGCGCGGCGATCTATTTGAACGAATACGCCGCGAATAAAAAGCTTGTCTCCGCCATCGAATATGCGTCGGAAACGCTTTCGGGTATCCCCTCGATCATCTACGGCCTGGTCGGTATGCTGATCTTCTGCAAAAACGGCACGTCGCTTCTTGCCGGTGCGCTGACGCTTACGATCATGAACCTGCCGACCATCATGCGCACCACGCAGGAGAGTCTCAAAACCGTGCCGCAGAGCTACCGCGAGGGTGCCTTCGGCCTTGGAGCGGGCAAATGGCGCACCATTCGCACGGTGGTGCTGCCAAGCTGCGTGGACGGCGTTGTGACCGGTTGTATTCTGTCGGTCGGCCGCATTCTCGGCGAATCGGCGGCGCTGCTCTTTACGGCGGGCTCTGCGCACATGCTTTATGGCTTCTGGGAGGGGCTGCACAACGCGGGTGCGACGCTCACCGTGGCACTTTATTTTTACGCCAAGGAGTCGAGCGATACGGGACTGGTGTTCGCCATCGCAGCCATCTTGATGCTGCTGACCATGCTCATTAATCTGGCCGCGGCACTCGTCGGCAGCTATTTCAGGAGGAAACAACAATGATTCGACCCGTCAACGGAAGCGGTATGAAGCGCATGGCGCTGTTAAACGATCTGTCGTGCTTCGGCAAGTGCTCGCTGAGCGTTGCCATGCCCATTCTCTCTGCCTGCGGGGTGGAGACCGTTCCGCTGCCGACGGTGATTTTATCCACACATACGGCAAGCGGCTTCGGCGATTACGTCATGCGGGACATGACGGACGAGATGAAGGCCTTTGCCGCACACTGGAAGAAACTCGACGTCAAATTCGACGGCATCTGCACCGGCTTTTTCGCCTCGGCGGAGCAGATTCGATTTGCGGAAAGCTTTCTGCGCGATTTTGGCGGCGAGGACACCTTGATCGTTGTCGACCCGGTGCTGGGCGACAACGGCGCGCTCTACGGCTGCTTTTCGGAGGAATACGTGCAGGCGATGCGCACGCTCTGCAAGGCGGCCCGGCTCATCACGCCCAACCACACGGAGGCGGCGCTCCTTGCAGGCTGCTCGATGGACACGGACGTGAATGAACTGCTTGAAAAGCTCCCTGTGGAGAATGTTATCATCACCGGTGTTCGCCGCGGCGAGGAGATCGGCTACTGTGCGCGTCTGGACGGGGAATATACGGAAATTTTCAGACCCTGCATTCCGCAGACGCTGCACAGCACGGGCGATGTGTTCGCCTCTGCCCTCTGCGGCGCACTGATGAATGGCAAAACGATGCCGCGCGCACTCGAAGATGCAGCAAAATTCTGCGACGACTGCGTGCAGAAAACAGTAAAACGCGGCGAGGCACATTGGTACAGTCTCGCCTTTGAAGACGTATTGAAAGAGGAAAGAGAACGATGAACAGTATCCTTTCTGTGCAGGATCTGTGCCTGTGGTACGGGAGCCATCAGGCACTCAAGGATATCAATATCGAAATTCCCGAAAAGAGCATCACGGCGCTCATCGGCCCAAGCGGCTGCGGCAAATCGACGTTTCTCAAAACGCTTGACCGCATGAACGACCTGATCCCCGATGTGAAGATCACGGGAAGCATCAAATATAAGGGTGAGGATATTTTTGAACCGTCCGTCGATGTGAGCGAGCTGCGCCGTCAGGTGGGAATGGTCTTTCAAAAGCCCAACCCCTTCCCCATGAGTATTTACGACAACATCGCCTACGGCCCGCGCACGCACGGCGTGAAGAGCAGAGCCAAGCTCGATGAGATCGTGGAGCAGTCGCTGCGCGGGGCGGCTATCTGGGACGAGGTCAAAGACCGCCTTAAAAAGAATGCGCTGGGTCTTTCCGGCGGCCAGCAGCAGAGACTGTGCATCGCCCGCGCGCTTGCGGTCGAGCCGGAGGTGCTGCTGATGGACGAGCCGACGAGCGCGCTCGATCCCATTTCGACTTCGAAGATCGAGGAACTCGCCATGGAGCTCAAGGATCGTTATACCATCGTCATCGTTACGCACAATATGCAGCAGGCGGTGCGTATTTCCGATCACACGGCGTTTTTCCTGCTCGGCGAGCTTGTGGAGTACGGCGAGACGGAAAAGCTCTTCTCCCAGCCGCAGGACAAGCGGACGGAAGACTACATCACGGGGAGGTTTGGCTGATGAGAAGCCGGTTTGATGAACAGCTTGCGCTGCTCAACCGCGAGCTGATTGAAATGGGCGCGCTGTGCGAGGAGGTCATCGCGCTTTCGGCGCAATCACTCACTGAAGGGAGCACGGAACTGGCTGCGCGCGTTGCGCCGCTCGATGAGGAGATCGACCGCAAGGAGCGCGAGATCGAATCGCTGTGCTTAAAGCTCCTTTTGCAGCAGCAGCCTGTTGCAAAGGATCTTCGCCAGATCTCGGCGGCGCTCAAAATGATCACGGATATGGAGCGCATCGGCGATCAGGCTGAGGATATCGCAGAGATTGTCACCTTCCTCGGTAGGCGCGGTGCGGAAAACAGCGCGCTGCTGCGGGAAATGGCGCGCTCCACCATTAAAATGGTAACGGAAAGCGTGGACGCCTACGTCCGGCAGAATACGGCGCTTGCCGAGCAGGTCATCGCCGAAGATGATGCGGTGGACGATTATTTCACCCGCGTGAAGAAGGGACTCATCGAGCGCATTGCGCAGGATCCCACCGACGGTGAATTTGCGCTCGACCTTTTGATGATCGCCAAGTACTTTGAGCGCATCGGCGACCATGCGGTGAATATTGCCGAGTGGGTCATTTTCTCTGTGACGGGAGAGCATAAGGAGGGGTGAACGATGATCTGGTGCGTGGAAGATGACGCCAGCATTCGCGATATTGAGGTATATGCCCTGCAATCGACCGGCTTTGAAGCAAGAGGCTTTGAAGGCGGCACGTCGTTCTGGGAGGCGCTGCGCACGGAAAGACCGGAACTGGTCGTGCTGGACGTGATGCTTCCCGGCATCGACGGAATGGAACTGCTGCGCCGCATGCGCGCGGACAGTGGGCTTTCCGATATCCCAGTCGTCATGGCGACGGCCAAGGGCGCGGAGTACGACAAGATCCGCGGCCTTGATCTGGGCGCGGACTACTACCTTGTCAAGCCGTTCGGCGTGATGGAGCTGGTCTCCTGCGTCAAGGCGGTGCTGCGGCGCTGCGGAGCCAAAAGCGTGCCACAGCAGCGTCACCTGGGTGGACTTGTTCTGGACGAGGAGAGCCGCACCGTCACGGCGGACGGCGAAAACATCACGCTGACTTATAAGGAGTTCGAACTGCTGCGGCTGTTCCTCTCGCATCCCGGTACGGCGTTTTCGCGCGACCAGCTGATGGCCGATGTGTGGGGGATCGACTACTGCGGCGAGACGCGCACAGTGGATATGCACATTCGTACGCTGCGGCAGAAGCTCGGCACTTACGGTGAAAAGATCGAGACCGTGCGCGGCGTGGGCTACCGCATGGAGGGAAAGGCATGACCAAAAAAATCTTCCGTTCCATTCTGGCGGTGGCCGGAACGGTGCTGCTGGCGAGCTTGCTTGTCATCATGGGCTGCCTGTACGAATATTTCGGCAGCGTCGAAAAAAAGCAGCTGCATGATGAACTGGCGCTTGCTGCTGCCGCTGTGGAGGCAAACGGGACGGACTATCTCGAAAAGCTCTCCTCCGGACACTATCGCCTGACATGGATCGCGCCGGACGGCGCGGTGATCTTCGACACGGAGACCGATGCGGAGAGCCTTGAGAATCACGCCGACCGCGAAGAGGTGAAGCGTGCGTTCGAATACGGCGAGGGCGAAAGCTCGCGCTATTCCTCCACGCTGCTGCAAAAAACGATGTACAGCGCGCAAAAGCTCTCAGATGGGAGCGTGCTGCGCATTTCCATCAGCCGCGCGACGGCGGGCGTATTGCTTGTCGGCATGATACAGCCCATTCTTGTGGTGCTGATCGTGGCGCTGATCCTCTCCGGCGTTCTGGCGAAGAGCCTCTCACGCCGTATTGTGAGACCACTCAATGAACTTGACCTTGAGCATCCGCTCGAAAACGACGCCTACGAGGAGCTTGCTCCGCTGCTTGGGCGCATCAACCGCCAGCACCGGCAGATCGACGAGCAGATGGACGAGCTGCAGCGCCAGCAGACGGAATTCTCGCAGATCACCGGCAGCATGCGCGAGGGCCTTGTGCTGCTTGATGAGAAGGAGCGCGTGCTGAGCATCAACCCCGCGGCGGAAAAGCTTTTTGGCGCAGATGCAAGCTGCATCGGGCAGGACTTTTTGACCATCGACCGCAGCCATGATGTGAGTCTTGCCATTCAGGACGCCATGGAGGAAGGCCACAGTGAAGCGCGTGTGGAGCGTGGCGGCAGGATCTGGCAGTTCGACGTCAGCCGCATCGGCGCGGCGGTGGGCGCGGTGCTGCTGGCGTTTGACATTACCGAGCGCGAAACGGCGGAGCAGACGCGCCGGGAATTTACGGCGAATGTTTCCCACGAGCTCAAAACCCCGCTTCAGGGCATCATCGGCAGCGCGGAACTGCTGGAAAACGGTATGGTGAAGCAGGAGGACGTTCCCCGCTTTATCGGGCATATCCGCAAGGAGGCGCAGCGCCTTGTCACGCTCATCGGTGATATCATTCGCCTGTCGCAGCTCGACGAGGGCGATGTCATGCCGCGCGAAACGGTCGATCTGTTACAGCTGACGCAGGAGGCGGCAGACGATCTCAAAACCGCGGCGGAGGAGAAGAACGTCTCTGTCACCGTTGAGGGAAAGACGGCCTGCCTTGACGGAGTACGGCGGCTTTTGTACGAGGTCATCTACAACCTCTGCGACAACGCCATCAAATATAATGTTGAGGGCGGCAGCGTGAAGATGACCGTCGGCGAACAGGACGGCAAGGCGGTCGTCTCCGTCTCCGACACGGGCATCGGCATTGCACCGGAGCATCAGGAGCGCATTTTCGAGCGCTTTTACCGCGTGGACAAGAGCCACTCGAAGGCAAGCGGCGGTACGGGACTCGGCCTTTCCATCGTCAAGCACGCCGTGCAGTATCACCGCGGCACGGTGGAGCTTCAAAGCGAGGAGGGCAAGGGGACGACCATTCGTATCCTGCTGCCGGGGGAAAACTAAACAGAGCGGGGAGCCGTTTCCAAATCGGAAACGGCTCCTTTTTTGCGCCTCACGGGTGCAGGCGCAAATGCACGGACGACACGCAGAGAGGAAACTTCCGGCCGCATCGCGCATACCCTTTATGGAAAAGGGGGAATGAGATGGATCAGACGATAGCATTCCTGGGCGGCGATCAGCGGATGCGCCTGCTCGCGCAGATGATGGCGGTGGATGGGTACGAGGTCTGCTCGTGGGAGCTTTCCGGCGCGCCGAACCCACAGGCGCTGTGCGATGCGCTGAAGGCGCAGGTCATTGTCCTGCCGCTGCCAATGGAGAAAAACGGATACCTAAGCGGCACGGAGCTGACGACTGAACGCCTTTTTCGCGCACTGCGGCCGGAGCATCGGATCTTTGCCGGAAACGTGAGCGGGGAGGCGATGGCGCTCGCGGACGCGCTGGGGCTGCACATCACGGACTATTTTGCCGTAGAGGAACTGAGCGTGCGCAACGCCGTCCCAACGGCGGAGGGCGCGATCGAAACGGCGATGAAGCATACAAGCGTCACACTGCATGGTACGCCCTGCCTTGTCGTGGGCTTTGGCCGCATCGGAAAGGTGCTTGCGCACGACCTGCACGCGCTGGGGGCGAAGGTGAGCGTCAGTGCGCGCAAGCGTTCCGACCTTGCGTGGATCGACGCCTTCGGCTATGCGCCGCTGCACACAAACCGGCTTTCTGGTACGCTGGGGGTATTCCGCGTGGTGTTCAACACCGTGCCGCATCAGGTGCTGGACGAGGTGCTGCTCTCAGAACTGCCGCGAGACTGCCTGCTCATCGAGCTTGCGGGTGCGAGCGGCTTTGACATGGACGCGGTGGAAAGACTGCGCCTTTCCTATCTGCGCGCGCCGGGACTGCCGGGGCGCGTTGCGCCGGAGACAGCGGCGCGTGCCATTCAAAAAACGCTGACGCGACTCATGGAGGAGGATACATGAAAATTGGATTTGCTTTTTGCGGCTCGTTCTGCAACCACCCCGGGCTGCTGAAAATTTACGAGGACGTCGCGCGCGAGCACGAGATCGTGCCGATTCTGTCGGAAAACGCGGCGAAGTATTCGACGCGTTTCGGCACGGCGGAGGACTTTGTGACGCGCGTGGAGGCTGTCGCGGGGCGCCGTGCCGTGCGGAATATCGTGGAGGCGGAGCCTCTCGGCCCACAGGGGGCGATGGAGGCGCTCGTCATCGCGCCCTGCACGGGCAATACGCTTGCTAAGCTCGCCTACGGCATCACGGACGGGCCGGTAACGATGGCGGCGAAGGGACACCTGCGAAACGGCAAGCCCGTCGTGCTCGCGCTGGCGACGAACGATGGGCTTTCCGCAAGCGCAGGGAACATCGCCACGCTCCTGAACCGAAAAAACTACTATTTTGTCCCCTTCGGGCAGGATAATGCTGTGGAAAAGCCCACATCGCTCATTGCGGATTTCCGCAAGATCATGCCGACGCTCGAGGCGGCGATGGCGGGGAGACAGCTTCAGCCAATCCTGCTGTGAAGCGCAAAAAGGCAGGAACTTCCTGCCTTTTTGCGATGTAACACTAAACTTGCGCGCACTTTTTCCCAATGCTCGCTGAACTTGCTTGAAAAAACCCGCGCGCTCCTCTATACTCTGCATAGAAGAAAAGAGGGGAGTGGACGCAAATGAACGAGAACCTGCGCGAAGCAACGGAGCTCCCGGAGAAGAGCGAGACCGCGGCTGAAGCTGACGAGCCCAAGACCCGGAACATTCGCTTCAAGGTCAGCGCCTACGATCCGCGCGGCATCGAGCAGTGGCTTTCCGAGCGTGCGGCGGAGGGTGAATTCCTGCTGCACGGCAGCGATTTTGCGCTCGGTGAGCCGCGCGATTGCCGCTATCACCTCGAACCCGCGCTGGACGATGCCGACCCCGACAAGCGGACGCGCGAAACACGCGCCCAGATGGGCTGGGACTATGTCTGCCGGACGAAGGACGGCATCTTTTATATCTGGCGCGGAGGTATGAGTGCGCGTGCGCCCTCGCCGCGCCCCTGCACGGATAGCTACGGCTACCGCACGCTGCGCAAAAAGCTGCGCCGCAGCTATTTCCTGCCGATGATCTTCCTGGTGGTGGACATCTGGCTCGTCTATTTCCTTTTTAGTGCCTTGAGTCTCCCGGTGATGTCGTTCCTCACGATGGAAAAGAGCGAGGTCATTCAGTTTGTGTCCATTATCTTAGGCAGTATCCTCGGTATCCTGAGCGAGGCAAAGGAGAGAAACGAGATGTGGACGCTCAAGCGCGCGATGGAGGCGTGCGAGCGCGTGGAGAAGATGCCGCGCAACCGCTGGGCGAAAGCGGACCGCGCGCTTACGATCATTGCCGGTGTATTGGCGCTCGCGCTGATTTTCTGGCGAGTGAACGATACGGCCTACGGCGACAGCTATGACGAGCCGCCGCTGCCGTATATCGGGACCGAGATGCTCGGCGGCGAAAGGGGATCGGACTGGTATGGTGTGCGCGATCTCTCGACGCTGCTCGGCGGGCACGTGTACTCTGTCGGCGAAACGCCGTATGCGGGAACGATCGACACTTGGATGCAGTACAGCACGGAGCTTGACTTCTACGTCCCGCGCATTTCTGTGCTGGCCGTTCCGCTGACGCATGAGCTGCGCGACTACTTCATGGGAAGCGATGCGCAGACGCTTTCGCTCGACAGCTTTGACGAGGCGTACTACGCGGAAAATACCTCCGGAGATACGCAGTTTCTCATTCTGCGCCGCGGGGGAGAGGTGCTCTACTTTCGCACCGCGGCGGGCGATGACCTGCGCGACCGTTTAGAAGAATTTGCAGAGCTTTTTGACCAGTACGCAGCTTTATCATAAAGAAGGAGTGCGTTCCCGACGGGAACGCACTCCTTCTTTGTTTTTTGTTACTGCTCGAACTTTTTAAGCTCGTCGAGCTGGCCTTCCAGCGTGGTGAACGCGCCGGGCAGCTGCGACACGGCGGCGTCTGCGTGGCGCAGCGCGGTCGAAACGCTCTCACAGGTATTGCCGAGCGTTGCAAGCACCCGCGCGCACTGCTGCGTGCAGGCGGCGATGTGCGATTGCAATTTGGCGCGCGTGGCGGCATCGAGTGCGTCGGCCCGCTCGCGGGCGGAAAGCTCAATGTCGGCGATGTGCGCCTTCACGCGGCCGTATTCTTCGGCCTGCGCGCGCAGCGTCTCAAGTTCTGCTTGCAGTTTCTGCATCTCACGCTCGTGCTCGGCCTTCTGCGCCTCACGCAGGCGCTCGTGCTCCTTCTGCGCGAAGGCGGCTCGCTGTGCGCTCTCTTCCAGCTGCGCGCGCAGCTCGGTGATGGTCTCCTGCGCGGCGGTCAGTCCTTTTTTAAG
>ENA-OZHF01000937-OZHF01000937.1-human-gut-metagenome-genome-assembly--contig:-NODE-937-length-9931-cov-3.411705_pt1 | contig 9931 bp, 9 predicted proteins | sample MGYA00244042_ERZ653678 | MGnify/ENA primary metagenome ERZ653678 (study PRJEB26926, sample SAMN06165340) | human gut metagenome | biome: ENVO:00009003; feature: ENVO:2100002; material: ENVO:00002003... | reverse complement strand
GGCCGGCGGTTGAAGCCGCCTTCGTGTCTGCCGGTTCCCGTTTGCCGTTCCGAACTGCCGTTTTCGACTCTGTCGTCGAATTTTTTGCGCGGGGCGGAGTTTTTGTCAAAACCGAATTTTCTGCCCGGTTTGCGCGGGGTTCCGGCCGGGTTTTCATTGTCGTCGAAGCGCATCCGGCGGGAGCGCTCGAACTTCTCTCGGCCGTTGAACTTTCCTTCCCGTCCGCGGGGGTTTTCCGGTTTCGGGGTCCATTTTTTGCGGGTGAATTTGCTGTCCTTTTCCGTTTTGGCAATTTTCGGTTCTTTGACCTCAACCACCACGTTTTTCATCTTTTCGCGGGCTTTGAGCGCGCTGCGGCAGACGGAGAAGCCGAAAAAGCCGACGTTGCGGCCGAGGGTGTAGTAGTAATTGTGCGAATAGGCGATCAGTCCGGCTTTTTCCAGCCACAGTTTGCCGTCCTGGTCAAGATATTTGTCGTCGACGTTGACGGCGACAATTTCCGCCAGGAACATGTCGTGACTGCCGTAGTTGGTGACGCTGACCACTTTGCACTCGATTGAGACCGGGCTTTCCATAATCTGCGGGCAGGAAACCTGCGAGCAGGCGCCGGGCGTCAGATTCATTTCCTTGAATTTGTCGGTGTCGCGGCCGGATTTGACGCCGCAGAAGTCGGCGGCGGTCACCAGCGGCAGGGTGGTCAGGTTGATCACGAATTCGCCGCTTTCCTTAATCAGCTCGTGCGAGTAGCGGGAAGGGCGGATCGAAACATAAGTCATTGCCGGGTCGCTGCTGACGATGCCGGTCCAGGCGGCGGTCATGACGTTGGGTTTTTCCATGCTCCCGCAGCTGACCATAACCGGCGGCAGAGGATATTCCATCGTTCCCGGTTTCCAAGTGATTTTTGCCATTGTAAAATTTTCCTGTCAGATAAAGTTGATATTGTTTTCCATAACTAAACCAAATAATAATAATGTGCAATTGCAAAGTGAACAGGGGGCGTTTTATTTTTGCCGGCGGCGTTTCCCCTTTCCGGCTTTTTTGTCACAAAACTATAACAACCGGCGGTCGTTTTTCGTGCTATGGTATGTATTAATGGAACGGTTACGGAGAAAGACAATGTCGGTTACATTCAATAATGTTCAGGAGCTGGAGGAGTATTTCCGGTATCTGGAAGAAACGATCCACGACGACGAGCGCCGGCTGGTTCTCCGCGGCATTGCCATTGCCCGCAATCTTTATATTTTCAGCGAATACCGCAAGCGGCAGGCCAGGCTGCGCGCCGCCTGCCATAAGCCGTCCTGAGCTTTCTTCCTTTTTTGTCAAAAAAAACTTTCGTTTGTCTTTTTTTTCTGCTAAGCTGACAGCGTTTTAACACAGTCAGAGGTTTGAACAATGAAGCGCATGAAAGAATATTTTACTTACGAGGAACCGTCGGCGTTCGTTTCCGTGTCCAATACGCCGCCGCGCCTTTTTCGTCAGGAACGGGACTGGACCTGCAGCGTTGCCTGCATCCGCACCCTGTTGTCGGGGCGGACCGCGGAGGTTCCTTCCGAAAACGAATTTATCGAAAAGTTCGGTCTTGTGCCCGGGCCTCATTATACGGACGAATTTCTGGCCAAGGGAATGCTGTCGCCGGCCAGAACCGTCAAAACGCACAAGAGCTTCCGGCCGGAGGAGATCAGGCTGCCGCTTCTGGCAAAACTGCTGGCGGAAAAGTATTACGTAATGGCGGAATGCATGTACAATTACGCCCATTGGGTCGTTGTGCTCGGTTATTTTGCCGTCCGCGATCCGGAAGACACCGAAGAACACCGGATTTTGCTTTATGATCCCTATTACGATCAGGTACGGCTGGTGATTGCCGACGAATTTCTGACTATGTGGTGCGATCCCGACGGGCATGTCAAAGAATTTGTGGCAATTCGCTGAACCATATGGTATAATTTGCAATAAAAAAAGTTTGGGGTATGAAAATGGCTGAGAAAAAAGCAAACGTTCTCTTGAGGAACAGCAGAGAATAAAGCAGGATCGGGTACGGCTCAACGCGCTGCGCGGCGTGTTGGCGGCGGGTGCGGCGGCGGTGGCTATGGAACTGGGCAACGGTAAGGTAATGGCGCAGCCGGATTTTGACCGCAAAGTCGAGCCGGTGACGCAAAATGCTCCGCAGCCGGCGCCTGACAATACGCCGACGGCCGAATGGCCGGGGCTGGGCGCGACGCCGCAGAGCATGCCCGAGGCTCCCGCTCCGGTTGTTGACGACCGGCCGGCGGGGATCAACATTCCGGCCGCCGAACCGCCGGCGCCGGAGATCAGGGTCGGAGAGGAAGAAGACGTTCCCTATGATTATGAGGACGCCAGAAAAACCTGTGATGACGAACATTACGACATTTGCAACGACCTGCTCGGAGAATGCGAGGATGTCGGCTACGGCAAGCAGGAGCTGGATTATGAAACCAAGCTTGATCTGGCGGTCGGCGCGACGGAAGTGGAAATGTCCAAACTGCTGGGAGAAGAAATGCTGCCGGCGCTGGACGGGGTGGTGCAGACGACTTCCGGCATGGAAAGCGTGCTGGCAAATTACGGCCGGGAAGATCAGAACGATCCGATTGTCCGGGCCAAAATCAACCGCGACGTCAAAAACGTCGACAAGTCGGCCAGAAAGGCCGCCGGAAAGGCGATGAAGAGCTATCGCAAAATGCTGAAGCTGGCGCAGGAAAGCGGGCGTATTCACAAACTTGCGGAAAAATACGCGAAAACCGGCGAAAAGGCGGATGAAAAGATGCTGGACAACAAGATCAAGGGCATGTATGAGCATGCTCAGGACTTTACCCGGAAATACGAGAAGGAAAACTTTGAAAAGTCCGGCAGGAACAATTCCGTTTCCTTGTCCGCCGCGCAGCAGAAGATGGTGAAAGATTCTCTGAGCCGCTGAGTTTCGGCAATCAAAAAAGTCCCCTTCCGGAGGGGATTTTTTTATGCGGTTTAACTCAAAATTAAAAAACACCGCATATTCTCTCCAAGGATTTATTTTTGCGGGAAAAAACGATGCATACCATTCATGCCCTGATTATTGACCTGACGCTGATTACCATTTATGCCGGCATTACCACACTGATTTGCAAAAAGCTGAAGCAGCCGATTGTGCTGGGGTATGTGCTGGCCGGCATTTTTGCGGGGCCGTACTTTGACTTGCTGCCGACGGTCAGCGACCGGGAGAATCTGAGTTTGTGGGCGGATATCGGGGTGATTTTCCTGCTTTTCGGCCTGGGGCTGGAGTTCAGCTTCAAAAAAATGCTCAACGTCGGCAAGTCGGCAATGATCACGGCCAACGCCAACATTTTGTTTATGCTTTTTCTCGGATATTATACCGGTCTTTTGCTCGGCTGGTCGACGACGGACAGCTTTTTTCTCGGCTCAATGATTTCAATGTCTTCAACTACCATCATTATCAAGGCCTTTGACGATCTCAACATCAAAAAGCAGAAGTTTACCGATCTGGTGTTCGGCGTTTTGGTGATTGAGGACCTGGTCGGCATTTTGCTGCTGGTGCTGCTGCCGATGGTGGCGCTCGGGCAGAGCATCAACGGCGGCGAGCTTGCCCTGAGCACGTTCAAGCTGCTTTCCTTTCTGATTTTGTGTTTTGTCATCGGCATTTATATCGTACCGACGGTTTTGAAAAAGCTGACTTCGTTTTTAAATGACGAAATGCTGCTTCTGATCACGGTCGGCATGTGTTTCGGCATGGTTTGGCTGGCGACGGCTTCGGGGTTTTCTTCCGCTCTCGGCGCCTTTCTGATGGGGTCGGTGCTTTCCGAAACAGGGTTGATTGTGCGAATCGAAAACGTGGTTCGTCCGCTGAAGGATTTTTTCGGCGCGGTCTTTTTCGTTTCGGTCGGGATGATGGTTGATCCGGCCATGTTCGTCACCTATGCCGGGCCGATTGCGGTCGTTACCCTGATCGTGGTTGTCGGCAAGGTCGTCTTTTCCTGTTTCGGGTTCGTTATTTCGGGGCAGTCCCTGCGCACTTCGACGGAATGCGCGTTTTCGCTGGCGCAGGTCGGCGAGTTTGCTTTCATCATTGCCGCTCTGGGCATGAGTCTCGGGGTGTTGGACGGACAGGTCTATCCGGTGATCGTGGCGGTTTCCGTCATCACGACTTTCCTTACCCCGGTGATGATCCGTTCGGCCGGGCCGGTTTACAGGCTGATCGAACGCAAACTTCCCGCTTCCTGGAGCCGCTACATCAACAAGGCTTCGGCAGCCCGGGCACCGAGCAGGTCGGAAGAGCGCCTGTGGAGCGTTTTGTTTAAAAATTATGCCGTGCGGATCATTTTGTTTTCGATCATATTGTTTGCGATTATCGGTTTTTGCACCCAATTCGTCCGTCCTTACGTACGGATGGCGCTGCCCGGTCTGACGGGACGAATCGTTATGACGATGATTGCTTTTGTTCTGGTTTCCCCTTTTTTGAAGGCTTTGATCGGATGGGAAATCGTGCTGCCGTCGTTTATCCGTTCTTTTGCTGATTTTCTGCCTGCGCGCCGGCGGCGGAAGTTTCTTGAAACCCGGGAAGAAGAATCGGCCGCTGCCGCGGAAGAACGCCCGGCGTCCCGCCCCCGGCCGGCGGAAGACAAAAGTTCGCTGATTGACAATCTGCTGGGGGAAAATGCCGAGAGCCTGAAAAGCTTTTTCGTTTCCAATGCGCAGGCGGCGAAAATCTATTATCAGCTTTGGCGGAGCAAAAAAGCCAACCGGCTGCCGCTGATCGTGCTGACCAGTTTTCGTTTGCTGGTCGTCGCCTTTTTCATCGTCACCGTCGTGCATCAGTTTCTGACGGAAAACCAGAAAGTGACGCTGATTTTGCTGGTCGCTTCGGTGGCGCTCATTTCGCGGTCGAAGTGGCTGCTCAGCCAATATCTGAAAATGGAAGCGCAGTTTCTTGACAACCTGAAAGGCAGCGCGCCGGAAAAAGACGACGACCCGTCCGAATAGTTACAGAATTGTGAATTTCGCCGCCGCCGGCAATTTCCCGCTTGGTATCGTGTCGGGCTTTCGGTATAATGAAACCGAAAGCGACATAAGCGGGGCAGAAGAAAAAATGCTGAAATTCAAAATAATGCTGGTGGTATTTATTGCTTTGGTTTATTACGGCGTAACCTATTGCATGCTCAGTCCGGGCATTTGCAAATATTACGCCGACTATTATCTGCTGAGCGCGCGCAGTTTTTCAATCGACGAAGAGAGGGCTTTTCTCCACAAACCGATAACGGAAACGACAAATTATTTCCGTACATACCGCTTTAACGGCCAAAACCGTAATTTTAAGGTGCTGGGGTTTGTCCGGTTTGACGACCGCGGCATATGGAGCACGGGCAACACGGTGCGGATGTCGTTCAGGCTGCCGCAGGTTTATTCTTCCGTTTGGCTTGATTTTGAAATTGATCCCTATGTCAACAAGAAGAATGAAAACGTTTTTGCGGAAGTGTATCTTGACGACAGGAAAATCGACGAATGGAATTTTCAGTACGGGCGCAAGATGCCGAAGACCAGGATCAAGATTGCCCGAAAATATCTGAGCAGCGAATATCCGGTTAATCTGATTTTTAAAATTGACGGCGCCGTTTCGCCGAAAAGTCTCGGCTTCGGACAGGAAAACCGCAAGTTCGGCCTGATTTTCAACAGTCTGACGATAACTCCGGACGATTGATGCTGCGGCAAGGCTTCCTTCTTTTCGGGGAAAGCGGTGCGGATTGCCGTATGTCGGCCGGACGGAGTTAAGGAAAAATAAATCCGAATTAACTATTATTTGTGCAGACGTTTAATGGGAGGGCGAATGAAACATTGTTTGATTGTTCTGGTATGTCTGTTGTTTCCTTTTTCTCTTATGTGCAAAGAAACGCGGGAAACCGGGCAAAATGCGGATAAACGGTACGAAGAGATTGTAAAATCCGTAAAAGACAACCCCGGGCAGGCTTTGGCAGATTTAAAAAAACTGGCGGACAAAAACCGCTCTGCCGCAATGGAATATCTGATACTGCTCAGCATTTACGAACCGCAAAAAGTAAATACTCCCGAATTTGAACAAATTGCCCGCCGGCTGCATACGGACGTGGTTGTGCAATATAAAAAGCTCGTTCCCGATTCCCCTTTTTACGGAATATATCAGGGGCAATACGAAGGGCTGATCAAAGACGATTATTTAAAATGCTACAAAGATTTGAGCTGTCTGATAGAAATCGGCGCTTTAAACTTTTCCAAATTTTTCAGCGTTTGGGGGGATGTGAGCGGCGATATGCTTTATGTTCCGTGGAAAATCGTGGTTCCCTGTCCGACGGCTCAAAAACTCCATTTAACGGCCGTTTTGGACAGCGCCGGCGGCGGACACGGCGCCGAAGCGCTGGATATTTCCAACTGCGGCCAGTATCCGCAATACGATTTTCCCGATGATGTTGAAGAGTATCGGAATTATATTCAGCGGGAACTGGAATTGGATAATCCCGGTTCGATACGCTATGTGTATATGGCCGGAGATGTATATAAGAATATAGTCAGTCATTATGATCCCGATTGGAATTTTGAACGAAGTTATGGCGAGAAAGAATATTTGCAAGCCTTGCCGCTTGAAGCCTGGGCAATGGAATCATATCCCAATTACAAATATTTTTCAGAAGTTGTCAATCACGGTATCGGGTTTGACAAAGCGGTCGACAAGCTGACGCGGCATTATGTAAAAACTTTTAAGGTTGATGAAGGCAAAGCCCGGCAATATGCCCGTTATGTGATGATTCCCCGGGCGGCGGCAAGTTTTCCGGTAAACAGGGAAACCCTGCGCTATAAAATCCTTTCCGGAGTTCCCGCGGAAGAAATAAAAGCATGGATTGAGGACAAAAAATTAAAAGGGGAAGAATTTGCGGAACCGGAAACGCCTCATCAGGCGGATGAAATTTTAATGGTCAGCGTTCATCGTCCCGATGTTTTGAAAATGCTGATTGAAACCTGTCCGTATAATGAGGAAAAACTGAACTGCTTCGGTCTGAACACGGATGTTGACGCGGGAAATGCTTTCGGCAAAACCGCTTTGATGTACGCGGCTCAATACGGGTTTGCGGAAAGTGTGAAAATTTTGCTTGAGGCCGGAGCGGATATAAACGCGCAAACGAATAAGGGATATTCGGAAGATGCGGGCTGCTGGGAGAACATTTGTCTTGTAAACGGCGAACGCACGGCCCTGATGTATGCCGTACAGGAAGGAAATCTGGAAATTGCAAAGTACCTGGCGGAAAAAGGCGCGGATATCAATCTGAAAGATTCCAAAGGCATGAGCGTTTACGATTATTTAAGCGGAAAAGCGCCTTATTTGGGTAATTTCAAATATTCGCCGACTTCTGTCGATTATGATTTTTCTCCTCCGGAAAAACATGAAAATAAAAACGTTACCCCCGAACAGGCGGATGATTTTATCGAATTCTTAAAAAACGTGTTCAAAAGTCCGGCAGCTTTGTCGGAATTTACCGTTTGAAAAACGCTGAAAACGGGGGTTGCGGAGAGCATAACAAATAAACCGCCGAAAGCGGCGGTTTATAAGGTGGTGCGCTAGGCCGGAATCGAACCGGCACGGCCTTGCGGCCAACAGATTTTAAGTCTGCAGCGTCTACCAGTTCCGCCACAAGCGCAAAATCTATTCCCCTTATACAGATAAAAAGACAAAAATGCAACCGTAAACTTGCGGACCGGAAAATTTTTGCCTTTTCGTCTGGACTAATCCGATTAAAAACTTGTAACCGTGGAAAAAATGTGTTTTGTTAATCAATAAGGCATGCGGCGGAAACAGCGTTTCGGCATGCCGGAAGCTTTTGAACGAAAAGAAAGGATAACTGATGAAAACTGTTGATATTTCCTGGCGCCGTTACGTTCTGCCCAACATTAACAAAGAAGGGTGGAAGTTTTTCGGTATTTTTGCGGCAATAACAGCGTTATTGGCAATGATCTGGGAACCGCTCGGCGTTATCGGGCTTGTCTGCACCGTCTGGTGCTATTATTTTTTCCGCGATCCGGAACGGGTTACGCCGGAAATTAAAGACGTCGTGGTTTCTCCCGCCGACGGCATCGTACAAATGATTACCAAAGTGAAAGCTCCGGAAGAGCTGGATATGGGAGACGAAGAATTTACCCGCGTCAGCGTGTTTATGAGCGTGTTTAACGTACATGTCAACCGGGCGCCGGCCGAAGGTACCATAACCAAGGCCGTTTACGTGCCGGGCAAGTTTTTGAACGCGACGCTTGACAAGGCCAGCAAGGACAACGAGCGCCAGCTGCTGGCGATGAAGACGGCCTCCGGCAAAGAAATCGTTTTTGTTCAGATTGCGGGGCTGATTGCCCGCCGTATTCTGTGTTTTGCCAAACCCGGAGACAAATACAAGGCCGGCGAGCGTTTCGGTCTGATCCGTTTCGGTTCGCGGCTGGACGTTTATCTGCCGGCAGGCGTTGAACCGCAAGTCTGCGTCGGTCAGATCATGACCGCCGGCGAAACCGTGATCGCCAATCTTTCGTCGTCTGCCGCCGCGGTTAAGGGAGTGATCAGATAATGGAAAAACTCAACAACAATCTGCTGCAGCAGAAACTGACTTCGCTGCCTTTTCGCAAAATCGCCCCCAATATCGTCACCACGCTGGCTTTGTGCGCCGGCGTCACTTCCATGCGTTATGCGATTATGGGACTGTGGGGAAAAGCCATCGTCTGTATTTTTCTGGCTGCCCTTTTTGATATGCTGGACGGCCGCGTGGCGCGCATGCTCAAAGGATCGACCAAATTCGGCGCCGAACTGGATTCGCTTTCCGATTTCGTCAGTTTCGGGGTGGCGCCGGCCATTTTGATGTATCAGTGGACGTTGTCCAGCTTTCCGAAATTCGGCTGGTTTTTTTGTCTGCTGTTTGCCATCTGCATGGCGATGCGTCTGGCGCGTTTCAACACCATGCTGGAAGACGAGCCGCAACCGGTTTACTGGCAGAACTTTTTTGTCGGCGTGCCGGCTCCGGCCGCGGCGGCGCTCGGCATTTTGCCGATTATGCTGAGCTTTGAGTTTCCCGAAGCGACCTTTCTGCGCAGCGACTGGTTCTGCTGTGTGGTGATGTGCGTGGTGGCAATGCTGATGGTCAGCCGGATTCCGACGGTTTCGACCAAACATATGAAAGTGCCCACTTATCTGGTGGTGCCGCTGATTATCGTGGTGGTTTTGTTTGCCACCATGATCATCAGTTCGCCGTGGCTGGTCTTGAGCGTTTCGACCGGGCTTTATGCCCTGAGCATTCCCGTCGGCGTGCTGTTTTTCCTTAAGGCCAAGAGGAAGGCCGAGCGGCGCATTTAGCCGAAAATCCGAAAGGAAAGCCCCGTGCCAGAGCGGGGCTTTCGCTTTTTCGTTTTTCGGGGTTGGAAAAAGTGGGGAAAAAAGAGTTTTTCCGAAACTTGACAAAAAACGGCAAAAGGGGTACAAAGAAAACATATAAACCTATTAACAAATTATCATATGGAAAAAAGAAAGTTTAAGCTTCGTTACCTTTACGAAGGCGGAGCAACGATGGAAGACTTTTATGATGTTCCGGTAACGGGCATTATGTTGGAAAACGGTTCCCGGATCAGCGTGCATTACGGCAGTACGGCAAACAATCGGGCTGCGGATGCGGAGGAAGCAAACCGGATGGCGGAGGACAACGGCCTGATGCTGATTGAGCCGCGGGATTTTGCCCTGATCGTATGCCGGCAAAAGGAAATCCGCGGCATGCTTGAAAAATGTAAGGCGCCGTTGGTGCTGGCGCATGATTACGTATGGACGCGGGACGCGGAAAGCGGCGAAACGGCGGCATATTCCCTGATCGACGGCAGCAAGCGCGAAGAGGCCGGGCCGGCAGCGGTGGTGCTGAAATACAGATAACCC
>ENA-OZHF01000932-OZHF01000932.1-human-gut-metagenome-genome-assembly--contig:-NODE-932-length-9948-cov-8.375922_pt1 | contig 9948 bp, 9 predicted proteins | sample MGYA00244042_ERZ653678 | MGnify/ENA primary metagenome ERZ653678 (study PRJEB26926, sample SAMN06165340) | human gut metagenome | biome: ENVO:00009003; feature: ENVO:2100002; material: ENVO:00002003... | reverse complement strand
CGAGATACTGATCGGTCTCGTGGGCTCGGAGATGTGTATAAGAGACAGCATGGAGACCGCGTAAAGCCGATAAGGCATCTGCGTATCGGACGTTCTGGAAATATTACCTCAGACAGGTGATAATCAAGCGTGAATGGGTGGAGCTTGCCGGCCTTTGCGATAGTATTCTTTATGGCAGCGGTTATGATGATATCGAATCGGAGTATCGTTCGTACTGCCGTACATATGCTTATGAGTATGAGAATATATTATCGTATTTCGTGTTCAGGTATTTTCTAAAAGGGGTATTTGACCGTGATGTTCTCACCAAAGTCAAGATGGCAATAGTGAGCACACTCATGATCATGCAGTGTGATATGGCGGTGTGGAAACGCAACGGCGGCTCGCTTTCATTCACTGAGCGCGTTGATATAGCGCATCTCTATTCAAGAGAGGTGGAACATTCCGAAGAGAATTTCGCCGCACTTTGCAAGCTGTTTGCGCACAAGAAGGTATTTGACGAGGCGGGACTTGACGCACTGCTGTAAGTATGCCGCGCGGGGAAGTGCGGATAGGGCGGAAGTGTGGCGCCGCGCGGAAGTGAAGCAAGCCGCGCGGGGAAGTGCGGATAGGGCGGAAGTGTGGTGCCGCGCGGAATGGCCGGGTGGAAGAGAGAGTAAAGAGCAAACTTTGGTTGCTATATCTGATACAATTCACACCAAATTGTGATTATCTGCCACAAAAGTGATAAAACGATGCAATATGGAATGCTGCGAAAATGTCAAAATCTCACTTTTTGCAGCATTTTGATGTAAAAGGGGAGAAATTTAAAGCGAAGACAAAAAAGATGATATCAAATATTATTATATATTGCCGCAAATATACCACCGGATTGGCGAAATAAATTAAATAAGGGGTATTGTGCTCTATAATATATCAGCGATTATATAGAAATATCTCACATGGAGCCAGAAAATGACCAAAAAAGTGATAAAATAATCAGATATTACAACAAAGCCGATGAAAGCGAAAAATCAGGCCGCGCGGGAAAGTGCGGATAGGGTGGAAGTGTGGCGCCGCGCGGAAACCCACTGTTACGTAAAAAATAAACATCCTTTACAATAACATGTCAAAATGCTATACTATGAACCATAAAAAAAGGCGGCAGAATGCCTTATTATGGGAGAAAAACGGAGACATGAATGTTGTATTAGGCGTTGATATAGGCGGTTCCACGACCAAAATTGTGGCACTTAACGAAAAGAAGGAATGTATTGCGACACTGCAGGTAAAGGCAGCGGATCAGATAACTGCCCTTTACGGGGCAATCGGCAACCTTCTGTACAGTAACAGAATATCATTTGACCAGGTCCGTAAGATTGTCCTTACGGGGGTCGGATCCTCACAGGTTGAGGGGGGAAGCATATATGATATTCCAAGCTGTAAAGTTAATGAGTTTGAAGCAATCGGGCACAGCGGACTTATAATGTCCGGGCTTGATGAAACTCTTGTCATAAGTATGGGAACGGGAACCGCCTTTGTTCATGCACGTAATGATGTATATGAGCATATCGGAGGAAGCGGTGTCGGCGGAGGAACGCTTATCGGGCTTGCGACGAAAATGCTCGGAGAAAGTGATGTAACTGCGGTTGCGGAGCTTGCCAAGGGAGGCGATGTGACGAAGGTTGACCTTGGAATTAACGAAATCAGCAATACGGACACGACGGCATTGCCATCGTATGTCACTGCATCCAATTTCGGTAAGATCAAGAACAATGTCACGAATGCGGATATAGCACTCGGAATACTTAATATGGTATATCAGACAGCGGGAATGTTAGCTGTCTTTGCGTGCCGTAATACTGACATCAAGACCATAGTTGCGACCGGTTCGGTAGCGACACTTCCGCAGGCGGAAGAACTGCTCGGAGCGGTAGGCGATCTTTGCGGAGTTAAATTCATAATACCGAAGGAAGCACAGTATGCAACGGCAATAGGAGCCGCATCATTGCGTTTTGACGACTGATCAAGGAGACATAATACATGAAATTAAGAGACATATTAAAAGACGAGAAAATAACGGTATCAATGGAGGTTTTTCCACCGAAGACAACCGCTAACTACGAATCTGTTGAGAAAGCGGCACTTGGCGTTGCTGCTCTTAAACCGGCGTATATGAGCGTTACATACGGTGCCGGCGGAGGCACAAGAGGCAATACAGTCAATATAGCTTCCGAGATACAGGACAGATATGATGTCACCACAATAGCACATCTTACATGTGTCGGTGCGGGCAGGGAAGATATTAAAGACACGCTTGGCAGAATGAAGGAAGCCGGAATTGAGAATATACTTGCACTGCGCGGTGACAGACCGAAGGATTTTGAAGGAGATCCGTTTAAGGATTACCACTATGCGTCTGAACTTGTCGGAGATATTAAGAAATACGGCGATTTCTGTGTCGGAGGGGCATGTTACCCAGAAGGACATCCGGATTCGGCAACGAAGAAAGAGGACATCCTTAATCTTAAGAAAAAAGTTGACGCAGGCTGTGAATTTCTCACGACACAGATGTTTTTTGACAATAATATTTTTTATAATTTCTTATATAAAGTACGCGAGGCCGGAATACTCGTGCCGGTTGTTCCGGGAATTATGCCGATTACAAGAGCCAACCAGGTTGAGAACGCAGTGAGACTTTCGGGATGCAATGTACCGGAACGATTCAAGGCAATAGTTGACAGATTCGGTACCAACCCTGCGGCAATGAGCCAGGCGGGAATAGCGTATGCGACTGACCAGATAATTGACCTTATCGCTAACGGAATTAACCATATTCATGTATATTCAATGAATAAGCCGGAGATAGCGAAAGGGATTCTTGACAACCTCTCGGAGATCATAGGATGATAATAGACCGCAAAGAAGCACTCAGATATATGGGTTTGGGGCGGAATACCCCGGATGAACGCACACTTGACATGATGGAAGAGTGTATCCGGGAGGCCGAAAAAGTAATGCAGCCGCGGAATGTGCACCGCAGATTTACACTTAAAGTGGATGAAAATGATAACATATCTGCGGGGGGACTTACATTTCACAGTAAGAACCTGGCTAAGAATCTGACCGGCTGCGGGGAAATTATTTTTTTCGCGGCGACACTTGGCAACGGTGTTGATATGCTGATGAATAGGTATAATAAATTATCAATAGCCAAGGCAGCGGTGCTTCAGGGCGTCGGCGCAGCCGCAATAGAGGCATATTGCAATGAGTGCCAGAAGGCGCTTGAAGAAGAACTCAAGGCAGAAGGACTCTTTTTAAGACCGAGGTTCAGCCCCGGATACGGAGATCTTCCGCTTACGATACAGAAAGAGTTTCTGGATGTCCTCGCGGCATATAAGACTGTCGGAATCATACTTTCGGACGGGGGCGTGATGCTTCCGGAGAAGTCGGTCACGGCGGTTATGGGAATAAGCAGTGAGAACAGCAGATGCCATATAGAGGGCTGTGAAATCTGTGGCAAAAAAGATTGTGCATACAGGAGGTAAAACTGATTGGATATCAGGGAAGAATTAGGCAGGAGAATAATATTTTTTGACGGTGGACTCGGCTCACTCCTTCAGGAGAGAGGACTTAAACCGGGAGAACTTCCGGAGACATGGAATCTTACGAGACCTGAAGTGTTGTATGATATACACAGGGCATACCTTGATGCCGGGGCAGATATAATATTAGCTAATACATTCGGCGCCAACGGATTTAAATACGATAATCTTGAAGAAATAGTCACGGCTGCGGTCGTAAATGCGAAGAAAGCAGTCGCAGACAGCGGACGCAAGGCATATGTAGCACTTGATATGGGCCCGACAGGCAAGCTCCTCAAACCGATGGGAACGCTTGATTTTGAAGAGTGTGTATCGGTATATGCCGATGTTGTCAGATACGGAGCCAAAGCCGGTGCCGACCTTATTCTTATAGAGACTATGAGTGACACTTACGAACTCAAGGCTGCGGTACTTGCAGCCAAGGAGAATTCCAATCTTCCGGTTGTGGCAACGGTTGTTTTTGACGAGCATCATAAGATGCTTACGGGTGCGACACCTGAGGTCGTGGTTGCCTTGCTTGAAGGACTCAGGGTAGATGCAATCGGAATGAACTGCGGACTCGGACCGAAACAGATGAAATCTATTTTTGAAACAATGGCGCGCTATGCGTCAATTCCTCTTGTTATAACACCTAATGCGGGACTTCCGCGCTCCGAGAACGGTAAGACCGTGTATGATGTAGGTCCGGAAGAATTTGCGGAGGATATGGAAGAGATAATCAATATGGGTGCGTGGATGGCCGGCGGATGCTGCGGTACCACACCTGCACATATCAAGGCACTGACAGAGCGCTGCTTTGGTATCACTCCGAAGCCGCTTACTGATAAAGATTATACTATTGTTACATCATACTCAACGGCAGTCGAACTTGGAGGAAGACCGGTCATAATCGGTGAGAGAATCAATCCGACCGGAAAATCCAAATTCAAACAGGCGCTCCGTGACAATAATATGGAATACATTCTCGAAGAGGGCGTTAAACAGGCTGATTCGGGAGCACATATCCTGGATGTCAATGTAGGACTTCCGGAGATTGATGAACCGGCAATGATGAGAAGAACGGTCTATGAGCTGCAGAGCGTGCTTCCGCTTCCTCTTCAGATTGACACAACGGATCCTGTTGCGATGGAACAGGCAATGCGTATATATAACGGCAAACCGATGATCAATTCCGTCAACGGCAAGGAAGAAATCATGCATCAGATTTTTCCGCTGGTGCAGAAATACGGCGGAACAGTCGTCGGACTTGCGCTTGATGAGGCAGGAATTCCGGATACCGCAGAGGGAAGACTCGCGGTTGCGAAAAAAATCTATGACACTGCGGCCCAATACGGTATAAAGCCAAAAGATATCGTAATTGATGCACTCACTATGACCATGAGCACGGACAATAATTCGGCAAATATCACACTTGATACGGTGCGTGAGATAAAGGCACACGGCGGAAGAACGGTGCTTGGTGTATCAAATATATCATTCGGCCTCCCGCAGCGTGAAGTTATCAATTCAGGATTTTTCCTGATGGCAATGCAGGCAGGCCTCTCGGCAGGTATCATTAATCCAAATGCCCGTGCGATGATTCAGGCATACGACACATACTGCGTGCTCGGCGGATTTGACAGCCAGTGCATGTCATATATAGAAAAATATGCCGTGGCGGAACCGACACCGGTGGCACAGACGGTAACAAGTGTTAAGCAGGCCGGCAAAGCCGTGACAGGAAATCTGAGCCTCACGGATTGTATCGTGAAAGGACTTAAAGAGCAGGCTTACAAAGCGACCAAAGATGAACTCGGCACCAAGGATACAATGGAGATAATCAACGGTGAGCTTGTGCCGGCACTTGATATTGTCGGTAAAGGTTTTGAAAAAGGTACGGTATTCCTTCCGCAGTTGCTTATGAGCGCGGAGGCTGCGAAAGCAGGTTTTGAGGCTATTAAGGAATATGTAAGCAGTCAGGGCACAAATCAGGAGAAAAAAGCAACGATCGTTATCGCAACGGTCAAAGGTGATATACACGACATCGGAAAGAACATTGTAAAAGTTCTTCTCGAAAACTACGGATATGATGTGATTGACCTTGGAAAAGACGTACCGCCGGAGACGGTTGTCGACAAGGTGATAGAGACACATGCGCCGCTTGTCGGACTCAGCGCGCTTATGACAACAACAGTCGTAAGCATGGAGGAGACAATAAAGAAACTCCATGAGTCGGCGCCGTGGTGTAAAATAATGGTCGGAGGAGCGGTACTTACGCAGGAATACGCGGATATGATAGGAGCGGATTTCTATGGCAAGGACGCAATGCAGTCGGTTTATTATGCCGAAGAACTGCTTAATCCGGCAAAATAAATTGACACTTTTGTGATGTGCGGTTATAATTTTTAGCGGAGAGTCCGTAAGGCTTCTTCGCATAATGCGGATATGGCGGAATTGGCAGACGCGCCAGATTTAGGTTCTGGTGGGAACACCCGTGCAGGTTCAACTCCTGTTATCCGCACTATATTTTTATATATAGGAGGAACATAATATGTCAGAAATTCACAGCATTGATGCTGAGGACGATCAGTTTGCATACCGTTACGACACACAGCTTCTGATTGACCGCCGCGATAAGGATCTTGATGAGGATGAAATCTCGGATTATATCACGGAACATTTTGAAGGTAATTCACTGATTGCCGCCGGAGATGAGGATTTTATCAAGATACATTTCCATACGAATGAGCCTTGGAAAATCCTTGAATACTGTAATACAATCGGAGAGATTTATGACATTGTTGTTGAGGATATGATCCGTCAGACAGCAGGATTGCACGGTTAAGCGGATTACCGGGAGGAGGTTTTTATGTCCCAGATTACCAAGAGAGCACTTGAGCAGTCACTTAAGAACCTTCTTCTTAAGAAACCGCTTAATAAGATAACCATAAGCGATATCACCGAGGACTGCGGAATTAACAGGATGACTTTTTATTATCATTTTCAGGATATATATGACCTTGTGGAATGGTCATGTCTTGAGGATGCCCGAAAAGCACTTGCCGAGAAGAAAACGCATGACACATGGCAGCAGGGTTTTATACAGATATTTATGGCAGTTCAGGATAACAAGCCATTCATAATGAATGTATATAACTGCGTGGACCGCGGCCAAGTCGAGAAATACCTTAAACCGCTTGCAGACAATCTTCTCATGGGAGTGATCGAAGAGGAATCCGCCAATATGACGGTCAGGGAGGATGATAAAGAATTTATCGCCAGAGTGTATTCATATTGTTTTGTCGGTATCATGCTTGACTGGATTAAGGACGACATGAAGGAAGACCCGGTACATCTTGTAGGGCGTTTTGCAAAAGTTATACAGGATGCATTTTCTGCAGCATTAAATAGGTTTAAAATATAACAATACAAAACTGCATATCTGATAAAAAAATTTACATTAAAATACCTGTGATGAAATATTTATCACGGGTATTTTTTTGTCTATGGCGGTACAGAATGAATATTAATATAATCAAGTCATAAAATAAATCACAGGAGGTATTCATTATGTATTATTCAGCAGGAACTTATGAGTCATTCGCTCATCCGGAGAAACCGGAGGGAGTCGACAAGAAATCAGCATATATTATAGGTACAGGCCTTGCAGGTCTTACCGCAGCGTTTTATCTCGTCCGCGACGGACAGATGAAGGGGGAACACATCCATCTTCTGGAAAAACTTGAGCTTGCAGGCGGAAGCTGCGATGGACGTAAAGATGTAACGAAGGGCTTCTTTATGAGGGGCGGACGTGAGATGGACAACCACTTCGAGGTAATGTGGGATATGTTCCGTGATGTTCCGTCACTGGAAACGCCGGGAGCATCGGTTTTGGATGAGTATTACTGGCTCAACAAACACGACCCTAACTATTCTCTCTGCCGTGCATCCGTAAACCGCGGCGAGGATGCCCACACCGATAAGAAATTCGGACTTGACAAGGAATCTGCGATGGCACTTTCGCAGCTTTTTATCACACCGGAGAAAGACCTTGAGGACAAGAAAATCTCTGAAGTTCTTCCGGATTCATTCTGGAGCACGAACTTCTGGCTTTACTGGCAGACTATGTTCGCATTCCAGCGCTGGTCAAGCGCACTTGAAATGAAGCGTTATCTGTGCCGTTATGTACATCACATCGACGGACTGCCTGATTTCAGCGCACTTCGTTTCACGAAGTACAACCAATATGAGAGCCTCATCCTCCCGTTGGTAAAATACCTTGAAGCACATGGCGTTAAAATTGAATACGGTATGGATGTTAAGAATGTAATAATAGATACCGTAGGCGATAAAAAAATAGCACGTCAGATTGTATATCTTAAGGGTGGCAAGGAGCAGACAATCGACCTCATCGAGGATGACCTTGTATTCATCACCAACGGATGCTGCACCGATACCACCTGCTACGGCGACCAGAACCATGCACCTGACCTTACAGGCCTTGTAAACGGCAAGGGCGATTCATGGGATATGTGGAAAAATATTGCGAAGCAGGCAAAACACGGCGAGTTCGGCAACCCGGATGCTTTCTGCAGTGATATCGAGGCAACCAACTGGATGAGCGCAACGGTAGCCACATCTGATGAAAAGGTCATTCAGCACATAATGAATATATGCAAGCGTGATCCGAGGGAAGGCAAGGTAACAACAGGCGGAATTGTCACTGTAAAGGACAGCATGGACAACTGGTATCTCTCCTGGACAATCAACCGCCAGCCGCAGTTCAAATCCCAGGATCCGAATATGGTCCTTGTGTGGCTTTATGCTCTCAACACCAACAAGGAGGGCAATTATGTCAAAAAAGCAATGCGTAACTGCACCGGTAAGGAAGTCTGCGAAGAGTGGCTTTACCACATCGGAATCCCTGAGAATGAAATTGAGGACCTTGCATCCAATGCCTGCAACACGACGACTTGTTTCATGCCTTATATAAATGCATTTTTCCAGCCAAGGAAAAATGAGGACCGCCCGCATATAGTTCCTGACGGTGCCGTAAACTTTGCTTTCCTCGGCCAGTTCACGGAAACTCCGCGTGATACTATTTTCACTATTGAGTATTCAATGCGTACAGGTATGGAGAGCGTCTATACTCTCTTAGACATCGACCGCGGTGTTCCTGAGGTATGGGGCAGCAAATATGATGTGCGTGAGCTCTTACGCGCCTGCTATTATGCAATCGACAAGAAACCGATTACACAGGTGCCACTCACACTCAAGGAAAAAATGCTCTTAAAGACCGTTATGAAGAAGGTGAAGGGAACGGACATAGAAATCCTTATGAAGGAAAGCGGATTAATAGAATAACAACCGGTAAAACCCTTAATATTCCGGGAAATAAAAAATCGCCACCTCTGTCAGGTGGCGATTTTAGCTGTTCTGCTGTAAAATTTAACTGCAGGTTTTACAACAGATAAATTCAAGTTGTCCCGGTTGGCGGGATGGTTGTCAGCAGCATATGATGCTGGAGGTCGACAGACTTTTTTACCGTTTTATATTGATTTTTAGGTGATAATGGAGTAGTATCATTTATAGATACTGATAAAATCAGTTGAGATACATTGCCTATGATGAATTGACAGTTCTCTTTTTGTAATTATTCTTGTGTCTACTTCTCTAGTGTTATTGATAATAATGCATACAAACATATTATTTCCGATTTGATTATTGAATATCATTTGAATAATGTAAATCAAAAACGACATAAACAATTAATGACATATTATGAAAAATTATGTCAATTAAAGAAAAACAATATTAAGGCAAAGGAGAAAAAATAATGGCACCGACATCAATACTTAATGCAAACGGAGTAGAAATAGGGGTAATTGGAAACATTGCAGACGAATCGGCATATATAAGTTTGACTGATATTGCAAAGTACAAAAATTCAGAAGATGCCGCTGGTGTAATTTCTAATTGGTTAAGGAATAGAAATACCTTGGATTATTTAGGGTTATGGGAACAATTGCATAATCCAAATTTTAAACTCCTCGAATTCGAGGGGTTTAGAAATTCATCAGGCGATAATGCTTTTACCATTTCACCTCAAAAATGGATTAAATCAACGGAGGCAATTGGTATCGTATCTAAATCTGGTAGATATGGTGGAACCTACGCCCACTCTGATATTGCATTTGAATTTGCATCATGGATTTCTCCCGAATTCAAATTGTATATTATAAAAGATTATCAACGATTAAAAAAAGATGAAGCTGAACGAAAAGCTATTGGCTGGGATGAAAAAAGAGCATTGTCAAAGATTAATTATCATATACATACAGATGCAGTGCAAAGATATCTTATTACAGATGAATTAACGTCTATA
>ENA-OZHF01000895-OZHF01000895.1-human-gut-metagenome-genome-assembly--contig:-NODE-895-length-10200-cov-4.163233_pt1 | contig 10200 bp, 7 predicted proteins | sample MGYA00244042_ERZ653678 | MGnify/ENA primary metagenome ERZ653678 (study PRJEB26926, sample SAMN06165340) | human gut metagenome | biome: ENVO:00009003; feature: ENVO:2100002; material: ENVO:00002003... | reverse complement strand
AGATACTGATCGGTCTCGTGGGCTCGGAGATGTGTATAAGAGACAGATTTGATACCATGAAGTATTGTTGATAGATACGAAGCAATTCACCATTACGGTCTGAATCATCTGGGTAAAGGAAGAGTGTCAAGTTTTTCTTGATTTCAGTCTTATCAAATGAAATACCATCGTGAATCAAACCGTAGTCAAGCCCGTCAATATCAAACAAGTTCAAGTAGTTTTTAGTATCGCGTTTGTAGCCAAGAACATCAATACGGTCAAGACGAGATTTAAGTGTAAAATCTTTAAATGGAACATCGTAGCTGATGTCAGTTGGTACAAGCCATGAATCTTTTTCAATCCAGTAGTTAGCTTCTGCTTCTTGTTGGTTATCAACGAAGACTTGTTTGAATAGACCACAGTGGTAATTAAGTCCAACACCTTCACCATTGATACCAAGAGTTGACATTGAATCTATGAAACACGATGCCAAACGACCAAGACCACCATTACCAAGTGATGGTTCAAGTTCGACATCTTCTACTTCTGCGATTGATTTACCTGCTGCAGCTAGTTCAGCTTTAACATCTTTATAGATACCAAGGTTAATCAAGTTGTTTGACAAAAGTTTACCAATAAGAAATTCAGCAGAAATGTAGTAAACTTTGCGTTTAGCTGTATTTTTTGGTTTTTCGGCAGCTAATTCTTTAACGTAGTGCAAAAGTGCTACATAGATATCTTCATTGCTCAATTCGGCAAGTTTTTGGCCTTTCGAAGTTACGTAATCTGTAAATTTAGTTGTCATTATAATATCCCTTTTTCTTTTTTATTTAAATGTATTTTTGCGGCAATAAAGTGCTGTGATGTCTTTCAAGAAAGCTTTGCGTTCATCTGTCAAATCTTCTTTTAATATACGCCATTGCCAGTTGCCACCAACAGTATTTGGAATGTTCATGCGAGACTCAGCTGGTTTGTCAAGAATGTCTTGCATAGTCGCAATTACAATATCACTAACCGTTGCAAACAAGGTACGAAGCATTGTTTGTGTGATTGGCTCGCCTTCATGACGATGTGTATAAGCATCAACAAATGCTTTTTGTTCATCTGTCAAGTTATCGTACCAACCATTAACCACTTCGTTATCATGTGTGCCGTTGTAAGCAACGCTATTTTTATTGCAGTTATGCGGAGCATCGATACTCTTACCTTCTGTATCGTAGAAACCAAATTCAAGAATCTTCATACCTGGGAAAGCAGTGTCAGTTAACAATTGCTCGGCTTTGGCATCAATATAACCGAGGTTTTCTGCAATAATAGGAAGTTCGCCAAGTTCGTCACGTACAACATCAAACAAAGCACGTCCTGGACCAGGTTGCCAACTACCATCATTCGCTGTCTTGTAATCCCCACGAATTTCCCAATAATCTGAGAAGCCTTTAAAGTGGTCGATACGAAGAAGGTCGTAGAGCTTAATTCCCTCTTTAATACGATAAACCCACCAAGCGTAATTTGTTTTTTTGTGGTTTTCCCAATCATAAATTGGATTTCCCCAAAGTTGACCATCATCACTAAATGAATCCGCAGGAACACCAGCAATACAAAGTGGGGTCTTTTCAGCATCAACTTTGAAAAGTTCAGGCATTGTCCAAACCTCTACGCTATCAGCAGAAACGTAGATTGGCATATCACCGATAATCTTAATACCTTTTTCATTAGCATAAGCTTTTAAATCAGCCCATTGTTGGTAGAAGAAATATTGAGTGACTTTATGATAAGTAATAACATCTTTTAATTTTTCACGATAAGTTTCAAGAGCAGCTTCTTCGCGACGAACAACCGCTTTATCATCCCATTCTTGCAAAGCTTTATTGCCAAAGAATTCTTTAATGGCCATGAATTCAGCGTAATCTTTCACCCATGTAGCTTCTTTTTCAAATTCAGCTAAAGCTTTTTGGTTATCAGCACTTTGCATAAATTCTGCAACTGCTTTCTCCAAAATTGGACGACGAGCTTCAAAAATGCGAGCATAATCAACATTTTCTAAATCATCACCGAAGTTAACAGTTTCATAGTCTTCTTTTGCTAAATAGCCTTGTTTACAAAGTAATTCTAAGTCAATTAAGTGTGTATTCCCAGCAGTTGCTGAGAATGATTGATAAGGTGAATCACCATAACTTGTCGTTGTCAATGGTAGAATTTGCCAGTAAGTTTGATCAGTTTCAACCAAGAAATCAACGAAGTTATATGCTTCTTGACCAAATGTTCCCACCCCTTGTTTGCCAGGTAATGATGTGATATGCATCAATACACCACTTGCACGTTTTTTCATATGTTTTCTCCTTTATCAGCTATCTTTACACTGCAAATTATAACGCAAGCGTTTGCGTAAGTCAATCATTTTTGACAAAAAAATATAAAAAAAACCTCAACTGCTAAACAAATAGCAATTAAGGTGTTAATTTTCATTCATAAAAACCACTAGAAAGGGAATTTATTTGTCTTCAACATGCAATTGACGGACACTTTCACGCTCTCTCAAGGTAAAAGGAACAATGATTTTTTCAGTAATCGCTGTCTCAGGAGATTTAATCAATTCGACCAATCGTCTGAAACTAGTTCGGCCCAAATTAGCAACATTAATATCAAATGTTGTCATATAAGGGTGAATCAAAGTGGAATAGGCTGAGTTATTGAAGGTGATAATTGAAATATCATCAGGAACCTTCAATTGATAATAAGATAAGAACTGTACTAATCGAACTGAAATTGTATCAGCAATTACAATCAGAGCCGTTGCTTTACTTGATTCAATTTTTTCAATTAATGCTTCCATAATCATTGGATCTCTACGATCAAACAAAAGTGCTTTATCGATTGTCAAACCAAGCTTTTCCATACCTCGAAGATAACCAAAATAACGTTCTGATGACACTTCAGATTTTAAATCATCCGTAACAAATAGAATCTCACGATGTCCTTTTTGATAAAGATATTCAACTGCTTTTTTACCCATCAATTGGTTATCATTATCTATGTAAGTAATATCATTTTCGAAACCTTCGGGAGCACCGACAATCACAAAAGGTACATTATTATCCATCAGATACTTATGAACTGGATCTTCTGGATCAGAGTATAAGATAATAAATCCGTCTACTCGCTTTTGGCGATACATTAATTTTACTTGTTCTTCTAATTCATCAACTGTCATACCGGTTGCAATAGAAACCGTAAAATCATTTAATTTCGCTTCACTAGTTATAGTAGAAAGAATTTGCATAAAGAATGGTTCGTTCAAACGATCTGGTGTGATTAACGGTGGAAAAATAAAACCAACATTATACGTTAACCCACTGGCTAACATTTGGGCAGCTACATTAGGAACATAACCTAACTCTGCCATCGCTTTCCGAACTTTGTCTTTTGTTTTCTGAGAAATGGATTTACTATCCTTCAAAACACGGCTAACCGTCGAAGGATTGACGCCAGCTTTAGCCGCTACATCTTTAATTGTAACCATCTAAGTCTCCTTTGCATCTTACATTTTATAATAGATTTACTGTACTGACAAGGTTTTAGAGGTAAAAACTCTTATTTTTATCCCCTATTATACATAAATAAGATTTTTCTACAATTGTTTGCTTTATTTTGTGATATTTTTTAGAATGTTATTGTTTTTTCAGGCTATTTTATAGTAAAAACTGAATAGTATATATCAGATTGATGCTCTTTTTATCAGTTTTTTTATTTGACCTTTAAAGTTTTTTAAACTTTTTTTACAAAAAATACTTGACATTAACTGCAAACGGTTGCATAATGAGTAGGTGTAAATAATATTACTAATCTTTCTCTAGGAGGGGAAACTTATGAAGAACAACACATGGAAAAAAATGGTCCTTGCTGGTGCAGGTTTAACACTTGCCGGAAGCGCTTTAGTTGCTTGCTCAAATAACTCATCAACTAAATCGTCTTCTGCATCTGACAGCAAGACAATCAAACTTTGGGTACCAACTGGTGCTAAAAAATCTTACACTGCTATTGTTAAAGATTTCGAAAAAGAATCTGGCTACACCGTTAAGATGGTTGAATCAAACGATTCAAAAGCACAAGAAAACGTTAAAAAAGACCCGCAAAAAGCTGCTGATGTCTTCTCACTTCCACACGATCAACTTGGTCAACTAGTTGAATCTGGTGTTATCCAAGAAGTTCCTGAAGATTATGCCAAAGAAATTGCTACTAACGATACTGATCAAGCAGTAGCTGGTGCAAAATACAATGGTAAAACTTACGCTTTCCCATTTGGTATCGAATCACAAGTTCTCTTCTATAACAAATCAAAACTTTCTGCTGACGATGTTGCTAACTATGAAACAATCACAAGCAAAGCAACTTTTGGTGCAACATTCAAAGCTATGAACGCTTACGCAACTGCTCCACTCTTCATGTCAGTCGGTGATACACTATTTGGTGAAAATGGTGAAACCGTTGACGGTACTAACTGGGGTAACGATGCTGGTGTATCAGTTCTTCAATGGATTGCTGATCAAAAATCAAACAAAGGTTTCGTTAACTTGACTGCTGAAAATGCAATGTCTAAATTCGGTGACGGAAGTGTTGCTTCACTTGAATCAGGTCCTTGGGATCTTAAAGCTGCACAAGATGCTGTTGGTAAAGATAACCTTGGTATCGCTGTTTATCCAAAAATCTCAATCGGCGGTAACGAAGTACAACAAAAAGCTTTCCTTGGTGTAAAACTCTTCGCTGTTAACCAAGCTCCTGCAGGTTCAGATACAAAACGTATCGCTGCTTCTTACAAACTTGCTTCTATGCTTACTAGTGCAGAAAGCCAAGAAAACCAATTCACTTATGAAGGTCGTAACATTATTCCTGCTAACAAAGAAGTTCAATCATCAGATAAAGTTCAATCAGATGAATTGGCTCAAGCAGTTATCAAGATGGCTTCATCATCAGGCTACACTGTCGTAACACCTAAACTTAGTCAAATGACTACATTCTGGACTGAAAGCGCTGCACTTCTCAGCGATGTCTACAATGGTAAAATTCAAAGTGGTGACTACCTCGCTAAATTGCAACAATTTGACAAAGATTTAGCTAACGCTAAGTAAGATGTTCTAAAGTGGGGAGTTACATCCCCACTTTATTTTTAGGGAAACTCTTGTCGGAGTTATTGCTAAGAACTTTAAGATTAAATTTTTAGCAGTGACTTCCAACAAGATTAATAAAAGGAGTTTTGTATGACTAATTCACACTATTTTGACAGTGTATCAGTTACTGAGGCTTTTAAAAAGGGAAAATTTGATACCAAACTGTCATTTCTGATTATGGGATTCTCAAATCTTTACCATAAACAGATTATTAAAGGTTGTTTGTTTTTACTATCAGAGATTCTTTTCTTAATCACTTTCTTCTCTCAGATTATTCCAAACTTGCAAGGATTAATCACTCTGGGAACTCACCAACAAGGTCTTGTTGAACAAACCGTCAATGGGATTAAGATGAAGGTTGCTGTTGATGGCGATAACTCAATGTTAATGCTTATTTTCGGTCTTGCTTCTCTTATCTTCTGCCTTGTCTTTGCTTACATTTATTGGTGTAACCTTAAGAGCGCTAGAAATATTTATGTCATCGATAAAGAAGGTTTGAAAGTTCCTACCTTTAAAGAAGACTTTGAAACATTGGCAAACGGTCGTTTCCACATGACTTTGATGGCAGTCCCAATGATTGGGGTTCTTCTCTTCACTATCTTGCCATTAATTTATATGATTTGTTTGGCCTTCACAAGTTATGACCACAATCACCTACCACCGAAAAGTTTATTTGACTGGGTTGGTCTTGCTAACTTCGGTAATATCTTTAACGGTCGTATGGCAGGAACATTCTTCCCAGTTCTTTCTTGGACTTTAATTTGGGCAGTATTTGCTACAGTAACAAACTTCTTCTTTGGTATTGTCTTAGCACTTATTATCAATACTAAAGGTTTGAAATTGAAAAAAATGTGGCGTACAATCTTCGTTATCACAATTGCCGTACCACAATTCATTTCTCTTCTTATCATGAGAAACTTGCTCAGTGATGCTGGTCCAGTCAATGCATTCCTTGAAAAAGTCGGACTTATCTCTGCTGCAAACCCATTGCCTTTCTTGTCAGATCCACTTTGGGCTAAATTCTCAATCATCATCGTTAACATGTGGGTAGGTATTCCTGTCACAATGCTTGTCGCTTCAGGTATTATCATGAACCTTCCACAAGAACAAATTGAAGCCGCTGAAATCGATGGTGCCAATAAATTCCAAATCTTTAAATCAATCACATTCCCTCAAATTTTACTTGTGATGATGCCAAACTTGATTCAACAATTTATCGGTAACATCAACAACTTCAACGTTATCTACCTTCTTACTGGTGGTGGTCCTACTAACTCTAACTTCTACCAAGCTGGTAGCACAGACTTGCTTGTTACTTGGCTCTACAACTTAACAGTTACTGCAGCTGACTACAACCTTGCTTCTGTTATCGGTATTCTCATCTTTGTTCTTTCTGCTGTATTTAGTCTCTTAGCTTACACAAGAACAAATTCTTACAAGGAAGGGGTTGCTAAATAATGAAAAACAAAAAACGATTAACACTGACTTTTGTCTATATTTTATTGATTGTTTTATCAATCATCTGGCTCTTTCCAATCGTTTGGGTTGTTCTTACTAGCTTCCGTGGCGAAGGAACAGCATACGTTAACTACTTCATTCCAAAAACTTGGACGCTAGATAATTATATTAAACTATTTACTTCAGATGCCTTTCCATTCGGGCAATGGTTCTTGAATACATTATTCGTCGCTTCTGCTACTTGTGTAATTTCAACATTCATCACCGTTGCTATGGCATACTCACTTAGTCGTATCAAATTCAAACACCGCAATGGTTTTTTGAAATTAGCACTTGTGCTTAATATGTTCCCTGGTTTCATGAGTATGATTGCTGTTTACTACATCTTAAAAGCATTCAACCTTGACCAAACATTGCTTGCGCTTATCCTAGTTTACTCTGCTGGTGCAGCACTTGGATTCTACATTGCTAAAGGATTCTTTGATACAATTCCTTACTCACTCGATGAATCTGCCATGATCGATGGAGCTACTCGCGCTGATATTTTCTTTAAAATCACTCTCCCACTTTCAAAACCAATCATTGTCTACACAGCGCTTATGGCTTTCATCGGTCCTTGGATTGATTTCATCTTTGCTAAGGTTATCCTAGGTGATGCGACAAGTAAATACACTGTTGCCATTGGCCTATTCTCAATGTTGCAACAAGATACCATCAATGACTGGTTCATGTCATTCACTGCTGGTTCAGTTCTTATCGCTGTTCCAATCACATTGCTCTTCATGTTTATGCAAAAATACTACGTTGAAGGCATTACTGGTGGTTCAGTTAAATAAGAAGAAGTTCAATCTCTTCTCCCTTTCTATTATTAATTATCAAAAAAAGCTTGGAACAATTGTCCCAGGCTTTTTGATTGTTTAAAATCTGGTTATTTAATAGGAAGAAAACTTATTATTCTTACCAAAATTCGCGTAAGAAATCGTCTTTTAAGCGTTCACGATAAAAGAGTTCATTGAGGTTATCTTCTTCAAAAACACGTAGCAAATTTAACATGTCATAAGCTAAGTCAAGATTAGGTAAGTCTTTTCTGGCTACCCATTTAATTTCTCCCTCATCGGTCGAATGCATCTCACCTTCGAAATCTGATGTACGGTATAGAAAGACTAAGTAACGTTCATCTTCTTTGGTATACCAATGTTTCATCCCAACTAACTGAGGATTTTTAATGTTTAAACCTGTTTCTTCTTTAACCTCACGGATAACTGATTCTACCAATCCTTCATGAGCTTCAATATGTCCTCCAGGAAGAGCATAGCCTGACCAAGGATAACGTTTTGGGTCACGAACCTGCATGACGACATTGCCTTTGCCATCTTCAATTAAGCACATATTAGTTAAAATCACACGTTGTGCACGAGACATTTTCTTACATTTTCCCTTCTAATCCATTGCTTTCAATTCCAACACCATATCACGCAATTGAGCAGCGAGCTCGAAATCAAGCATTTCAGCAGCTTCATGCATTTGTTTTTGAAGTTTCTTGATAGCTTCTTTACGTTCAGTTTTATTCATGCTGCTGTAGTCAGGTGTGTCTTCAGCAACGTCTGTTTCGTTTGCTTTAGAAATTGAAATCAAATCACGAATATCTTTCTTGATTGTTTGCGGGATAATACCATGTTCTTCATTGTAACGCATTTGAATTTCACGACGACGTGCCGTCTCATCCATAGCTTTTTGCATAGATTCTGTAATCTTATCAGCATACATAATAACATGTCCTTCGCTATTACGAGCTGCACGACCAATCGTTTGAATCAGACCTCGTTCATTTCGAAGGAAACCTTCTTTATCCGCATCAAGGATAGCGACCAAGCTAACTTCTGGCACGTCAATCCCTTCACGCAGCAAATTAATCCCAATCAAAACATCAAAAACACCTAAACGCAAATCACGAATAATCTCGGTACGTTCCAAAGTCTTGATATCTGAGTGCATGTATTTGACTTTAACACTCATTTCTTTGAGGTAATCTGTCAAATCTTCTGCCATTTTCTTAGTTAATGTCGTGATAAAGGTACGTTCACCTTTTTCAACACGAGCATTGATTTCACCAAGAAGGTCATCCATTTGCCCCATCGTCGGACGTACTTCCACTTCAGGATCAAGTAGACCTGTCGGACGGATTATTTGTTCAACGACAGTATCGGTTTGTTCTAGTTCATAATCACCAGGTGTCGCTGAGACGTAAACAATTTGGTGAACATGACTTTCAAACTCTTCACGACGAAGCGGACGGTTATCAAGTGCACTTGGCAAGCGGAAGCCATAGTTAACCAACATTTCCTTACGTGAACGGTCACCATTATACATTCCCTTAATCTGTCCCATAGTCATGTGACTTTCATCAACCATAATCAAAAAGTCTTCTGGGAAGAAATCAAGTAGAGTAAATGGTGGCTCACCTTCTGAACGTCCATCCATATAACGAGAATAGTTTTCGACACCATTTGTATAGCCCATCTCACGAAGCATTTCGACATCATATTCTGTCCTTTGGCGAATACGCTGTGCTTCAATGAGTTTGCCTTCAGCTTCGAATTGCTTAACTTGCTCTTTCATTTCTGCTAGAATTTTTTGAATGGCTTCTTCCATGTGTTCTTCATTGGTCATGAAGTGGGTTGCTGGGAAAATCGCCAAATGATCAACATCACCTAAAACTTTACCTGTCAAGCTTTCGATTTCTCGGATACGGTCAATTTCATCACCGAAGAATTCGACACGAAAGGCATGTTCATCTCGGCTGGCTGGAAAAATTTCAACCACATCACCGCGCACACGAAAGCGACCACGTTGAAAATCAATGTCATTTCGTTCAAATTGAATATCAACCAAGTCATTTAATAATTGGTCACGTGAGATTTCCTGACCTGGACGAAGACTGACGACACTGTCCGCATATTCTTTCGGTGACCCCAAACCATAAATGCATGATACGGACGCAACGACAATAACATCATTTCGTTCTAGAAGCGATGACGTTGCTGAGTGGCGTAGCTTATCAATTTCATCATTGACTGAGCTATCTTTTTCAATATAGGTGTCACTTGATGGCACATAAGCTTCGGGTTGGTAATAGTCATAGTAAGACACAAAGTACTCAACTGCATTTTCTGGGAAGAATTCCTTGAATTCCCCGTAGAGCTGACCTGCCAAGGTCTTGTTATGAGCAATAACTAGGGTTGGTTTATTAACTTTAGCAATGACTTGACTCATCGTATAGGTCTTACCAGTACCTGTTGCTCCGAGAAGAATCTGAGCTTTTTCTCCCCCTTCAATATTATCAACTAAAGTCTCAATTGCCTGTGGCTGATCACCAGAAGGCTCATATTTTGAGACTAATTTAAAATGATTATCTTCTATTCTATCTATCATAGTATTCCTCAAACTGTCTTTATTACCTTCATTTTATCATAAATAAAGGTAAAATACTCCCATTTGATATGGCTTCTTCTTCACTCTTGCTTCTAATGTTAAGTTTTCTAACATGAGATAAAAACTTAAGTCTGTCTCTTATACACATCTGACGCTGCCGACGAAG
>ENA-OZHF01000871-OZHF01000871.1-human-gut-metagenome-genome-assembly--contig:-NODE-871-length-10333-cov-7.934520_pt1 | contig 10333 bp, 7 predicted proteins | sample MGYA00244042_ERZ653678 | MGnify/ENA primary metagenome ERZ653678 (study PRJEB26926, sample SAMN06165340) | human gut metagenome | biome: ENVO:00009003; feature: ENVO:2100002; material: ENVO:00002003... | reverse complement strand
GATACAGGAAGGTGCTTTGTCACCTCTGCTGTCTCCTTTATCATCTCACCAATCAGCTTTACTGCATCCATGTTGATTCCGGTTTTTGTAGAGCCAACATTTACAGAGCTGCATACCAGGTCTGTCTCAAGCATTGCCTGAGGGATGGATTTGATTAAAAGCTCATCCGCCTTTGTCATGCCCTTTGACACAAGTGCTGAGTATCCACCGATGAAGTTGACACCTACCTCTTTGGCAGCTCTGTCAAGTGTCTTTGCTATGGTAACAAAATCCTCTGAGCTCTTGCAGGCCGCACCGCCGACAAGGGCGATAGGTGTAACTGAAATACGTTTGTTTACAATAGGGATACAGTAGTTGTTCTCTATCTCTTTTCCTGTTGCTACAAGATTCTTTGCAAGTGTTGTAATCTTGTTGTAGATATTCTCATTTACCTTTGCAAGGTCTGAGTCTATACAGTCGAGCAGGCTGATACCGAGTGTGATTGTACGCACGTCAAGATTTTCCTTCTCCACCATGTCATTGGTCTCAATTACTTCACCAATATTTATCATTTTGCTGTTCTCCTTTAACTGTGTATGACATTTTTATGCTAAACTAGATTCGATGCATCATCTCAAAGATTTCTTCCTTCTGACACTTTATTGTTACACCAATTTCTTCTCCAAGTGCATCAAGCTGGTCAGAAATCTCTGCAAATGAAGCTGTAGCATTTGCCATATCCACAATCATCATCATGTTGAAATAACCTGAAACGATAGTCTGTGAGATATCAAGCACGTTTACACTGCCCTCTGACAGATATGTACATACCTTTGCGATGATTCCTACTGTGTCCTTTCCGACAACTGTGATGATTACTTTGTTCTTTGTGTTATCCATAACAACTTATTCTCCTGTTCTCTTATTCTACGACTATGCGGTCTGATGCCCTGTCTCTCTTGGCCACAAACATAGGGAAATCACTTGCCTTATATGGATTGTCTCCCATTGTGACCTCAAGCCTGACGGCTTCATACGCCAGCTTTTCGTAGTTGTTTTCTTTACTAAGGTGTCCCAGTATTACTGAGCCAAATTTATCATGAAGAAGCTCGCATAACAACTGCCCGCTTCTCTCATTCGACAAATGTCCGCTGTCACCCATGATCCTGCGCTTGAGCGGATACGGATATGCCCCAGTCTGGAGCATATTTATATCATGATTGGCTTCAAGCAACAGCCCATCCAGGTTCTGAAGCTTTGAAACCAGTGCATCATCATACGTGCCAAGGTCTGTCACAACCGCCATCGCATGATTTTCGTTTTTAAATCTGTACGCGACAGGATCAGCCGCATCGTGTGATATGTGAAGAGGCTCAAACTCTATATCGCCTATTGTAAAATCGACGCCTGCCTCAATAGGATGAAACAGCTCATCATCTATATTTCCAACGGATTTGGTACATTTTATGGCCCCGATTGTGGCCTTTGTTGCATAAATCGGAATATGATAACGCCTTGCCATGACACCAAGCCCTGCGATGTGGTCTATATGCTCATGCGTCACAAGAATGCCCTGCATGTCTGTGGCAGTCATATCAAATTCATTCAGTCCGTTTTCTATTTTCTTACCGCTGATGCCCGCGTCTATGAGCACATGACAATCATCTGTGCCCACACATATACAGTTTCCACTGCTGCCGCTGGCAATGCTGCATAATTCTAACATGTTAATTCTCTTTCCAGTATAATTCTATTTTGTCTCCCTCATGAAGCTCCTCGGAAAATTGGGCATCCCTGCCATTTATTACAGTGGCTATTGCCCTGCCCTTTCCTGCCTGTAAATCAAATGAGATATGGGTAAATATATCGACAAATATATATGTATCCTTGCCGGACAGCTCCACAGGCTCACCGTTTACAATTACTGTAATTGTATTTTCTGATGAGTCTTCTTCGTGTATTTCTTCCTGTATATCATTTTTTGGCAATTCATTTTCCGGCAATTCGTTTTCCGGCACAGCAGATGCTTCAGCTTCTTTAGCAAAATCATCATGCAGCTCATCGAGCACCTGATTCATCATCTGCTCTGATGTTCTGGCTACTGTGTTGTCAGACTCTTGTGTGTCATTATAATTGTTATTGTCGATTCTTGCAACACCATATTCATCTGTTTTCCACTCAACAGAGAAATTTTCGTATACAAGAGTGTCGAGACCTGCCTCTTCATTGTTTACAAATATCATCTGGTCTGTGTCAATAACGAGGTCCATAAACTGCGCAATCTGGCGCACTGTATAGTAATTTCTTGTCTCAATCACATCATTTTCCCTGATGCTGTAATCCTCCGGCTCAAGTTCTCCGTTTACCTGGACAAACCTAGGACATGAAACCCTTCTGCCGTTTATGATAAAAGTAATGACAGAATGATTGTACTCATCAAGCTGCGATATCTTATACACTGCTGCCTCTCCTGCTGTGGACGGCTCGATGACTATCTCACTGTTTGGCTCAAGCGGTGTGTTGATGCTTGCTGGCTTTCCGTTCATGGTCACCACTGCACCATCTCCGGCCTCGCCTCTTACAAGCCTTGCCACACCGTTTACCGTAAAGTTTATCGGGGTGCCGCGCTTTGGAAACAGCTCATCGTTTGGAAATCCCGCCTGAAGCGCCGCATCGACTATTGTAAGCCTGTTATTGTCATAGAGCTTTATTCTCTCACCGTTGAATCTGACCATAATAAAATTATTTCTCTGGTCATAATAATTCAGACATATACCAATTGGAGTGACAAGAAGTGGATCCTTCTTAATATCCTCCTGCTCAAAGGTCACATCGCCAAGCACTTCCTCACCTCTTAGAGCTACTCTTTCCTCCGGCAGGTCAAGATCTTCCGCAAGCTTTTCCGTGAAGCCGTGTATCTTGCCTCCACCTCCGACTACAAAGCAGGCACTCACTGTTTTGTCACCGTTTAGCTCTCTGATTTTAGTCGATACCTCTTGTGCAATATTATCAACAACAGGTGCTGCCACATCCCAGACATCCTGTGCAGGAATTGTGTGCTCGATGCTCATGATATCCTTGTATGTAACCGTATCACTTGTCGTAGACTGAAGCTTGATGCTCTCCGCCATATTGAAATCCACGAGGAAATGCTGCACGATAACTTCTGTCAGCTCATCTCCTGCATGCGGTATCATGCCATAGGCTATGATACTTCCGTCTCTTGTGATTGAGATATCACTCGTTCCGGCTCCCACATCGACAAGTGCGATATTAAGCATACGATAGTTCTCCGGAATTGCCACATTGATAGCGGCGATAGGCTCCAATGTCATATTGGCTACACTAAGCCCGGCCTGTCCCACTGCCGCATACAGTCCGTCTACCACATCCTCCGGCAGAAATGTAACTATGATATCCTCGCCTATTTTGTTTGCCTTATGCCCCTCAAGGCTGATAAACACCTCATCATTCAAAAAGAATTTGACTGTAGAATATCCCACACAGTAAAACTTATAGCTTGTATCGTTAACCTCCTTGAGTGCCTCCTGTGCTTTTTCTATGCCAAGCAGGTCAAGCGTATGGACATCCTCGCCGGTCACCACAGACTCCTGCGCATACTCATACTCCACATGCGTCGTGACAGTCTTTAATACTCGTCCTGCGGCTGCTATACACACCTCTTCAAGTGGCTGTCCTGTCTGTTTTTCAAGCTCGTCCTTTACTTCCTTAATGGTTTTTGCCACCCTGCCTATATCATGTATCTGACCGTCAAGCATCGCTCTGGTCTCATGCTCCCTGACATACTGTGCTGTAACCACAAATTCCTTGTCATCAGTCTGATAGCCGACAGTTCCTACAACATTTCTTGTACCAATATCCAAACCGAATACATTATTCATTTCCACTACTCCTTGTATTTGCTAAGCGCTTTATTTATTGAAGCTATCGTGTTTTCGATATCTCCATCATTATCGATAACCTCCTTGCAGTGCCTTCTGTACTCAGCTTCTTTAAGCTGGCTTGCAAAGATACTATCTATCTTCTCATCTGAATATCCGCGTGATGACTTAAGTCTTTTTCTTCTGACTTCTTCACTTGCATAAATATACCACAGCTCGTCGCAGATTTCACCATATCCCTCCTCTATAAGGAGTGCTGCTTCAAGCACAAGCATGAAAAGACCTTCTTTTTTTGCCTCTTTAACTGCATTAAGCACATATTCCTTTACTGCAGGATGCACTACTTCGTTTAGAAGCTCTCTTTTTTTATCATCCGAAAAAATCACTCCGGCAAGTGCCGGTCTGTCAAAATGCCCGTCCTCAAGCCATATCGGTTCGCCCGCAAACAATTCCTTTAATCTGTTGTAGCAGTCGCTTCCCGGCTCCATCAGCTCATGTGCTATCTCATCGGAGAGCATGACCCTTACGCCATCAAGTTCCCTAAGATAGCTAAGCACTGCCGATTTTCCGGCACCTACACCACCTGTTATTCCTATAAAAATCATACTATTTCCTTTTCTGTCATCAATGCGCATCATACCAGTCATAACCACACTCGGTGCCCACCTCCATGGATACCTTCATGTCCACCGCACCACGCATCTCTTTCTCCAGAAGCTTAATCACTTTATCCTTCTCAGCTTCCTTTGTCTCAATTAAAAGCTCATCATGTACCTGAAGGATAAGTCTTGACTTTAAGCCCTCGTCAAGAAGCCTGTCATGCACACGTATCATAGCAATCTTTATGATATCGGCTGCTGTACCCTGAATAGGTGAGTTCATCGCAACTCTCTCTCCAAACTGTCTCTGCATGAAATTGCTCGAGTTCAGCTCGGGAATCGGTCTGATACGTCCAAACATGGTCTTTGTATAGCCATTTTTCTTAGCATCCAAAACCGTCTGATCCAAAAACTCCTTAATCTTTGGATATTTGACAAAATAGCTGTCTATATAGCCCTGTGCCTCTTTCCTTGAAATCCCCAGATCGTTAGACAGACCAAACGCGCTAATACCATATACGATACCAAAATTTACCGCCTTGGCATTTCGTCTTTGAAGGTCTGTGACCTCATCAAACGGTGTGTCAAACACAAGGGATGCCGTACTTCTGTGGATATCCTGACCATTCTTAAAGGCCTCTATCATCCTTTCATCCCCGGAAAGCGCTGCCAGCACCCGAAGCTCGATCTGTGAGTAGTCTGAGTCAACAAACAGATCTCCATCCTCAGGCAGAAATACCTTCCTGATAAGCTTGCCCAGCTCAATCCTTATCGGGATATTCTGCAGATTAGGCTCTGTGCTTGAAAGACGGCCTGTCGCAGTGATTGTCTGATTTAAGGTAGTATGGATTTTGCCATCGGATGCGATATATCCCGAAAGTCCGTCAGCATATGTGCTCTTTAGCTTTGTGAGCTGTCTGTATTCCAATATATCCGCGACAATCGGATACTCCGGTGCCAGCTTTTCAAGCACATCTGCCGCAGTAGAATAACCGGTCTTTGTCTTCTTTTCATTTGGCAGTCCAAGCTTTTCAAAGAGAATGACTCCAAGCTGCTTTGGCGAATTTATATTAAACTCTTCACCTGCTGCCTCGTATATTTTCTTTTCAAGCTCAGCTATCGAAACAGCAAGCTTGTCTCCATACTCCTTAAGCTTTATTCCATCTGCCCTTATACCCTCATTCTCCATATCATACAGTACGAAAACGAGCGGGAGCTCGATATCTCTGTAAAGAGTGAGCATATCCATTTCCTTTAGCTTCTGCAAAAGAACCGGCTTTGATTTCCAAGCAGTATACACCTCGTAGCAGGCACAGTCCACTGCCTTTTTCTCATCTTCCTTCATCATCTGAGTAAAATCAAGCTTCCCCAGATAATCCTTTTTAGATGAGAGCATAAGCCCCAGATAGTCCTTTGCAATCGCATCATATGGATACTCCCCGACAAGCGGATTGATAAGGTATGCAGCCACCATCATGTCAAAATATCTGTCTCTGTCATCTGCCTTTATCTCTTTGCTCTTAAATCTGTGCAGATTGGTCTTTAAATCCGGTGATATCCATGACTTTACTTCCAGGGTATTTAATTTTTCATCCAGGAAGCTGCTTGAAATCTCATCACCTGTACAGATAAAATATATATCCTCCTCTGAAAAACAAATCGAAACAGCAAGATAATCGTTAGAAACCGGCTCCGAAAACAGACTTAGCTGTCCATCACTTTCGCTGTTTTCCAAAGACTCTCCCGGTACTACCGCAAAAGCGACCTCCTTGTTCTTTGCCTTCTCAAACACTCTCTCTGCAGTCTTTAAGTCCCTTACTACCACAAAATGCTCCTCGGCATTGTTTTTAGGAGCCTCCACGTTAAACCGTGACAGCATGTTTTTGAATTCGTATCTTTTGCACAGTAAAAAGGCTTCCTCAGTGTAGAGTGACTCTACTCCGCCACTAAGCTTTGCATCAGAAAATTCATAATCAACAGGTGCATCAAGTATGATTGTCGCAAGCTCCTTGCTCATAACCGCCTGCTCCCAATACTCCACTATGTTCTTTGAAGCCCTTGGTGGCTTTACATTCTCAGCGTCCTCATGTACTGCCTCTATACAGTGATATTTTGCTATAAGTGCGCCTGCTGTCTTTTCACCTATTCCCGGCACTCCCGGGATATTATCAGACGTATCTCCCTGCAGAGCCTTTACATCGATAAACTCCTTTGGAGTGACGCCGTACTTTTCGATAACATCTGCTGTATTGTAGTTTTCTATCTCGGTTCCTGTTTTCTTTGTCTTTGGAATCCTTACCATGACATGGTCAGTCGCAAGCTGCAAAAGGTCTCTGTCTCCGGAAATGATGGCGACATCCATACCGGCCTTTTCTGCCCTGACAGATAAGGTTCCAAGTATATCGTCGGCCTCATAGCCTTCCTTTTCCACGATTTTAATGCCCATAGCGGTAAGCATTTCCTTTATCATAGGCACCTGCTGCCTGAGCTCCTCGTCCATAGGCTTTCTCGTGCCCTTGTATGCATCAAACATCCTGTGGCGAAACGTCGGCGCATGCACATCAAATGCCACCGTCAGATAGTCTGGCTTTTCCTCGTCAAGAATCTTGAACATGATATTCAAAAATCCATAGACTGCATTTGTGTGAAGCCCCTCTGAATTGGTCAGATCAGGAAGTCCGTGATATGCCCTGTTTAAAATACTGTGTCCGTCTATAAGTACAAGCTTTTCACTCATTTTATACTTTCCTTATTACTTAATATTGTTGTAATCGCTGCCGGTCACACTGCAGTGCAGGCAGTAATGTTAAATAGCTCTTGTATATTTCTTAAGCCACTGAGCCTCCTCATCATTCAAAAAAGGTGAAACAAGCTCATAAACTCTCGCATGATAAGCATTCAGGTATCCTTTTTCCCTGTCTGTCATCTGATTTGCATCAATCGCATCGAGATCTATAGGCACATAGGTCAGATTCTCAAAATACATGAACTGGCCATACTCATTTTTCTCACCCTTTCGGCAGATAAGCTCATTCTCTGTACGAATACCGAATTTACCCTCTAAATAGATGCCCGGCTCATCTGTAGTGACCATACCCTCTTCTATCACACGCTCTGCGGTTCTGCCCGGGTACTGCTTCCAGTGAAAGCTGTTTGGTCCCTCATGCACATTGAGCACATAGCCCACACCGTGTCCGGTACCGTGATTGTAGTCCATGCCAATCTCCCAGAAAGGCTCTCTTGCCAGAATATCAAAGTTTAGTCCCGAGCAGCCCTCCTTAAACCTTGCATTTGCCAGGTTCATATTTGAGCGGCACACTCTCGTAAACATATCCTTCATCTCGTCAGTCACAGGGCCTAGTGCAAAGGTCCTCGTGATATCTGTGGTTCCCTCCAGATAATGTCCTCCTGAATCAACCAAAAGAAGACTCTCAGGCTTAAGCTGCATGTCAGACTCCTCTGTTGCAGAGTAATGCACAATAGCACCATGATCAGCATATCCGCATATTGTGGCAAAGCTCAAATCAAGAAAGCCCTCCTGCTGTGCTCTAAGCGATGCAAGATAATCTGAAGCCGAAATCTCTGTCATAGGTATCTTACCTATATTTGTCTTAAGCCAGTACATGAACCTGCACATCGCAACTGCATCTTTTAAATGCGCCTTGCGCAGATTTTCAAGCTGTACTTCATTCTTTACGGCCTTCATGACAACTGTAGGATCCTCCGCATCAATCACCTTAACACCCTTTGGCAGGCTGTCGCAGATGCGGTAATTTACAATCGATGTATTTAAAAGCACTGTCTCTTTTTCATCAATATGCTTCACATATTCATAAAAATCATCGTAAGGTCTTGTCTGTATACCATTCTTATCGAGGTATGCCTTAAGAGTCTCTGTCACAACCTCTTCCTGCAAAAACCATATGCAGCTGTCCTGTGACAGTGCCAGGTATGAAAGCACTACAGGCACATAGCTTATGTCGCCTCCCCTGACATTTAAAAGCCAGGCGATATCGTAAAGTGATGACATCAGATGAAGTGTTGCACCCTTTTGTGCCATCTGCTCTCTGACTCTTTTAAGCTTTGAGCTTATATCCTCACCGGTATATTTATTCTCAAAAATCATGACAGCTTCCTTTGACATAGGTGGTCTGTCAGTCCATATAAGGTCAATCAGATCCTCATTTACGTACATGCTGCCGTGCTTTTCTTTTGCGATTTCAGAAAGCCTTTTGCCCCATGCGGCATTTACCACTCTGCCGTCAAAGCCTATTACACCGCCATCCGAAAGAGTATCCTTTATATACTCATCAACTGTCGGTACGCCCTCCTCGCCAATCTTAAACAGCTTTACAGTGGTATCCTTAAGCTGCGCAGCCGCCTGCACAAAATACCTGCCGTCTGTCCATAGTCCGGCCTCATCCATAGTGATGACTGCGGTTCCTGCTGAGCCTGTGAAGCCGGTAATATATTTGCGTGCCTTAAAATGCTCTCCTACATACTCTGACTCATGAAAATCAGCAGTAGGTACCACATACAGCGAGATACCCCTCTTTGCCATCTCGCTTCTCAATGCTTTTAATCTATCCTGTATCATTTTATTATGCCTCTTTAAATTCAAAAAATTTTGTATCTAATTCCGGATACATTCTCTTTAATGAGATTGGTTTGCCGGATTTGTTCAAAAAGCAATGGCTGCTTTTTGCAGTGGTGCGAAGCTCGTCAGTCTCTTTGTCCTTCATGACATACTCAAGCTCCATCTTGATTCCGTTATACTTAAGCAGCTTTGTGTAGATAACGACCGTATCATCGAAATGTACCATACTGTGATACTCTACCGATATCGACAGCACCGGACTTATGATTTCCATATCCTCCATCTGCCTGTAGTTGAGTCCTATCTGATCCATCAAATCAAGTCTTGCTTCTTCCATCCACTTGACATAGTTTGAATGGTGGATTATACCCATCTGATCTGTTTCATAATACTTTGCGTGGTGCTCGTAAGGACGGATTCTAAGTTCACCTTGTGAGCCGGCAATCTGTAACTCATTGTTTGCCATAAAAACTTCCTCCATTCATATTTTGGTCTTATTTCTATTATGCCACATTGGACAGCTAAATTCAACGACTTGACCGTAAAATATAAACCGGCTGCTACCTGCGTATCATGCTGTAGCAGTCTCTGCATATATTGCGTGAATTTCCAATCGGAAGTATTCTGCCGCAATACCGGCATCTGATAATATACTCATCCTTGTTCTTTGATAGAAGCTGCATAATCTTTGCCTGTGTTTTGTCGCGCTCGTTTTCAAGCCAGTCCTCATCCACAATTTTGCCCATGCGGACTGAAAACTGATAGTACAAATCAAGCTTTTTGTAATAGGATTCGTATTTCATGAGCCCCTGATACTTTGAATGCTTATCAGGCTTGTCAAGAGAGATATCAGATGTATACGACATGCAGTAGCGCAGCCATTGTCTGACAAGCTCCCTGTCCTTTATATCTATAGGACATGTAATCATCTTATAAAGCAGATATTTGTCATCAAAATCTGCGATAAAGTATCGCTCCTTATACGCATATCCATACAAAAACAATATCTCATCGACATTGATTTTCCTAAACGGTGCTGATGGCTCTGCCTCATGCCAGAGCTTAATTATCGCATCAAGCGGCGCATCCATTGTAAGGAGCACCTGTGGGAAGCCAAGACTTACTATATCAATATCCTGCTCCGGTATATTTAGCGTATTCTTCAGATAATTCAGATTCTTTTGTCCTAAAGCTGTCACATAGCCTGTATCATACAGACCAAATCTGCCTGCACGGCCCGCTATCTGTTTTATCTC
>ENA-OZHF01000854-OZHF01000854.1-human-gut-metagenome-genome-assembly--contig:-NODE-854-length-10460-cov-6.045939_pt1 | contig 10460 bp, 7 predicted proteins | sample MGYA00244042_ERZ653678 | MGnify/ENA primary metagenome ERZ653678 (study PRJEB26926, sample SAMN06165340) | human gut metagenome | biome: ENVO:00009003; feature: ENVO:2100002; material: ENVO:00002003... | reverse complement strand
GTCGGCAGCGTCAGATGTGTATAAGAGACAGGCCTGTGATGACAACTACTTTGTTGTGAAACATTGTGCAAAACTCCTTTTTGTTTTTAGCATACTATAGAATGTTATAAAAAGCCACTGAGTTTCTTAAGATTTCGGGGGAATCTGCAAATGTAACAAGGTATACTTTTGGGACGAAGAGGTCAATGCCAGAATATTAACCGCGATAAAAAATGCAGGAAGCAATTCGACGGTTCTTCCAGAAGGCGGAGCGTCCATATCTACTGAGTTCAAAACCTATTTATAATTGTTTATCAAAATATATTATTGCAGAAAGTTCAAGAAAATTGCGGGCTCCAATGTAAAATAGACAAAAAATGGTTAGTCTTTGTATGGTGATTGTAGATTGGCTGTCTACGAAAATGGGCAAAATTAAAAGTACTATTATTAAAAGTCAAGTGGAGATACTGGCAATTCTGTATGATTTTAGTTGTATCATTTTCCACCGTTCATCCCCCATATAATTCATCTGTTTCTTAGCTTTAAAAATATATAGGCGAGTGTTACACCTAATGAAACAATAAGAAAAAATAAAATTATAGTTTGTTTATTCATATTAGTTCCCCTTCCTATATTCAAAAGTTTTGTCGATCGAAACCTCAAATACTTCTGCAATTTTAAATGCTAATTCAAGAGAAGGTGTTTCACAATCCCCCTTTTTCCACCCGAATCTTTATACCATCTTTATACGAATCCATTTCAGCTTAATACAGATTTTATTTGCAATGTCCTACAATAGGGAACAGCAAGGAGGAAAAAAATATGATGGATTTAATTGCACTAGGAATTTTAATTATTTGTTTTGGATGTGTAAAATTATTTGCGAATTTTTGTGAATCGCTGATCAATCCAAAAGAAAAATAGGAGGATATAAAGATGATCGTTCTTGGAATTTTAGTTTTATTACTTGCCGGATATCTTGTGTATGCGCTGATACATCCGGAGAAATTGTGAGAAAAGAGAAAGGACAGCAACAGGAGGAAGAGAGATGTTACAGATTATACTCACACTGGCAATTTTCTTGATACTGGTCATTCCAATGGGAAAATATATGTATCACATCGCCACAAAGCAAAAACATTTGCGGATAAGGTGTTCAATCCGATCGACAATTTTTTATATAAAATTTGCGGAATCAAACGAGAAGACATGGGCTGGAAAAAGTACGCGATGTCTTTAGTACTGGCAAATGCAGTAATGGTATTTATCGGCTATTTGATTTTACGATTACAGAATTTGCTGTTTTTAAATCCGAACGGAGCTGATGGAATGGAGGCAAGTCTTTCCTTCAATACGATCATCAGTTTTATGACAAACACAAACCTGCAGCATTATGCAGGAGAAAGCGGTCTTTCTTACGGAAGTCAGTTGTGTGTGATCATTTTTATGATGTTTACCTCAGCTGCCAGCGGTTATGCAGCATGTATGGCATTTTGCCGAGGAGTTTCCGGAAGAAAGATGGGAAACTTTTATGAAGATGTGATCCGCGTGACGACCAGAATCCTGATTCCGTTTTCGTTTGTAATCGGTCTTCTTCTGGTAAGTCAGGGAGTGCCGCAGACATTACAGGCAAATGAAACGATACAGACAATCGAAGGAAAGATGCAGGATCTGGCACTTGGACCGGTAGCCGCACTGGAAGCAATCAAGCATCTGGGAACAAACGGAGGTGGATTCTTCGGTGCAAACTCAGCGACACCGTTTGAGAACCCGACTGTTATTTCTAATATAATAGAAACGATTTCCATGATGATACTTCCGGGCTCTTGCGTTGTAGCATTTGGCCATATGATCCATGACAACAGAAAAGAAAATGCGGCGAGAAAAGCAGTTGCACCAAAACAGTTTGGCAAGCCAATGCTGATGGGAAGACAGGCAGCAGTGATTTTCGGAGCAATGTCCATCCTTTTTGTAGTAGGACTTGTAATCTGCTATTCTGCTGAGATGGCAGGCAATCCGGTGACTCATTCACTGGGACTTGCACAGGCAGGAAATATGGAAGGAAAAGAAACTCGCTTTGGAATCGCGCAGTCTGCATTATTTACAACGGTGACAACATCCTTTACAACAGGAACTGTTAACAACATGCATGATTCACTGACACCGCTTGGCGGTCTTGTTCCAATGCTCCACATGATGCTTAACTGTGTGTTCGGCGGAAAAGGTGTGGGTCTGATGAATATGGTTATGTATGTGATCCTGGCAGTTTTCATCTGTGGCCTGATGGTAGGACGTACACCGGAATATCTGAATAAAAAGATCGAAGGCAGAGAGATGAAGCTGGTGGCGCTTGTGATTTTGATTCATCCACTTTTAATTCTTGGATTTTCTGCATTGGGTGTGGCAACACAGACAGGAACAAGCGGCATTACGAACCCGGGATATCACGGACTGAGTCAGGTTCTGTACGAGTTTGCCTCTTCTGCGGCGAACAATGGTTCCGGATTTGAGGGACTGGCCGACAACAGTGTATTCTGGAATATCACGACCGGGCTGGCAATGTTCTTTGGAAGATATTTTTCCATCGTAGCACAGCTTGCAGTCGCAGGATCTCTGCTGGCGAAAAAGAAAGTGAACGAATCAATCGGTTCGCTGAAGACAGATAATGTAACTTTTATGATCATTCTTGTATTTATTGTATACATTTTTGCCGCTCTGACCTTTTTCCCGGCGCTGGCACTTGGACCGGTAGCTGAGCATCTGTCCTTATGGCAGTAGAAAATGAGCGGAAAGGAGAATCCAACATGGCTAAGAAAGATAAGACAAAATTTATTACAAAGGATATTTTAAGATCCTCCATTCTGGGCGCATTTCAAAAACTGGATCTGCGCTACATGATAAAAAATCCGGTCATGTTTGTTGTAGAAATCGGATTTCTGTTCACTCTGGTCCTGACAGTGTTTCCAACACTGTTCGGCGGAAGTGAAGAATATCGCGTGTACAACGGAGTTGTAACAGTCGTACTGTTTGTGACCGTGTTATTTGCAAACTTTGCAGAGTCCGTTGCAGAAGGAAGAGGAAAGGCACAGGCAGCTTCTTTGAAAAAGACAAAGCAGGATACAAAAGCAAGACTGCTTCTGGCAAATGGAGAAGAGAAAGTGATCAATGCTTCTGAACTGAAAAAAAGGAGATATCGTGCTTGTAAAGACCGGAGAGGTGATTCCGAACGATGGAGAGATCATCGAAGGTGTTGCATCTGTAGATGAATCTGCAATTACGGGGGAATCCGCCCCTGTTACAAGAGAGGCGGGAGGAGATTTTTCCTCTGTGACAGGAGGTACGACAGTTGTTTCTGACTGGTTAAAGATTAAAATCGTGGCAGAACCCGGACAGTCTTTCCTGGATAAAATGATTGCACTGGTAGAGGGCGCATCCAGACAGAAATCTCCGAATGAGATCTCGCTGAACACACTGCTGATCGTGCTGACTTTGATTTTTCTGATCGTGATCGTATCTCTGTACCCGTTTGCACAGTATCTTGGAGTACAGATGCCGATTTCCTGGCTGATTGCTCTGATGGTATGTCTCATCCCGACAACGATCGGCGGTCTGCTTTCAGCTATTGGAATCGCGGGAATGGACCGTGTGACCAGATTCAATGTAATTGCCATGTCCGGAAAAGCAGTTGAGGCATGCGGAGATGTGGACACGATGATTCTTGACAAAACAGGAACCATTACATACGGAAACCGCCTGGCAGCAGAATTTTATCCGGTCAAGGGTGTTGCAAAAGAAGATCTGACAGATTATTGTGTGATGTGTTCTTTGATGGATGCCACCCCGGAAGGAAAATCTACAGTAGAACTGGGAAGAAATTTTGGCTGTGCGATCGACGATGGCGCAGCAGACCAGATGGACTTTGTAGAGTTTACTGCACAGTCTAAGATGAGCGGTGTGAATTTAAAAGACGGAACCAGAGTCAGAAAAGGAGCTTCCGAAGCAATCAAGACTTTTGTGAAAGAAGCAGGCGGAATTATCCCGCCGGATCTGGAAGGGATTGTAACAGAAGTTTCAAATCTTGGAGGTACTCCGCTTGTTGTATGCGTAAACAACAAGATTTTAGGTGTGATTTATTTGAAGGATACAGTAAAACCGGGACTGGTGGAACGTTTTGAAAGACTTCGCGAGATCGGAATCAAGACAATCATGTGTACCGGTGATAATCCGCTGACAGCAGCAACGATCGCGAAGGAAGCAGGAGTTGACGGTTTTATTGCAGAATGTAAACCGGAAGATAAAATTGAGGCGATCAAAAAAGAGCAGGCAGAAGGAAAAGTGGTTGCCATGACAGGTGACGGTACAAACGATGCTCCGGCGCTGGCACAGGCAGATGTTGGTCTGGCAATGAATTCCGGAACACAGGCGGCCAAAGAAGCAGCAAATATGGTGGATCTGGATTCAGACCCGACAAAGATTCTGGAAGTGGTGGAAATCGGAAAACAGCTTTTGATCACCAGAGGATCTTTGACCACATTTAGTATTGCGAATGATATTGCAAAATATTTTGCCATTATCCCGGCCATGTTTACGATGGTACTTCCACAGATGCAGATCTTGAATATCATGCATCTTTCTACGCCGGCAAGTGCGATCCTTTCAGCTTTGATCTTCAATGCGATCATTATACCGGGACTGATCCCGATTGCGATGAAAGGTGTCAAGTACAGACCGATGAAAGCAGAGAAAATGCTGCTTCGTAATATGGGAATCTACGGACTTGGCGGAATTGTTGTACCGTTTGTAGGAATTAAACTGATCGACCTGCTGGTAGCACCGCTGCTTGCAATGATCGGAATGTAGGAGGAAGCAGACTATGAAAGCATTTGGAAAAACAGTAGGAAAAACAGTTGTTTTCTGTCTTGTTATGATGCTGATGTGTTCATTTGTGTATCCGCTGGCATTGGCAGGGGTCAGCCAGCTTACAATGAAGGCAAAGGCAGATGGAAGTAAAGTTGACAAATATGGGAACCTTACAACAGATACCAAAGAGGCGGTAGGTTCTGCGCTGATCGGGCAGGATTTTACAGAGGACTGTTATTTTCAAGGAAGAGTTTCCGCTGTAAATTACAATACTTATACAGAAGAGCAGAAAGAAAGCGGAGAATATGCAGGTGTTGCTTCCGGTTCTTATAACTACGCAAATTCCAATCCGGAATTAAAAGAGCGGATGGAGAAAGATCTGGAGCAGTTCTTAAAAGAGCATCCGGGAGTGAAAGCAGAGGATGTTCCGGCAGAGCTTCTGACAGCTTCCGGTTCCGGTCTGGATCCACATATCAGTCCGGAATCTGCAGAGGTTCAGATCCCGACAGTGGCAAAGAATTCCGGACTCTCTGAGGAGGAAGTAAAAAAGATCGTAGAAGAAAATACAGAAAAGAAAACACTGGGTGTATTTGGAGAAGAACGGGTAAATGTACTTGGATGTAATCTGGATATTGCAGCGGCAATGGGAAAATAGGAGGTTGCTTTGACAGAGGAAAACAGACCTGATCCGGGGCTGCTGTTGAAAAAACTACAGTACGAGGAGAAGGAAAAAGAGAAACAGACAAAGGGAAAACTGAAAATTTTTCTTGGATATGCGGCAGGATCCGGTAAGACATACGCCATGCTGGAAGCTGCCCATGAGGCAAAAAAGCATCAGGTGGATGTAGTGGCAGGTTATATCGAACCGCACGCACGTCCGGATACACAGGCAATGGCAGAGGGGATGGAAGAAATTCCGCCCCTTATGGTCGATTATAAAGGAATCCAGCTTCGGGAGTTTAATCTGGATGCGGCGCTGGAGCGAAAACCAAAGCTGATCCTGGTGGATGAGCTCGCCCATACCAATGTCCGCGGAAGCCGGAATGAAAAGCGCTATCAGGATGTACGGGAGCTGCTTCGCGCAGGGATCAATGTATATACCACAATGAATATCCAGCATCTGGAAAGTCTCAATGATCTGGTAGGGAATATTACGAATATAGAAGTAAAAGAGCGTGTTCCTGACAGTGTGTTTGATCAGGCAGATCAGGTAGAGGTGATAGATATTGAGCCGGAAGACCTGATCGAGCGTATGAAAGAAGGAAAGATCTACGGTCCGGTGCAGGCAGAACGGGCGCTGGAGAATTTTTTCCGAAGAGAAAAGCTGGTGGCACTGCGAGAAATTGCACTTCGAAGAAGTGCGGACCGGGTGAACCGGATTGCGGAGGAAGAGAGAAATATTCTGGGAAATACCGGATATCATACCGGAGAACATATACTGGCATGTATTTCTGCGTCGCCATCCAGCGCCAAGGTGATTCGTACAGCAGCCAGACTTTCCTATGCTTTTCATGCGCAGTTTACGGCACTTTATGTGGAAACACCTGCCATGCAGGAAGCGGGAGAGAAGACGAAACAAACCTTAAAAAGCCATCTGGAACTGGCAAAGGCGCTGGGAGCAAAAATCGTAACGGTGTATGGTGAGGATGCAGCGTATCAGATTGCGGAATACGCAATCGTGAGCAATGTCTCTAAAGTGGTCATGGGAAGAACAAACCACAGGGGAATCTGGCGCAGGCCAAGGATCGAAGTGATGGAGAAGCTGACCCATATGGCGCCCAATATTGATGTCTATATTATTCCGGATATCCGGAAGGAAACGCATAAAAGAGAGGTACAGATCCAAAGGCGCAGAAAAACGAGCTGGAAAAATGTGCTTCTGGATCTGGCTGAAATTACAGGAGTGATGGCAGTTGCAACACTTGCAGCTCACGTGCTGTGGCTTTTCAGACTGCCGGAATCCAACATTATCATGATTTATATTCTGGGTATTCTGCTGTCCTCTTATATTGCAAATAAGAAAATTTATGCGCTGTATTCTTCTTTGATCAGTGTGTTTGCATTTAATTTTTTCTTTACGGAACCATATTTCAGTCTGAAGGCATATGACAAAGGATATCCGACTACGTTTGTGATGTTGTTTCTGGTGGGATTGTTCACAGCGACACTGACAAGGAGCCTGAAACAGCAGAGCAGAGAAAGTGCCAAAAAGGCATATCGAATGGAGATTCTGCTCGAGAACAGTCAGAAGCTTCGAAGATGTAAATCGAAACAGGAAGTGTGGACTCAGGTGGCGGGCAGGCAGGAAAGCTTTTAAATCTGTCTCTGATCATTTATCCGATGGAAGGATCTCAGATGTCAGATACGCCGCTTTTGTTTCCAAGAAAAGGGATGGATATGCTGCATCTGAAAACCTGTATCAACCGGCAGGAGCTGGCAGTGGCACAGTGGGTGGCGGCGAATCATCATCGTGCGGGAGCATGTACGCACACACTGCCTGACGCCAAAGCCATGTATCTTCCGATCCAGGATGCAAGAGACGTCAAAGGTGTGATGGGAATCCTTCTGGAGGAAAGGCGGCCGATCCAGGAGTTTGAATACGGACTTTTAATCGCGATGCTCAATGAAACAGGAGTAAAGCTGCAGGATACATTTCTGGAATGAAAAGAGTGACTTACCTCCATAAATGTGATAAAGTTAGAGTGTTGTCAAAAAGACAGCAGAATCTAATGAAAGACAATGGAGTTAGCATATGAACCTGTTAAATATTGAACATATCAGTAAAATATATGGAGAAAAAATAATTTTTGATGACGCGTCTTTTGGAGTGCAGGAGGGAGACAAGATTGGGATCGTTGGGATCAACGGGACCGGCAAGACGACTCTTCTGCGGATGATCGCGGGAACAGAGGTGCCGGATGATGGACAGATCATCCGGCAGAATGGCATGAAGATTGCCCATCTGACTCAGAATCCCGTATTTCCGGAAGGCGCGACTATTTTATCTTATGTGCAGAGTGTGGCAGAAGATATGGAGTGGAGAGTACAGAGCAATCTGAATACACTCGGAATCACAGATCATACAATGAAGATTGAGCATCTTTCCGGCGGACAGAAGAGAAGAGTGGCAATGGCAAAGGTTCTGGCAGAGGACTTTGATCTGCTTCTTCTGGACGAGCCCACCAATCATCTGGATGGAGAAATGATCTCCTGGCTGGAAGGGTATCTGCGGGCATACCGTGGAACGGTCATTATGGTCACACATGACCGCTATTTTCTGGATCAGGTCACAAACCGGATTCTGGAGATCAGCCATGGAAAGATGTACAGCTATGATGCCAATTACACAACGTTCCTGGAACTGAAAGCCCAGAGGGAGGAGATGGAACTGGCATCCGAGCGAAAACGGCAGAGCATCCTGCGTATGGAGCTGGAATGGGCAAAACGAGGATGCCGGGCAAGAACAACGAAGCAGAAAGCACGTCTGGAGCGTCTGGAAAGTCTGAAAAACGGCAGTGCTCCGGTGACAGATGATACGATCACGCTGGATTCGGTAGAAACCCGCATGGGAAAGAAGACGATGGAGCTTCACCATGTCAGTAAATCATATGGGGAAAAGGTACTGGTCAGAGATTTTTCTTATACAGTACTCAAAAATCAAAAGCTTGGAATCATCGGACCAAACGGCTGTGGAAAATCGACCCTGATCAAAATGATGGCGGGGCTGGTTCAGCCGGATTCCGGGATGATTGAAGTGGGAGAGACTGTCAAGATCGGATATTTTGCACAGGAAGAACAGGAGATGGATGACAGCCAGAGAGTCATTGACTATGTCAAAGAGATCGGCGAATATATTGTCACCAGAGATGGCAGAATCAGCGCATCGCAGCTTCTGGAGCGGTTTTTGTTTACTCCGGATATGCAATATGCGCCGATCGGGAAATTGTCGGGAGGAGAGAAAAGAAGACTGTATCTTCTGGGGATTCTGGCACAGAATATCAATCTGCTTCTGATCGATGAAGCGGGAAACTATCTGGATATTCCGACACTGACGATTCTGGAAGATTATCTGAATTCCTTTCAGGGGATTGTGATCACGATTTCCCATGACCGCTACTTTTTGGATAATGTGGTAGATCGGATTTTTGAGTTTGACGGAAACGGACATCTGCAGCAGTATGAGGGCGGATATACGGATTATCTGGAAGCGAAAAAGAAAAGAGCATCGCATGCAGTGCAGCCGGAAGAAAAGCCAGAGATGACAAAGTCCAAAAATACTGCAAAAACATGGAAACAGAACAGTCCGGTAAAATTAAAATTCTCATTTAAAGAAGCACGGGAATACGAGACAATCGATGATGATATTGCATCTCTGGAGGAACAGTTGGAGAAACTGGAGCAGGATATTCTGAAAAATGCAACAAACTCGGTAAAACTTTCCGAACTGGTACAGCAAAAAGAGGAAACACAGGCAGCGTTAGATGAAAAAATGGAACGCTGGGTTTATCTTAGCGACCTGGCAGAAAAGATCGAGAGCCAGAAAAACGGACAGCCTGTTTGAAAAAAGTAAAGAAAAATGGAAAATTGTTGTTTTTTGAAAAACAGGACAATGATAAGCTAATATACGAACAGAAAAAGGTACATGTATTTATGTTGTATTTTATTGACGTAAACCAAGGAAAGGAATATACTAATCCTTGCAGAAGGGAAATTGAAAAATATGGAGGTAAACGATATGAAAAAGCCTGTTTTAGTGATTATGGCAGCAGGAATGGGAAGCAGATATGGAGGGTTGAAACAGATTGACCCGGTAGATGAAGATGGACATATTATCATTGATTTTTCAATTTATGATGCAAAAAGAGCAGGATTTGAAAAAGTTGTCTTCATTATCAGAAGAGAGCACGAAGAAGACTTTAGAAAGAGTATCGGGGACAGAGTCAGCAAGTTCATGGAAGTAGAATATGTATACCAGGAACTGGAGAACCTGCCGGAAGGATTTTCTGTACCGGAAGGAAGAACGAAGCCTTTTGGAACAGGACATGCGATTTTGAGTTGTAAAGATGTAGTGGATGGTCCGTTTGCCGTGATCAATGCAGATGATTACTATGGAGTCAATGCATATAAGATGATCTATGACTATCTTTCATCAGGAGAAGACAATGAGAAGTACCGTTATGCAATGGTTGGATATATGCTGAGTAATACGCTGACAGAGAACGGATATGTTTCCCGTGGAATCTGTGACACAGATGAGAATCAGTGCCTGACAGGTATTACAGAGCGTACACACATCGAGAAGACAAAAGACGGAGCAGCATTTACAGAGGATGATGGCAAGACATGGGTTCCTGTAGCATTGGATACGACAGTTTCCATGAACCTGTTTGGATTTACTGCGAGTATGTTAAAGGAACTGGAGAGCAGATTTTCCGCATTTTTGACAGAGAATCTGGAGAAGAATCCGATGAAATGCGAATACTTTCTTCCGGCAGTCGTAGGCGATCTGATCGGAGAAGGAAAAGCCGAAGTAAAAGTGCTCAAATCAGCAGACAGATGGTATGGAGTTACATCTGTCTCTTATACACATCTCCGAGCCCACGAGACCGATCAGTATCTCG
>ENA-OZHF01000842-OZHF01000842.1-human-gut-metagenome-genome-assembly--contig:-NODE-842-length-10501-cov-4.175953_pt1 | contig 10501 bp, 12 predicted proteins | sample MGYA00244042_ERZ653678 | MGnify/ENA primary metagenome ERZ653678 (study PRJEB26926, sample SAMN06165340) | human gut metagenome | biome: ENVO:00009003; feature: ENVO:2100002; material: ENVO:00002003... | reverse complement strand
GAGATACTGATCGGTCTCGTGGGCTCGGAGATGTGTATAAGAGACAGGCCTTGGGTTGTTGCAAAAGAAAAGCCCGCAGGGAAGTGTGAACAGGTCCAGTAAAAATGGACAGTGACAAAAGACCCCCTGATGTAGGAAAATAGACTACATCAGGGGGTTTAGTTATGGGAAAGCGAAATTACACACATGTTCAAGTATTGCTGCCAGAAATCAAGGCCATGCTGGCAGAGGGGAAAACCCAACGAGAAGTTGCAGAATACTACGGCTTTCGGGATAAACAGGTGGTAAAAAGGCTGCTTGAGCGTGAGCGGAGAAAAGAACGAAAGTTGGCAGCCGGAATTCTTCCGCGGCCCAAAGGGCGGCCGAGGAAAGATGCTGCACCAAGAAACATTGTGGCGGAGCAGGCATACGAGATTCAACGCTTGCAGATGGAAAACAAACTGCTGCGGGATTTTCTGCGCTTCACAGGAAGGAGGTGAGGGCACAGGTAAAATATCACATCATCTATCGTCACAGAACAGAGTATCCCGTGGCCGTCATGTGCGAGTTCTTCGCAGTATCCAGAAGCGGATACTATGCTTTCGTTCATCGGCTGGGCAAGCCGGAGAAGGATGCCGCCCTTGCAGAGCTCATCGCACAGCAGCGGGAACGCAGCTTCCGTACCTACGGCTACCGGCGGATGTGGCTGTGGCTGAAAAGCCAGAATATCTTCCGCAATCCCAAAACCGTGCTGCGAATCATGAAGAAATATGATCTGCTCTCCGAGATCCGCCGCCGGAGAAAATGGCAGCAGATGGGACAGCAGGTACACAAGTACAAGAATCTGCTGAACAGGGAGTTCCATACGGACCGGCCCAACAGCAAATGGGTAACGGACATCTCCTACATCCACACCAAGCAGGGCGTACTGTACCTGTCCATGATCCGGGATCTCTATGACAACAGCATCGTGGCTTACAAGACCGGAACTCAGCAGACAGTGAATCTGGTTCTGGACACTATTCGTCTGGCCATGAAGCGGGAGAAAAAGGCGGTCGCTGCGGAGTTGCAGCTCCACAGCGACCAGGGGTTTCAGTATACCTCACAAGCGTACTTCAACCTGACTAAACAATACTGCATTACACCATCTATGTCAAGACGGGGAAATCCCTATGACAATGCGATGGCGGAAAATTTCTTCTCCATCCTCAAAACAGAGTGCATTTACCGCCACAAACCGGATACCTTCTCAGAGGCCAATGAGATGATCGACCGCTATATTCACTTCTACAACCACGAGCGCATCCAGTTAAAGACTGGAGAGGCGCCGCTGACGCGACGCCTCTCTGATTAAATCTCATCATTTCCTACCAGGGCTCTTTTTTGTACTGTATGCACAATCTGGAGCAGTTCAGTGGCCTGCAGGCTTTTGTAATCTATTCATTTTCAGGTAATGCCGTCGTCAGGCGACCTGCGCCTCGTCTTCGGTGGTTTCGCACGCAAAAGATTCTTTTGAACGGTTATGGTTCAAAACAAGCGCTGCGATACTCAGTCCTGCTGCGAGGAGGGCGAAAACCACCGCCACAACAAGCAAGACAAACGTGATGTCAACGACCGGTTTTGGTCCTTCAACGACAACGCGCGTGAAATGCTCTAATGGCAGAGCGTCCAGAACGATCATTACATAACCTCCGATATAATCTTAGATTCAAGAGGATTTTGCCCTGTTCAGTTTGGTTAATAGTACCACTCGACGGTATACTTTACACTACCATCAGAATAATATATGTCGAGAACATAGTATCCCCTGTAACCTTCATTAATTATCTTTTGAATTACCGTTTCTTCTGCTTCAGCATAATCTCTGGCCGCCGATACGCTATCAAATAATCCATCACTGATATACCCGCCGGTGATAGTCGGTTCTTCCGGCACCGGTTCAGGCGTGGGTTCCGGAGTCGGCTCCGGAGTCGGGACAGGTGTGGGCTTCGGCGTAGGAGCCGGGGTAGGTGCAGCTGTAGGCTTCGGCGTAGGCTTTGCAGTCGGTTTCGCGGTCGGCTTTACCGTTGTGCTTCCGCCGGAACTGCCGGAAGAAGACCCACCGGACGGCTTCGAGCCGGAGCTGCTGCCGGAGGAAGAACCGGACGATCCGCCGGAAGGCTTGTTGGACGTGCTGCCGCCCGAAGAAGGCTTATTCGACGAGCTGCCGGACGATCCGGAACCGCTGGACGGCTTGGATGTTGCTGTAGGCTTTTTCGTTGCAGAGGGCTTCTTGGTCGAGGAGGACGATTTGGAGCTGTTGCTCTTATCGTCGTCATCGTCTTTGCTGCTCTTGCTGGATTCGGTCTTGTCTTTATCCTTTTCATCCGCCTTGGGCGACGCAGAAGCCTTCGCCGATGCGCTGGCCGATGGCGATGCTGTCGGCTCCGTTTCTTCTACCGTTGCCGATCCGCAGGCGACCAGCCCGCCGATGAGCAGCGTAGTCGCGACGATCACGCCCGCTGCAAGGGCGATGACCTGCTTTTTCTTTTTGCTGAGGTTCAAGAATTTCTCTTTCATAATAATTCCTCCAAAATAAATATTAAACTTAAAGCAAGTTTGTGTCAAGAAAAAAGAGGATTGACAAAATCAATCCTCTTTTGATGCGATATTCAGATAATTTTTGAAGCTGTTGTCACGGAATCAGTGTTATTTTTGCAGCTCATATCCGTACCCGCAAGCCGGAAAGATCGTCGGCGCGGATGCCTACCAGATACCAGTCCGCAGCCTTTTCCATACGGGTGGGCACCCATCTGCCGCCCACCATTACATCGAAGGTCTGTCCGCAGTGCACCCCACCGTAGTAGTTCGTCAAATCAAAGCGGATGTCGTAGCGGCCTGCCTCTTTGTCAAAAACCAATGCACCCTGTTTCACAGAGCCATCCTCCTTTCATATTTATAATATCACTATATTAAGATATTGTCAATACGATAAGCAGTTATCCAGATTCTCAAATAAAAAGTCTCGATTTGTGATTACTTGCCATCAACATCACCAACGACCTGATTTGAAATGCTTTAAGTATTCTTTTACGTCCTTGACCGATAAACGGAAATAGTCAGAGATGCTGTACAACGGAACTGTAAAGTATCCGTCGCCTTCACTTCGGAGACCTATGACTCCTGTTACGGAGATATAACCGTTCCTCTCAAGGTACTCTATCTGTTCTTCGGTTATATCAAATTTTTTTTGCCATGTATAAGCAGTCACGCCAAGGTGCGAACACTTTGATGCAAACTCTGTCTCTGGCATGACTTTTCGGAGCTGGGCGTAAAGGGCCTGATTGTTTGTCGCGGGATCTGCGTCTATTTCTTTTTCCTTTAAGAGCCAGAGTAATGTGCTTTTCATCAGTACCTTCTCTTGCGATTCGGCGTACTTTTGATACTCAATATACTCTTCGGGGGTTCTGTAGTTGTCCATAGCTTCCTCCACTTAGACTAATTTTGATGGCTTATCCGTGGTTGACACTCCCCCCAGCTAAAGCAGGGGGATTCTTGAATAAGGACTTCCCCCGAAAAGGAGAAGTACGGCAATACATTTCTGCTGCCTCAGTTTCAAGCTAAAGGTGTGTCATCACCTTGTCCTATGGCAGAGCATATCAGCTCCATAGGCAGATGTGCTGTTACCACACATCTCAGGCAGCACAAATCTAAATTTGTCCAAAGAGTCGGCAGCTTCGTAGTCAGGAACTTGAACTCGCTTCTCAGAACAGAAGAAGCATTACGCGGAATATAGTCACCCGAGAGCCACAGACATCTCTGCGGCATTACTTCCAGTGAGTTTGCCGCCTTTTCGAACTCTTGGGTTAGCCTTTCTGCTGCAGACGGGCTTACCTGCGCCAAGAATGCTGCATGGAAAACAAGCATCTGTTTTGCCTGCTCTGACACAACAACGCGATACTTATTCTGTTTTTCCACGAGTCGTCTCCTCAATTGCATTACGCATCATAGTCGCGACTTCATTGACTGTGTAGCCTTTGCTCCCGTGCATCCTGTCTTCCTCGACAGCAAGCAGCTCCTCCATCATCTGATCGACATTGGAATAGGTCTTGCCGAGGCTCGGATCGGCCTTCATTCTCTTTACTTCCTGGATTGCTTCGACGGTTTCTGCGTTCGGCACATCGCCGCCCGGCAGAGAGCCGGGTCTTACACAATCTCCACAGGCGTATCGGTTCGGGTGCGTCCCACCCTACCAGATCATTTCTTATGACAGCAAACGCAGACCTTCGTTCAGGATGTTCTTCGCCGCATTCAAGTCGACATCATGGATTGCTCCACAGCAGGGGCATTCCCAATGTTCTCTGAAGCGCTTGCTCAACGCCTTGTTTCGGTATCCGCAGACATTGCAGACCTGCGTGCTTGGAAACAAAGCGTCTATCTGTACGAACGGCTTGTGCTGCCATGCGCATTTATAGTTGAGCTGCCGCAGAATCTCGCCCCAGCCTGCATCGCTGATTTGCCTTGCCAGATACGGGCTCTGCTGAAGCATCTTTCGGATATTGAGGCTTTCTGCACAGATCAGGTCATACTCCCGGACCAGCGCCGTCGTCAGCTTATGCTGCGCGTCGCGTCTCTGGTTCGCGATATGCTCGTGAAGCCGTGCGACACGGTGCTTCGCCCTGTTGTAGTTTGCACTGCCGATTGTTTTTCTCGACAGGGCACGCTGCATACGGGCCAGTTTCCTTAAGCTCTTATCCAGATGCTTTGGATTTTCGTACTTCCGGTTGTCCGACGTGTACGCCAGATAGCGCAGGCCAAGATCGACGCCGACCACTGCACCGGTGGATGTCAGCTGTTCCATTTCGACGTCTGTACAGCACAGCGAAACGAAATACTTCCCACTGGGATTCTGTGAAACCGTTGCAGAGAGAATACGCCCCTGCACCTTTTTGGAGATACGGCACTTCACAGCGCCCAGCTTCGGGAGCTGTACCGCTTTATCCAGCACCCTGATCGATGTACCGGTGCACCTGCTCTTATAGGATTTCTTTCCGGACTTCCTGCTTTTGAACTTTGGAAATCCGGGCTTTTCTCCGCCTTTCTTCACACGACGGAAGAAATTCTGATACGCAATATCCAGATCGCGCAGGGAGGACTGCAGGGCGGTTGAATCGACCTCCCGCAGCCATTCCAAAGTGTGCTTGAGCTGTGTCAGGTCTTTACAGCAGTCATAGTAGCTTAAGGTTTGGCCGTCCTGCCTGTAGGCGTCGATTCTTTGTGCCAGATAGTGGTTATACACATACCGGCAACAGCCAAACGTGCGCTGCATTTGCTGTTCCTGTGCCTTGGTAGGGTACATACGGAACTTATACGAATATTCCAATGTACTCACCTCCTGAACCGCTTTTTAAATTCCATATACATTGTATGCCAAATGGCTATCTAATTCAAGTGAAAGAATGAGCGGCTTATATCCCCATGACTAAAGGCAGGGGTTTTACGCCGCAGTTCAATAATCACTTATCACCTCGAATCCTGTCTTCCTTGACGCTCCCCACATCTAAAGAAGGGGGATTCCTGCTTCAACGATCGCCGCCCGGCAAAAAGCCGTGTCTTACACAATCTCCACAGGCGTATCGGTTCGGGTGCGTCCCACCCTACCGTGTAAAACCGGAACTCAGTTCCGGTTCCTATGTAAGTGTCAAAACAGTTTCCATCATCCTTCACTCCTGACGCATCATCCACCATTTTTCAGGGCGGGGATTGTCGAGCAGCCATTGCTGTACATCCTCTTTCGATAGGCGAAAGTAGTCAAAAACGCTGTACAGGGGGGCTTCCTGCATTCGCCCCCAGCCGCGGAACCGTACTTTGCCGGTTACGGTTATGTATCCGGCTAAAGCCATATACCTGACGTCGTCGTTTGAAATGCCAAATTTAAGCTGCCAGGAACGGGAGGATACCCCGAGATGCTCGCAGCGGGCTGCTATTTCTTCCACCGTCATTTTCTCTCGGAGCTGATCGTAGAGCTCGCCTTTGGTTGCTTTGGGATCGGCTTTCATGTGTGCAGCTTCAAGCAGGTATAAAAGCGTATCTTTTTGCATCACATTCTGCGGGCCGCGATTTGCGCAAATCTCGGCTCGAATGTATTCATTCGGGGACGAATATCGATCCATAAAATTCCTGTTTGATTCCATAATACTGACCTCCGTATTATTTTAGGTGGGGCTGTGCTATCAGATCTGCACAAAGCAATTTTTGATTGTGTCTATCGCATCCAGGAGTATCTTCCACAAGGCTCCTCGCGGTTCCGGATAGATAATCGCCAAGATACCAATTACCGCCAAGAGAACGAGTAATATCAGGGCGCAATAGCGTACTACATTACCAACAATGTACGCTACCGACCGCACCACACTGCCTTTCTCCACGATCATCACATTACGATTGGCGATATGGTGCTTTTCCCTCAGAATTTCCTGCTCTGTCTCAGCTCTCAGCTCTTCTTTTCTCTTCCTGATCAGTCCATTCTTGATCTTGGGCATTTCTTTTTGCTTCCTCCATTTTCTGATCCCCATGGTCGCTGTTCGTTTTTTTGCTGCGTATTGACCAATACTACTATTCTTTTGACTTCTTTCGATCAAGCGGTCTATAGCATCCCGCACGGCCCTTTGCTCATTTTCAATTTCTTTTGATGGCCTGAAATAGTATAATGACGGCTTCGGCCCTTCATGGATGCCGACGTTTTCGTGGATATAGTCCTGCCAGAATAGCCATAATCGAAATCGCCAGTAGCGAAAAACTCTCCTGCTGTTTTTGACCATACATCTTCCCTTCTGCCCGAGAAATTAAGAGTGGGCAAATTTGCCCACTCTTAAAATTTCCAGCAATAATGCGGCATTTGACCTTTAACTCAAGCTATTTTGAGGCCTCCACCGCAAAATTGAAATTCTGTTCTCCTCTCTCCTCACAGAATCGCTTGATGCTTGTCCCGCCCATGATTTTTCTTTCTTGCCGTTCCGAAATCTTATCTTGATACTTGCGCAGCACTTGCTCATTGATTTGAGATTCTAAATTCTTGTTCGATACCGAGACCGCGGGCGGATAGACTTTTTGGCCTTTCTCATTTTCGACGGGCGCAAGGCTGGGCAAAGCGACATACTTTCGTCCATTCGCTGCTTCGATGATTTTTATGGAGTTTATCGTCAGCAGCTCTCCTACGTCAACAGCCGCATATGCTTTTATTTTTCCTTTTTCAGTCAAGGATATTGATCGTACCGTTATGGACATGTCATTTTCGTGCTTTCTTCCAAAGGTATTTGCATCCTCCTCGGACTGATACGCTGAGAGCACCGCCCGGGACCACTCCGCGAATATCTCTTTAGAACGCGGCACTATATAGCTGTATCCTTTTTCGCCATATTTGTGTAACTGGATATATCGATCGCCGTATTGATTTTCCATAACGCGCACCGGGAAACTTAGACTGTCGTTGATAGTCACAATGCTATTTCCGACATGCGTTCTCCCTTCGGCTGATGCTGTAGTGCTTTCCAGCGATTCGGCCTGGACATCAATTTTCATTTGATTGACGTTCTGCTCGTCAGTCTTTGTGATTTCTCTGGATGACAAAATTCCTTTTCTCTCCATATACTGCAAAAGCTCCAGTCCTTCGAGCTCGCCAACAGCTGCGTCATAGCTGCTTTTTACAGCAAAGTATTCTTCCATTTCCTGGATGCTGGATTTTTCTGTGAGGTGCATCGCCATGAGCTTTTGATCCAAAAGAGCTGCTTTGTCCTGCAACGCTGCATACTCCTGCTCTTGCTGATCTTTTCTCTTTCTTTCATCAGACTGTCTCTTTTGGTAGTTTTCGAGTTCTTGGACCTTGCTCTCAGGGATTTCAGCATCCAGTATGTGCAGGCCGAAATCAGAATCAATCTTTGCTACCGCAGACAAAAAGTCAAGATTAAAGAGTTTCTGGGTAAAGTCTATCGCGTCGCCCTTTTCTCCGCAGCCAAAGCAATGGAATGTGTTTGTTTTGGGATGGACAACAAATGACGGTGTTTTCTCGTCGTGAAAAGGGCAGCAGCACTTAAAATCCGCTCCTGCTTTTACAAGTGGTACACTCCTCTGTATGACATCCACAATGCTCAGCCGGTTTTTGATTTCAGCAACTGCAAGCTGCACTTGCTTCCGTTTGTCGCCACCGACCATTTGGTTCGGAGTAACTGGTTCTCTCGCTTGTTGCTCTAAGCGAGCCCGCGTTTTAATCATGTTGGAAATGGACACGTCTATTGTATCATGCCTGTATGTACCGTAATAGACGCCACTGCTGCGCAGCATCTCCTTGATCTCTCCATCCAGCTTTCGACTTTCGTCCTCGGTATGGATGCGACCTTCTCGCTCAAAAGAGTTTCCTCTCTCAACGAAGATGGTGAAATTCGTGTAGCGACTGAATGCGTCGCGGACCATTTGCCGATACTGCTCCTTTTCGGCCGGAGTCCCCTCCGCAAGATAAACGGAGTTTAAAATCAGCGGAGAATCCGTCACAACAAAATCCACTTTACCGATCAGGCGATCGATTCTATGCTTCTGCTCGTCAAACAGGGATTTTTGATGTTCAAAAGATCCATCGAGCAAATCATATTTCTCGTCCCAAACGTACTCTTTCGCCACCTCGGACACGTACTCTGCGACATATCCCTGCTTTTTGAGTTTTTCTGCGATCTCCCATGCGCAAGTCGTTTTTCCTGCGCCCGGGCCAGCTATCAAGTTTACGACGATGGTCGCTTTTTTTTGATATGCTTTCGCCTGCATGGAATCACCTCACTGCGTTATTTCAAAAGACTGATATTCCATCTCTTCCATTTTCTGCGTATCATCGGCCATCTGACAATATCCTTTAACACCTCCATTATCAATCACCTTATTATTCTGATGATCTGATGCGTCCAAATTCAGCAGGATATTTAATTCATTTACTCGCGCAGTTTTTTCTCTCAATTCATCCTCCTGGGCAAAAGGTTTCATCACCTCCTCTTGAGCATTCTCAAGCTGGGTCTTCAGATTTCTCAGTTTCTCCTCTGACTCTGTGATTTCCGCGCTTATACCAGCCAGAGCGTTGTCAAGGCGAGTAATATTGCCATACACATCCGGACCGAGCTCCACCCGATATTGCAACATGTGCGTAAGAGTTACCACATGTTGTCCCGTGAGTATATTAAGGCTCAACTTCATGGCAAAACCACGATACTGGCCCAACGGGACAAGATCAGGTCTGGTCATCTTCTTGACACTCTCAAGGAGTGCCAATCCGGCCGCCTTCTTTTCTGTGTATGTCTTTCCGTGGATCGTCATAGGCGAAAACCCATTCACTACAGGTTGCTCATTAAAAAATGCCAAGTCCTTTTGCATGTTACGCAGACGAGCCTCACAAGACTGGATTTCGCGGGGATAGTATTGCGTTATGCGATCTTCCAGTGCGAACTTCTGGCTCTGGTAGCTGGCTTTCAGCGTATTCAGCTTCTGCACCTCGATGTCAAGCTCTATCTTTTCCTTGATTCTCGGATCGCTGACGCACAGCGCCTTGATTTCCGCATAGGAGAGCGCTGAGGCGTCAACGTCTTCCATTGTGCGCACCGCGCTTTTTGATGTCATAATCTGGCTGATGAACTTCTGCTTGGTCTCCATCGTCTGATACATATAGCCGTCAAAGGAGCCCTTTGTCACATAGGTGTAAATCTCCACCTCCGGATTTTCGTTGCCCTGCCGTATTATGCGGCCATCCTGCTGTTCCAGATCCGACGGTCTCCACGGAGGCGTCAAGCGATGTAACGCTTTCAACCGTGTCTGCACGTTTGTGCCGGCTCCCATTTTATCTGTAGAGCCAATCAGAACACGGATTTGCCCGGCGCGTACCTTTGCGAACAACTTCTTTTTATCTGCCTGCGTCTTCGCCGAATGTACAAACGCAATCTCGTTTTTGGGGATTCCTTTGGCGATAAGCTTGCCGGCTAGGTCTTGGTAAACATTCTGAAAGCCTTCCATTACGATTTCCCCGTCCTGATTTTCCTCCATTTGGATCGGATTCTTCTTCGCAGGCGTCGAAAAGTCGCAGAAAACAAGCTGTGTCCACTTTTCCGATTCTCCCTGTTTCCAGATTTCATAGACGCGTTCTGCACAAGCCGTAGTCTTGCTCGTCTCAGAGTCCGGCAGCATGGGATTTGTAAGCCTTTGATCAAGCGCAAGCTTACGCCCGTCGCCAGTGATTTTGAGCATATTATCCTCACCAGGAGTAACCATCCGGCTGCGCACACGCTCCGCGCGTTGACCAAATTCCTGGATCATTTCCTTTTGAAACTCAGAGGGTTCGAGCTGCACTGTCTGGTAATTTGCCTTTGGTACAGGCAACTGCAGCATGTCCGCCGTCTGAATATCAGCGATCTCACGAAAGATGGTCATAAGCTCCGGCAGATTGTAAAACCGCGCAAATCGTGTTTTACTGCTGTCTCTTATACACATCTCCGAGCCCACGAGACCGATCAGT
>ENA-OZHF01000836-OZHF01000836.1-human-gut-metagenome-genome-assembly--contig:-NODE-836-length-10526-cov-3.774998_pt1 | contig 10526 bp, 6 predicted proteins | sample MGYA00244042_ERZ653678 | MGnify/ENA primary metagenome ERZ653678 (study PRJEB26926, sample SAMN06165340) | human gut metagenome | biome: ENVO:00009003; feature: ENVO:2100002; material: ENVO:00002003... | reverse complement strand
CTTCTAGCTTCGTCGGCAGCGTCAGATGTGTATAAGAGACAGTTGCCGATGACCGTGCTGTCCGCATTGCTGCCCGCTTCGCCTTCTTCCAGCGCACGCACATCGCTTACGGTCAGCTGCTCCACATCGTCGGTGTCCACCGCGTTTTCGTAGCCGTCCACCGTATGGATAAAATAACCGGAAGCCGGCGACGTCACCGTGCCGGTGCTTGAAGAGGTCGTCGTCTCCAGCGTTGCACGTTCCGATTTCAAATTCTCAATGTGCGCCACATAGCTCGCGGAATCCTCCGCGCCCGTCACGATCTGCTTTTGGCCCATCAAGAGGTACAGGTCGTTTTTATCGTTCGAGATCGACGAAAACGCACCGGATTTCAAATCGGAAAGCAGCCCTGTGACCGTTTTATTGATCTGGCTGCCGATGTTCTTCGGGTTCGAGGACGCGACCTCCGTGGGGTTCTCCAGCACGGCTAGCCGCGTAAGCTCCTCGTCGATGCGCAGCATGCGGTTGTGTGCGGCGGCGTCCTCTTCCGCGGGGTACAGCTCTGCTACCGTGCCGCCGAACGCCGTTTTCTCTCCGTCGTCGAGCGTGTAGTTCAAAACGCCGTCGTACCGCGAGTACACAAGCTCCTCATTGCGGATAATAAAGCCCGTGGTGTCGATGGATGCGGAAAGGTCGGCGTACATGGCCGTTTCCGTTTTAAATCCGGTGTATTGGCTTCTGTAAATCTGGTAGCCTACATATATCAAAAGCAAAATCGCCACGGCGATCGAACTGATTTTACGAAATAATGTGTTGCTTCCCATAGCGGGGCTTCCTTTCAGTCTTCAAAATGCGCGCGGGCTATGTCCTCTGCCGCGCTTATCAGGTCTGCCGGGGCATCAAAATCATCCGCAAAAAGCCACACGGCATCTTCCTCCCGGCGGAACCACGTCAATTGGCGCTTGGCATAGCGCCGTGTTTCCCTTTTTATATTTTCCTTTGCTTCGTCTAAGGAGCACTGCCCCTCAAAATACGGGAACAACTCCTTGTAGCCGATGGCCTGCACGGAGGTCTGCCCCGGCGTGCCATACTGCTTAAAATAATCCTCGGCTTCTTTTAATAGGCCGTCTGCAAACATCTGCTCCACGCGCAGGTTGATACGCCCGTAAAGCGTCTCGCGGTCTCTGAAAGACAGCACCAACATTTTCCCGTCATACGGCGATTCCACCGCTTTCGAGTCCTTCGCCTGCTTCGAGAACGGCTCGCCCGTCACCATGCAGTATTCAAGCGCGCGGATGACCCTACGCGTATTATTCGGATGGATACCCTCAGCCCCCTCGGGGTCAAGCTCTTTTAGCCGCGCATAAAGCGGTTCAATGCCGTCTGCCGCAAATTCCGCTTCCAAATTACCGCGGATTTCATCGTCACGGCTGTTTTCCGTAAACGGCACCGCCTTTAAAAGCGAGCGCGCATATAAGCCCGTGCCACCGACAAGCAACACGTTTTTGCCACGCGCATGTATGTCTTCGATCACCTTTCCCGCAAGCGCCACATAGTCGCTCACGCTGAACGGCTCCGCGGGATCCTGAAAACCCATCAGGTGGTGCGGCACACCCTGCATCTCGTCCGCGGTCGGCTTTGCCGTGCCGATCTCCATGCCCCTATAAATCTGCATCGAGTCACATGAAACCACCTCCGCATGGAGCTTTTTCGCAAGCGTTACGGAAAGCGAGGTCTTGCCGGAGGCCGTCGGCCCGCACACCGCGAATACCTTGATTTTCTCTTGTACTTCCGTCATTCCGGCGCCTCCTTTTGTTTACATAACTTTATAATAACACAACTTTCGCCCGTGTTTGTAAGCAAACCGTTAAACTCTGCCGAATTCTTTTTCCAGCGTCCGCTTTTTCAGCATCACGTAGATCGGCCTGCCGTGCGGGCAGTAGCGCACATCGGGATTCGCTTCCAGCTCTTCCGCAAGTGCAATGAGTTCCTCTTTTTTCGAGGCGTTCCCACCCTTAATGGCTGCGCGGCACGCAATGTTGTGGTACAGCCAGTCCATGTGCTCCGTCGTCGCGTCGGTCTTGTTTTCTTCAAGGTATCCCGCCATTTCGAGCACGGAGTCCTTGATGTCCGCACCGTTCAAATTAAGCGGCGCGCTGCGCACCAAAACGGTACCGCTGCCGAAATCCTCCACGTCAAAGCCCGCCTGCTCAAAAACACTCAAATTCTGCAAAACCGCCGTGTACTCGTTTTTGTCCATCGTCACCGTCACGGGCACAAGCAGCGTCTGCGCCATAGCAGCTTCTTCGCGCCGTTTGAGCTTTTCGTACAGCAAGCGCTCGTGCGCCGCGTGCTTGTCGATAAACATCAGCGTCTGCGCGTCGTATTCAAGGATGATATACGTGTCAAACACCTCGCCGATCACCTTATGCGCCATGCGGGGTAAATCCCGCTCCGTCTCCGGCACAATGCATGTTTCCGGCTGTGCGTTGCTTTCCGGATTTTCCTGCACCGCTTCCGTCTGCACGGGTGTTTCCTCCCACGCCGGCGGCACGGGCTCCGTCTTGGGCGGCTGCGGTAAGGACGGTTCTTCCGTTATCACTTCCGGCTTTGTCACCGGCTGCGGCTCCGCCTCCAAAACGCGCTCGATCGACGTACGAATACTTTCAAGCTGCGGCTTTTCCTCCCGCCTTGCGCTGTCCGAGAACGTATGCGGCATCGGCGGCATATCGACGGGCGGCTCATACGGCGCTTCCGCCTCTTTTTTGCTCGTGTTGATAACGGGCGCAGACTTCACGACCGGCGCAGGCATCGGCTTCACCGTCTCCGTTTTCGGCGGCTGATTCAGCACCATTTGCTGCGGCTTTACGACCACATCTGGCTTATACGGGTCGACGGGCCGCCTTGCGTGCTGCGCAAGGTCAACGGACTTCATATCGCGGCTCGCCGTCACGGCGGATTTCACCCCGTGGTACACCGCATCAAACACCGGACGCTCGTTCACAAAGCGCACCTCCAGCTTCGCCGGATGCACGTTCACGTCGACGACCGAGGACGGCAGCTCGATGTGCAGCACGCACGCCGGGAATTTACCCACCATAATCGCGCCCTTGTACGCTTCCTCCAGCGCCACACACGCCGTGCGGCTGCGCACAAAACGCCCGTTGATGAAGAAATTCTGCATGCTGCGGTTCGGTCGGCTCGCAATCGGCGACGAGATATACCCGTGCACGCGAATGCCGCCCAAGGTATAATCCACCGGCAGCAAAGCGCCGGAAAACTCCTTGCCGAACACCGCATAGATCGCCGAGCTCAGCTTGCCGTCGCCCGGCGTGTGCAGCACTTCCTTGCCCTCGCGAATGAGGCGGAACGAGATTTCCGGATGCGAAAGCGCAATTTTGTCCATCAGCCCCGCCACAGAGTTGCCCTCTGCGGTGTCTTTCTTCAGAAACTTCATACGCGCCGGCACGTTAAAAAACAGGTCGCGTGCCGTAATGGTCGTGCCAAGTGGGCAGCCCGCGTCTTCAATCTCCACGTCGCTGCCGCCCTCGGAGGAATAGTGCGTGCCGATTGAACTGTCCGCCGTGCGCGTGATGAGGTCAACGCGCGACACAGCCGAAATGGACGCCAGCGCCTCACCGCGGAAGCCGAGCGTCAAAATCGCGTCTAAGTCGTCCTTTTCGCGCACCTTGCTCGTTGCATGGCGCAGAAATGCCGTCGCCACGTCCTCGCGCGCAATGCCGCAGCCATTGTCCGTCACACGGATATACGTCACGCCGCCGCGGCGAATTTCCACCGTGACAATCGACGCGCCGGAGTCAATGGAGTTTTCCACAAGCTCCTTAATGACGGAAGACGGGCGCTCCACCACCTCACCGGCAGCGATCAGCTCCGCGACCTGCTTTTCCAAAACGTGAATTTTCGGCATTTTCTGCACCTTCCTTTCGCGTTAAATTTATTTCAGCATATTTGCAAGTTCAAACAAAATGTTCATGGATTCGATCGGCGTCAGCGTGTTGACGTCCAGGCTTTTCAGGCGGTTTAAAACCTCCGTGTCCTTTGTCAGCATCGTCAGCTGTATCGGTTCCTCCTGCTGCACTTTCACGGCGTTTTTCGGTTTTTTCACTATCTCGCCGCTTTCAAGGCTCTTTAATACCTCTTTCGCACGTCGCACCACCTTGTCCGGCACGCCCGCGAGCTTCGCGACCTCAATACCGAAGCTGTCGTCCGCGCCGCCGCGCACGATACGCCGCAGGAACGTGATGTCGTCCCCGCGCTTTTTCACCGCAATACTGAAGTTCTGCACACCGGGCAAAAAGTCTTCCAGCTCCGTCAGCTCGTGGTAATGCGTCGCAAACAGCGTCTTCGCACCGCACAGCTTTTTGTCGTGTACGTATTCGATGACCGCCCGCGCAATGCTCATGCCGTCAAACGTCGAGGTGCCGCGGCCGATCTCATCTAAAACCAGCAAGCTGTCCTTCGTGGCGCTCTTCAAAATTTCCGCCACCTCGGCCATTTCCACCATGAACGTGGACTGCCCCGCCGCAAGGTCGTCAGAAGCGCCCACGCGCGTGTAGATGCCGTCCACAATGCCGATCTCCGCCGCGCTCGCCGGCACAAAGCAGCCGATCTGCGCCATGATGACAATGACCGCCCCCTGCCGCATATATGTAGATTTCCCCGCCATGTTCGGGCCCGTAATGATAGACACACGGTTCTGGTTCGGGTCCATCTCAAGGTCGTTCGGCACAAACGGCGTGCTGCCCGTCAGCAGCGCCTCCACCACCGGGTGCCGGCTGTCCTTTAAATACAGCCTGCCGTTCGCCGTAATGGTCGGGCGCGTGTAGTCGTTCCGCACAGATACCGCCGCAAACGATGCCAAAACATCCAGCTCCGCAATCGCCTTCGCCGTCTCCTGCACGCGGGTCAGCTGCCCCGCAATCGTCCTGCGCACTTCTTCAAACAGCTTGCCCTCAAGTGCAATAGAACGGTCGTGCGCACCTAAGATGCGGTTTTCAAGCTCCTTTAATTCCTGCGTGATGTACCGCTCGCCGTTTGCAAGCGTCTGCTTGCGCACGTAGTGCTCCGGCGTCTTGTCCTTAAACGCGTTCGAAACTTCAAGGTAATACCCGAACACGCGGTTATACCCCACGCGCAGTTTCGGAATGCCCGTCGCTTCGCGCTCGCGCGCCTCCAGCTCGGCGATGAGCTGCTTGCCGTTCGTCATGTCACTTTTCACTTCGTCAAGCTCCGCGTTGAAGCCCTCGCGGATAATGCCGCCCTCACGGATCGTATGCGGCGGCTCCTCCACAACGGCGCGGTCAATGAGCGCACAAATGTCCGAAAGCACATCCATGCGGCTGTCGATGTCACGCAGCATCGTCGCTTTAAACGTCGCAGAAAGCGCTTTCAGCTGCGGCAAGCGCGTCAGCGCCGACCACAGCGCACGCAGGTCTTTGCCGTTTACAGAGCCGTACACCACGCGCGTCATAATGCGCTCCAGGTCAAAAATGCCCGTCAGCGCCTCGGTCACATCGTCTAAAAGCGGGCGGTTCTCAAACAGCTCCTCCACCGCGTTTTGCCGCAGCGTAATGCCCGCCGGGCTCAAAAGCGGCTGCTCGAGCCATGTGCGGATAAGCCGCTTGCCCATCGCCGTTTTGGTCTTGTCAAGCACCCACAAAAGCGAGCCGCGGCGCTCCTTGCTGCGCATCGTCTCGAGTAATTCAAGGTTTCGGCGCGTGTTTAAATCAAGCCGCATCGTCTTCGCCTGCGAATATATGCGAATTTCCTCCATGCGCTCCAAACCCGTGATTTGCGTGCGGCTGAGATACTCGAGCAAAGCGCTCAGCGCCGCCGTGATCTCCGGGAAATTCAAAACGTCGGAGCGTTCCAAAACCTCAGGGTGAAACTGCGCCTTCACAGTTTCTTCCGCGTGCAGCGGTTCGTAAACCGCAAAATCCATGCACTCGAGTGACGCCGAAAGCTTATCGGAAATGAATTTCGCCACGTCCGTCAAATCGGTAAATTCCGGGTTGATGAGGATTTCGCGCGGCGTAAATCGCGACAACGCGTCGATGACCGCGCGGGAGAGCGTCTCGCCCTTCTCCGCCGTCAGCGTCGTCGCCTCCAACTCGCCCGTCGAAATATCCGCAAAGCAGACGCCCACCTTATCCCCCTGATAATACGCGGAAGCGATGTAGTTGTTCTTCGCCTCGTCGAGCATGCTGCTTTCCATAACGGTGCCGGGCGTGATGACGCGGATAACGCTGCGCTTTACGATGCCCTTTGCAAGCGCCGGGTCTTCCATCTGCTCGCAGATGGCAACCTTGTAGCCCTTTGCCACAAGCCGCGCGATATACGTCTCCGCGCTGTGGAACGGCACGCCGCACATCGGCGCGCGCTCCTCCTGGCCGCAGTCACGGCCCGTCAACGTCAGCTCCAGCTCACGCGACGCGATTTTCGCATCGTTAAAGAACATCTCGTAAAAGTCCCCAAGGCGAAAGAAAAGGAGCGTGTTCGGGTACTTTTCCTTCACTTCAAAGTACTGTTTCATCATCGGGGAATAATCAGCCATGCCCGGCCTCCATATCGTTAAGATTCAGTCAACAAGTGAATTACTACCAAAGGCAGATTTTTGTAAAGTAGGTGCGCGAGATGCGCCGTCAGATTTTTCGTCATGAGCGTATACGCCTTGCGTAGTAAATTCCGCAGGCAGGCTGGCGCCTGTCAAGGACTTTACGACCGGTATGGCGGAAAAGATGCAAGCAGATCACGTGCAAACTTTGCAAAATTCTGCCTTAGTGACAGCCACCGCCGCAGGTCGCACAGCTGCCGGTGCAGCCGCAGGCATCGGGATCGCAGCCATCCGGGTCCTGACCCTCCGCGCACATGGAAAGCACACCCGTCACGCGCTGCATCAGCGCATCAAACTCGTTCTTTGCCGCCTGATACGCCGCCATGTGCTCGTTCTGCATCACTCTGCCGTAAATCTCGCGCAGTTCTTTGTTGTACTGCTCGATAAGCTCCTCGCTGCGGTCTTCCTTTCCCGCCTCGTTGTTGATGGCCATACGCTTTAAGTTGAATTCGCCGATGGCGTTCTGCAAAGCTTCGTCCTCGTTGCACTGCTGCTCCGCAACGCTCATGTTGATGTAGGTCTGGTCCTGCTGCAAAGCGCGGCCGAGTTCTCTTGTCAGTTTCATGATATCCATAGTAATAGCTCCTTAAAATAAATTATAAATTTTATTGTATTTTGAAAAAGCAATGGGTCAAAACCCGTTTTGCTTAGTCTACACATTCGCCGCGCAAAATCCAGTTGCGCGCTTCGGTCACTTTTACATTTTTGAATTCGCCGATCCATTCGTCTTCGCCGGGGAATTCCACAATGATGCTGCTTGCGGTGCGACCGCTAAGCAAACCGTTTTTCTCGTTGCGCTCTTCAATGAGCACACGCTCCGTGCTGCCCACCATGGAAGCGCAGCGCTTTGCGGCGATCTCCTCCTGTGTCTTCAAAAGCTCCGAGAACCACTGCGTTTTCTCCTTGTACGTAACAGGGTCTTCCATTTCGGCGGCTCTCGTGCCGGGGCGCGGCGAGAAAATAAACGTAAAGAGCGACGTGAACTCCACCTCGCGGATGAGGCTCAGCGTCTCGCAGAACTCCTCATACGTCTCGCCCGGAAAGCCGACGATAATGTCGGAGGTCAGCGACAGATCCGGCATTTTCTCTTTCGCATAGCGGATGAGGTCAAGGTATTTTTCGCGGTCGTAGTGGCGGTTCATCGCCTTTAACACACGGCTGCTGCCGGACTGGCACGGCAGGTGGATGTAGTGGCAGATGTGCCGGCTCTCCGCAATCGTGTCGAACAGCTCATGCGTCGCGTCCTTCGGGTGCGAGGTCATAAAGCGCAAACGGTAGTCGCCGTCAATCGCGTCAATGCGGCGCAGAAGCTCCGAAAAATTCACTTTCTCCGGCAAGCCCTTGCCGTAGGAATTCACGTTCTGTCCAAGCAGCGTAATTTCTTTGTAGCCCTGCTCAATGAGCTCGCGGCACTCGGCGACGATGGCATCCGGGTGGCGGCTCTTCTCCCGGCCGCGCACATACGGCACAATGCAGTACGAGCAGAAATTGTCGCAGCCGTACATCACGGTCACCCACGCGCGTGTGTTGCCGTCGCGGCGCACCGGCAGACCTTCAATGATCTCTTTCGATTCATGCCCGCGCAAAAAAACGCGCTTCGAGTCGGTCACGGCGGTGTACATCATCTCCGGCAGTCGGTGGATGACGTGCGTGCCGAACACGATGTTCACAAACGGGAACGACGCCTTAATGCGCTCCGCCACACGTTCCTGTTCCATCATGCAGCCGCATACGGCAATGAGCAGCGACGGGTTGCGGCGCTTCACGTTTTTCAGCGCGCCGATGTTGCCGAACACGCGGTCTTCGGCGTGCTCGCGAATGGCGCAGGTGTTGAACAGAATAAAAGCGGCTTCATCCTCATTTTCAGTGAATTCAAAGCCCATTTCAGAGAGCATACCCTTAATGCGTTCGCCGTCCGCCACATTCTGCTGGCAGCCATACGTGCGCACAAGCGCCTTCGGCGCGCCGTGCATCGCGCGCACCTGCATGATCGCCGCAACGTCCGCCGTGTATAGCTTCTGCTTTTGCAGCTCGTCTGCCGTAACGGTGATTTCTTTATCCTTCAAAAAACATTCTCCTTTATCGCACGCAGACAAGCTGTCTGCGGTAAGCTGTCATAATGATACAGAGTATACTATACCACAAATCGGCATGATTCGCAAGGCGAAATCCACCGTTTCCCAATATTTACAATTTCGCAACACGTATTTCCCGCAATACGCAAAAACGGCGGCTCTAAAAACCAAAGCCGCCGTTAAACTTATTCGATTGTCACTTTCGTGCCGCCCGCGCTGCGCACGGAGAGCACATAGCAGCTCTTTTCGCCAAACACGCTCTGCATCTCTGCCTTGAACGCGTCCAGCATATCGAGCGGCACATACGCCTGCACCGTGCCGGCAAAGCCGCCGCCGTGCACGCGATACGCGCCCTTGCCACCGAGGATCTTCGCAATAAGTGCCAACGCAAGGGACAAGCCTTGCTCCTGCGGATTCACAACTGCGAACACATTTTGCAAATTCATCGCCGAAGAATAACCCGAGGCAATCACGCACTGCTTGAACGTCTCAAAGTCACCCGCTTTCAGCGCTGCCACTTCCTTATCCACCACACGGTTGTCGTCGAAGAAGTGAATCGCACGCAAAATCGCGCGGTCGCCGACTTCTTTTCTGAGCTCGGGAATTTTCTTATAAAACTCCTCCTCGCTTACCTCGCGCAGCACTTCGCCGCCAAGCGCCTTCGCAACGCGCTTCATCTCCGCCGGAATGGCTGCGTATTCGCCGGTCAGGTCGGCATGGTTTCCGCCCGTATCGACGACGCACAGCGCATAGCCGTAACGGTCGAGGTCAAAATCGATCTTCTCAATCTTCGGCGCGGAAAGGTCTTTAAAGTCCATCGTCGTAAAACCGCCCACACTCGCCGCCATCTGGTCGAGTAAGCCGGAGGGCTTGCCGAAGTACACGTTTTCGGCAAATTTTGAGATCTGTGCCGCCTCCACGGGGTCGATCGCGTCGTCATTATACAGGTGGCTTAAAATCGTCACCACAAGCACCTCAAACGCCGCGGAGCTTGAAAGGCCGGAGCCCTTTAAAACTCTTGAGGTCGTCACCGCATCAAAGCCGCCCACTTCATAGCCGAGCGCCTTTAAGCGTGCGCACACGCCGCGGATGAGCGACGCCGAGCGCTCCTTTTCCGCTTCCTGCACGTTAAGGTCTGCCGTATCGACCGTGTCCATCGGGAACCCGACGGATTTCAGGCGGATCACGCCGTTCTCGGTCTTCTTCACCGCCGCAATAACGTCCAGATTCACAGCCGCCGCCAGCACCTTGCCGTTGTTGTGGTCGGTGTGGTTGCCGCCCACCTCGGTTCTGCCCGGCGCACTGAAATATGAAAGCGCATTAGCATCCCCGAACTCCTCCGCAAAGTAAGCGGAAAGCTCCTCATAACGCTTCTGCTGCTCGGCCGCTTCCGCGCCGTACAGTGTTTTTAAATCGATGACCATGTTGAAAAAACCTCCCGGTTTATTTTTTGAGCATCTGTGTAAATTTTAATTTATGTACTTTAGATTCGATAAACGGGCGGAACCTTTCCAACGTTTCCTTTTCCATGTCTTCTTTTCTGAATACCATGGATTTGCCGTTATCAAAATACATGATGTAGTGCTGTCTGCTCTCGCCCACATCGATCATGTGCTTGTAATCGACCTTGATGCGGTTGCCGTTTTTCATGTTGATGACGCTGTTCGTCATGAAAATAAGCGTCGTCTCCGTCAGGTGCATCACGGCAGGATTATTGTTGCGAATTTTAGAAAGCCAGCGCGTGCAGCGAATGACAACAATCAGCGTAATCGCCACATACATGATAAGCCTGTCTCTTATACACATCTCCGAGCCCACGAGACCGATCAGTATCTCGT
>ENA-OZHF01000835-OZHF01000835.1-human-gut-metagenome-genome-assembly--contig:-NODE-835-length-10537-cov-4.128315_pt1 | contig 10537 bp, 10 predicted proteins | sample MGYA00244042_ERZ653678 | MGnify/ENA primary metagenome ERZ653678 (study PRJEB26926, sample SAMN06165340) | human gut metagenome | biome: ENVO:00009003; feature: ENVO:2100002; material: ENVO:00002003... | reverse complement strand
AGCGTCAGATGTGTATAAGAGACAGATACATGAATTCGTGTATAATAGAATAAGTGGACTTTTGGAGGTTATTTATGATTTTAGAACAAATTGATAAAGACTTATTGAAAATGGCAGAAGAATCGGATGTCATTTTAAAAGATATTTATAAAAAAATTGATGATGTATGTTTATACAATTCAGATCGTATCTTAGCTGCATTTATTGAGAACCACGTTTCTTATTCTGACTTTGCGGATATCAACGGGTATGGTAACTATGATGAGGGTCGTGATAAAATCGAACGTATTTTTGCGACAGTACTCGGATGTGAAGATGCTTTGGTACGCCCTCAAATCATGAGTGGTACAAACGCTTTATACTTAACTTTATCTGCCCTATTAAAACATGGAGATACAATGATTTCCATTTCTGGTGCTCCTTATGATTCTTTGCAAGAAATGATTGGTTTATGTGGTGATTCTACACAATCCTTAAAAGCCAATGGTGTAAAGTATGAACAAATTGATTTAGTGAATGATGATTTTGATGATGATAAGATTGTTGAACGTTTAAAAGAAAACAATGTAAAATTAGTGGAAATCCAAAGATCTAGAGGATATGCTCACCGTTTATCATTAACCATTTCAAAACTTGAGCGTATCATCAAAAAGATTCGTGAAGTAAACAAAGACGTTATTATCATGGTGGATAACTGTTATGGTGAACTTGTTGAAAAATTAGAACCAGGACACATTGGTGCTGATGTTGTGGTTGGATCTTTAATGAAAAACTTAGGTGGAGGAATTGCCTCTACTGGAGGATATGTAGCTGGTAATAAAGAATGGATCAATATGGTAGCTGAACGCTTAACGGCTCCTGGAATTGGTAAGGATTTGGGTGCAAACTTTAACTTGAACAACTCTTTCTTTAAAGGGATCTTCATGGCACCAAATGCTGTAAAGAGCGCTTTAAAGACAGCAGTTTTCACAGCCTATATGTTAGAAAAATTGGGCTATAAAAACGTATCTCCTGCTTATAATGATGAAAGAACGGATATCATTCAAACTTTAGAACTGGGTTCAAAAGAAAATCTTGTTAGCTTTACACAAGGCATTCAATCCACAAGTCCAATTGATTCATTTGTTCGTGTTATGGCTGCTCCAATGCCAGGCTATCCATTTGATGAAGTTATGGCTGCTGGAAGCTTTACACAAGGAAGTACAATCGAACTAAGTGCAGATGCTCCAGTCGTTGAACCCTATACTTTATATATGCAAGGTGGATTAACATTAGAATATGGAAAACTTTCTATTCTTCTTGCCCTAACAAATATGAAAAAAAACTAAGATGCCAAGTGCATCTTTTTTCGTTTCAAACGATACTTCAATCAATAAAGAATAAAAGTGGTCAACCCCCTTTAAATATAGGGATTTAACCACTTTTTTAACAGCTACCCATCTGTCCACCATCGATACGAATGATGGAATTGTTGATAAAGTTAGCTTCATCACTAATTAGAAAACGAACAAGATATGCCACTTCTTCTGGCTTTCCATAACGTTTCACCATGATTTTTTCTGTTTCTTCCTTTAAGAACTCTTCGTCATAGCCATCTAGTTCATTATCGGTTCCAATAAATCCGGGTGCAACACAATTCACATTGATATATGGTCCAAATTCAGCCGCAAGATTGTGTGTCATTGAAATCAAGGCTGCTTTTGAAGCATCATAATCGATACACATTGGATAATATGTGTTAATTCCATTGGTACTTGATATATTGATGATTCTTCCATATTCTTGATCCAACATGTGTTTATAGACTCTTTTACTACAGTTAAAAGCACCTACTACATTGACATCTAATGTTCTTTTAAATTCTTCGGCATTTTTTAAATGAAACAAATTAGAAAGATCTACAGCCGCATTATTAATTAATATATCTACGCCACCCATCTTCTCTTCAATTTCACTAACCATAATATTTACTTGATCTACATCCGATACATCTGCACATATAGTTAGGCAGCGAACATGATATTGAGATTCAATTTTTTCTTTTAATTCTTTGGCAGGCTGTTTCGAAGTTAAATAGTTAATGACAATATCATAACCATTCTTTGCGAGTTCCAATGCGATTGCACTTCCAATGCCACGAGCACCACCTGTAATTAAGACAACTTTATTCATAGTTAAAAAAAGAAGAGCGATTAAGCTCTTCCTGCATATTTTCCATCTGTTGAGAATACAACGATTTTTTCACCTGGTTCGATGAATTGTGGAACTCTTAATGTTAATCCAGTATCTGTAGTTGCATCTTTAGTTTGGTTAGATGGTGCACCTTTGATTGCTGGATCTGTTTCAGCTACTGTCAATTCAACTTTTTCTGGAACAGAAACAGATAATAATTCTCCTTCGAAGAACATCAAAGATACTTCAGCACCTTCAACAATGAAATATTTGTTGAAATCAACTTGGTCAGCTGTTAATTCATAAGTATCGTATGTTTCTAAATCCATAAAGTAATATGTAGAATCTGCTTCATATGAGAATTGAGCTGCTTTTTTAGAAATGTTAGCTTGTTCAAATTTAGTTGAAGCATTGAAGTTTCTTTCTTGTGTATTACCTGTTTTTAAGTTTTTCATCTTAGTTTTTAAGATAGCCGCACCTTTACCAGGCTTAACATGTTGGAAATCTAATACTACCCAAGGATCACCATCAACGATTAAAGTTAATCCTGTTTTAAAATCACCTGCAGAAATTGCCATAATTTTTCACTCCTATTTTCTATAAATTTTTTTTACACACTTTATTGTACCATATCCTCATCATTTTTAGAAGAATGAGTGTGATACTTTCACTCTACTTTATTCTCTTTAAATAATTTCATCATTTCATTCGTTAAACTAAATTCACCTGGTTGAAGAATAATTTCATCTCTTTGAACCCAATCTGCATATTTCAATTCATTCGTGTCCATGTTAATTTCATCATTTCCCTTCACATTACAGAAGAACCCTAACAAAATATCATTGGCACTTCCCCAAGGCTGTGATTTGTAGTAACGAATATTATTCACTTTGATTCCAGCCTCTTCCATAACTTCACGTTTTACCGTTTCTTCTACGGTTTCACCAATTTCAGTAAAACCCGCAATCAAAGCATTATACTTAAATCCCGTACGATATTTTGTCAGCAACAACTTATCCCCGTTGATTACACCCACAATAACAGCTGGCATAATTCTTGGATACACTGTATTATGACACTCTGGGCAAACCATAGCTCTTTCCTTTGTTGAATGCACCATTTTATGTCCACATCTTCCGCAGAATTTAGTATCTCGATACCAATCTGCCAAATGCTTTCCAGTAATGGCCGCAAACAAATTGTCTTTTGAACCAATCCCTTCAATACGCAAACTTCTTTCTTCAACATAACCATATCCGGATGGGATCTGATTCTCTTCCAATTGCATATCACATAAGAAATACTTTGTACTATCAATTGAAAATAAATAACGATATTCTGAATGTATTTGTATTTCTTTTACTTTAGGAAAAACGACTTCCTTATTTTCAAAACAATTTAAATGAATTAAAATCCTTCCATTCACAACACACAACAATACATCCTTTTGTGTTGCCTGTATATTGGGATCAAATTCATTGTGTAATTTATGTGGATAAATATCTTGTACCATTTTTTCTACCTCGCGGATATCATTCTATCACATTTTTATTTTCCATTCTCTTTAATTCTGGCATGATTGTTACTAACATTGTTACGAAACAAAGAGTTCCACCAATCACATTCGATACAGGTTCAGCCAAGAATACACCATCTGTTCCCATATGAAGGTAGAGTGGCATAATATATGTAAGTGGCACGACAATAATGACTTTTCTTAGTATAGAGAAGAAGATGGCTTGTTTCTTTTTATTTAATGACTTAAATACATTTTGACCAATATACTGCAAATCCATGAATATGAAGGCCGCAAAATATTGTTTCAAAGCTGGCACTGTATTCCTTATTAATACAGGATCGGAACTAAAGACTTGAATCAATATATGTGGAATCAAAATAATAAAACTCCAAACTATAGCGGTATAGCCAAAGACAAGAATAGATATTACACAGATTGCCTTACGAATACGACTTGCTCTTCTAGCACCATAGTTGTAGCTTAAAACAGGAGAAGAACCATCATTGATCGCATGAATCGGTGTTTCCACTAATTGCCTTACACTTGAAATGATGGTCATCACCGAAATATAAATATCTCCTCCTGTAACAGATAATACGTTGTTGCAACAAATCGAAACCAAACTGTTTGTGAGTTGCATGATAAAACTACTGCTTCCTAAGCTAACAATATTTTGCGCATACCTTTTACAAACGATCCATTCCTCTTTTTTAAGTAATCTTACTTTTAATTCCGAACGATTCTTTAAAAACCAATACACAAATATAGCTGAAACACATTGAGAAATAACAGTTGCGATGGCAGCACCTTGAATGCCAAGTCCAAATAAGAAAATGAATATAGGATCTAACACTAAATTCATAATGGCACCAATCAAAACTGAACACATACCTGCTGTTGAATAGCCTTGTGCATTGATAAATGGATTCATCCCCAAAGTAAGCATGGAAGGTAGTGTTCCTATTAGATAAATCATCATATATGGATAGGCATATTTCATGGCTGATGAGGATGTTCCAAATAAGGTTAATATAGGCTTCAACAAAGGATAAAGAACAATCATTAAAACAATCGAGCACAATACTAACATCGTGAAGGATGTATTCATGACTAAGTTTGCCTTTGTACTATTCTTTTCTCCACGACTAATGGAGAATAATGGAGCTCCTCCACTGCCAAATAGATTTGCGAATGCATTTATTATCACAATTAAAGGAAAACATAAGCCAATAGCTCCTAATGCATATGTTCCAATATTTGGAATACGAGCAATATAAATACGATCCACAACGTTATATAACAAACTCATAATTTGTGCCACCAACAAAGGTAAAGCAGCATTTATAATATTTTTTGTCACTGTATCATTTTCAAAATCAATCCGTTTCATAAAAACCTCACTAACGACTAAGTATATCACTTAATTTAAGATAAGTTTAAGAATTTTATCATTGTTTACTTATGCTTTGAATGGTATAATCTGTGAACTACAAGGGAGAGAGCATATGTTTACTACAAAGCATTTTATATGGATAGGAATTTGTATTCTATTTATCCTAATTATGAATCACTATGCGAAAAAAGAAGATTTCACGCTACAAAACGCTTGTTACTTCTTTATGTTTATATGTTTATTGAGCGAAGTCACAAAAATGATGTCAGATATGATTCCAAGTACACATGGGGGAATGCATTTAAATCCACAATCCCTTCCATTCCATATCTGCAGTATATTATTGTTTATTGCGGCCTACATTACTTTTGGAAAAGATGGCCCATTGAAACAAAAAATGATCAACTTCTTTGCGGTTGTTGGTACTTGCGGAGGAATCGCGGCTATCTTGATCCCAACGTATGGCGTTGAGTTTAACGTAGCCAATGTATATCAATGCTTCATGTACCATGCAGCACTTACATGGTTTTCTTTATATTTGATTCGTTTCAAACATGCAAACCTAGGTATGCAGGCATTTAAAGACAATTTAGTCGTGTTATTTGCGTTATTGATTTTTAACCTATATATGAATTCTATTTTGTCGGTCTATGATACAAACTTTATGTTTATTGTAAGACCACCATTAGAAGGACTTCCATTCCTTAACCTAAGTCATGGATACTATATCTATTTATTTAGAATCATCATGCTTGGAGTGATTGGACTTAGCCTATTCCATTTACCATTCATAGTAAAAGAAAAAGCTGTGAGACAGAAAGTGATTTTAACATCGCTTAGTCCACAGCTTTTCTTATACCAAGAAAAGCCTCCATTTTATGTAGGAGGCCTATATTATGAATCAATAATTGAATCCATATTAAATGTAGGAACTCACCTCATTGATGATGGATATGATGAATTCATTATGATTACAGCAGATCCACTACACATTTAGAGCGTACAACTGACTATCTGCACGCTTTAGAAACAAAAGGAAAAGAATGCAAAACCCACGTTGTAGCCGATGATGTAACAAGTGATACATTACGTGATTTACTATATAATGAATTGCGTTTTGGTGTTCGCACTCTAATCTTTGTAGCCAATTGCTTCTTATTACCACGTGTCTATTTGACATTAAAAGATTACCGTAACCTAATGCCAGATACAATTGGATTAATTGGCTTTGACAATACAGAATGGACTAACTTCTCAAGTCCAACTGTAACAACGATCGTACAGCCAGCCTATGATGAAGGCTATCAAGCTGCATCGATCTTAATTGATTCATTAAAAGGAACCAATGAACAGATTCCAAATCAAATCTTAAAGTGTTCTATAAACTGGAATAAATCAACCAAATAACACAATTAGAGATTTAAAATGATACCCATATTTTCTTATGTTTTTTTCTATCATCAAGAATTAAATTCGTATCTTTAATTTTTTGTTAGTTTTTGCATTTTATCAGTTATATCTGATAAAATTATATTTTTTATACTAATTATCACTTATAAACGTGATATACTATAGTTAACTACAAAAGGAGGCTTTAAATTATGATCAAACGTGAACTATATATGAGTCGTATCCGTCCATTCATAGGAACAGACTTAATCAAAGTCATAACTGGTATTCGTCGTTGCGGAAAGTCCGTCATGTTAAAGCTAATTCAACAAGAGCTCACGGAGTCTGGTATCAGTCCAAAACAATTTATCTCTATCAATTTTGAAGATATGAACTACTCCCACTTACAAACTGCACAAGCACTGCATGATGAAATCCTTGCAAAAGCCTCAGAAATGGAAGGCAAAGTTTATCTATTCTTTGATGAAATACAAGAAGTCAAGGACTGGGAAAAGTGTATCAACTCTTTTCGCGTATCATTAGATTGTGATATTTACATCACAGGCTCAAACGCAAATCTACTATCTAGTGAACTAGCAACTTATTTGGGTGGTCGATATGTAGAATTTGTGATATATCCATTTTCTTTTAAAGAGTTCATGGAACTATATCGTTCGATTACTCCTGACGCATCCATTCAGCAATGTTTTCAAAAATACCTTATTGTCGGAGGTATGCCTTACCTTTCAAACATTCGTTATGCAGAGGCTCCGTCTAAACAATATCTTCAAGATTTATTCAACTCTGTCCAGCTCAAAGACATCATGAAACGAAATAAAATTCGCGATGTTGATTTATTAGAACGAATCATTGCCTATGTGATTGCGAATGTGGGAACAACTTTTTCTGCATCCTCACTCGCAAGGTTTTTAAAAAACGAAAAGCGAACTGTATCTCCGGAAACGATTTTGAACTATATCAAGTACTGTTGTGAAGCTTATTTATTCTATCAAGTGAAACGAGAAGATTTGCAAGGTAAGCAAATTCTTTCTTCTAATGAAAAATATTATATTGCCGATCACGGTATCCGTGAGGCTATTTTCGGTGGTAATATGCGAGATATCAATCTTATTTTAGAAAATATCGTATATCTAGAATTATTGCGCCGGGGATTTGATGTAACTGTAGGAAGAAATGGCAATAAAGAAATAGATTTTGTATGCAACAAACAAGGCGAAAAAATATATGTTCAAGTCACTTATCTATTGGCATCCCAAGAAACAATTGATCGTGAATTTGGTGCTTATGATCGTATTAAAGATAATTTTCCAAAGTACGTTGTTTCTCTTGATGAGTTTAACATGAGCCAAAATGGCATCAAGCATCGAAACATACGTGATTTCCTACTAACAAATGAATGGAACTAAACACAAATCTAACTTTTAAAAGGTCTCAGTCAAATGTTGTCCGAGCCTAATCTCATCTACAAACCATTTTGGGGTATATGCCGCCCCTTAAATTCTTGGAGGGCAAATTCACCTAACCCCATCCATATTTATTGCGCCATTATAATATGAATCTTACGTCATAGAATACTCAGCCTAAGCCTTTGACTATGCCCTTAGCGGTCCATTTGCGAACTTGTTGTCACTTAGTTTCCACCAACCTAAGCTCTCTTTAGACACATTTTTTCGTTTGATCTCCGCTTCATCGGTTTTGTTGGGATTATAGTAATACAAATGAAAACGTTTTTAACCAATTTTACATTTTTACAATCTCATCGACAAATTATTAGATGAATTCTTTTCTAGTATAAAGTTGTTGTTCATACGAATAAAATGATATAATCTGATAGGTTGTGAGGTGTGTGAATATGTTATTTAAAGAAATAACTGAAACTGAATTTAAAACATTTTCTAAAGAATGGCCAGACAACAACTTCTGGCAAACTACAAATATGGCGCACATGAGAGAAAGAAGAGGTTGTACAACTTCTTATGTTGGAATTATGGACAACGACAAGCTAATTGCAGCTAGCATGTTGTCATTTGTTCCAGTTTTCTCTTCTTATACTTTCTGTCAGATTTTAAGAGGCCCATTATTAGATTATTCAAACTTAGATTTATTTACTTTCTTCCATGAAAATCTAGTTCAATTCTGTAAAAAGAAAAAATGTCTATATTTCCATATGGACCCTTATTTAATGTATAAAGAAAGAGATATTCATGGTGATATCGTAGAGGGTGGAATCGATAATTCTCCTATCTTTGATCACATTATGTCACTTGGGTATACACATGAAGGATTTACGCGTGGAATTGACAATGATAGAGAGCCTAGATGGATTTATACGATTGATACGGAAAATATCACAAAAGAAGAATTGTTAAAAAAGATGGAGCGTAAAGCTATGCGTTCGGTTCAACATGTTCAAAAGTACAATATTCAAGTTCATGAAATTGATGGCGATCATTTAAAGGTATATGAAGATATCATTCGTGATACATCTTCTCGTCGTGGCTTTGAATTTAGAAGTGATGATTACTATAAAAATGTATATGAATGTTTTCATGATGATGGGTATGCTCAATTCTTGTATGCTGACATGGATATGAATGACTATATCAAGAGCTTAGAGATTGATTTAAAGAAAAATCAAGATATTGTAGATCAATCGGCAAAGCGATTAGAGCAGCAAGAAAGTCCTAAGATCCGTAGAAAAATGGATTTAGCAAATGAGCAAATTCAGGGTATCAACAAAAAAATTGATCATGCACATGAAATCATTAAGGAGGATGGAGAAAAGATCATTTTAACTGCTGGCTTATTCTTCACATATGGACAAGAAGTATTATGTTTAATGAGTGGTGTATATGAAAAATATATGCAATTCTGCTCTCCATACGCTCTTCACTGGCACATGTTGAAGCATTGTATTGATAATGGATTCAAGCGCTATAATCTTTATGGTATTAGTGGAATCTTTGATGAAAGTGCTCCAGACTATGGTGTTTACTTATTCAAAAAAGGCTTCAATGGAAATGTCATTGAATTAATGGGTGACTTCGAATATGTTGTGGATTCAAAGATGTATAATGTTTATCAAACATTAAGAAAGATCAAGCATACAATCAAAAAATAGCTCGAACAAAGAATCAGTCTAATCACTGATTCTTTTTATTTAACTACATTATTTTATTTGGCGCTTACGATATTACTTAAAAAGTAAAGATGATTAATAAGATTAGGTAAGAAGAAGTTAGCCCAGACCCATCGGATTAAACTAGTGTCTTTACATCAGATAAATTCAGAGGAACTACTTTTTCCAGTAGTCTTTCTGTATCTGTATTATAGGTATTAATTTGGGCTTAATTTTTTAAAATTCATAACTTCATTTCATACACATTTCATAAATGATTGCTAATATAGTGTCGGATAAGGAGTTGGTTGTTTTGATACATAATGCTTATGCATATATCACAAGAAAAAAAGTAAGAACGGGTATCTTGTTTTTGATACTTATGGTTATTCTAATCAGTCTTTATGGATGTTTGAGTATACTTTCATACAACGCACAATTAGAACGGTCTTTATATTCTGCAAGTCATAGTTCGATTGTAGTACAAAAAAAGGATGGTTCTGAATTTGAACATACATCTTTTGAAAATTCTGTGTATGAATATGAATTTGTTTCTAAATTAAAAGAAGCTAAGGCTGTTTCTATTAAGCAGGGTGTAACACTGGATTCTTTGCCTGAAGAATATAAGAATGTGGTTTCAGTAGTTGGAACTAATAACACTTCAAAAAATGTTTTATTTCGTAGTGGCGTGTTTACTTTAACTTCCGGAAAAAATATTGATTCTAAGGATAGCAACTCTATTCTTATTCATTCGGATTTAGCTAAGAAGAATCATTTAAAAGTAGGGGATACAATAGTTTTAAATTCTCGTACTTATACCATTAAAGGCATCTTTGTAGGTAAGAAACATGAAACCTATACAGGTTTATCTTCCGATTTAAGTGAGAATACTATGTTTGTGGATTATAATTCTTTGGATACTAAG
>ENA-OZHF01000832-OZHF01000832.1-human-gut-metagenome-genome-assembly--contig:-NODE-832-length-10562-cov-15.047397_pt1 | contig 10562 bp, 10 predicted proteins | sample MGYA00244042_ERZ653678 | MGnify/ENA primary metagenome ERZ653678 (study PRJEB26926, sample SAMN06165340) | human gut metagenome | biome: ENVO:00009003; feature: ENVO:2100002; material: ENVO:00002003... | reverse complement strand
CCCAGTCTCTTCCATCTGCAGTTCTTTTACTGGCAATCTCGAACCCCATTGTACCAAGGCACATTGCTCCAAACGTTTCCGACTCCGGATTCAAATCTTCAAATAAAACAGCGCGTACTTTCTGTTTTTGTGCGATGTCGGACTGTGCCCGAAACTGTGCTTTCACTCCGTTTATGATGCCGTTGACCTGTGCTCCTATCACAGTGCCATCCGGTCGGATTGCACTTTCTATCCGATTTGACATACTTGATACATCCGCAATGAAATTATATTGAAAGTCTCCCAACACAACAGATGCAACCTCTTCATTGATGCAATCCCATTCCAGTTCTATGACACGTGCATCTGTTACAATATCCAGTTTGCTGTGACGACAATGTACCGTGTCTCCGATAGAAACTTCTTCCAGTTCCCGGATATCCGCGTACAATTCCGTATCATGCAGCATAACCATATCAGCGGATATCGTAACCTTCGGCTTGTCAATTCCAGCTTCAAACTGTTCCTCGCATTTTTCTTTTAACGCATTGTTTAGTTCTTCCTGTGTATTGCAGATCACGATTCCGTTCTCTTCGTCATCTTCCGCAGCATCGGCCTTCATCTTCACATCTTCAAATGTGATCACTCCGTATTTTATTGTTGGATATTTATCAAGCAGTGGTGAGTCCACCCACGGTTCATTCCCCTCTATCATGTATCCGTTATATGCCTTTGGTACAATCCTTGTAATGACCTCGCTGGTATCAATCTCTTCCTGCAGCCCGTTTTCCGCAATGTTTTTCCCGTATAAAACCTGCACCCCATTATCGATTCCAACTCGGTCATTGACGGTGATCGTATAATTATCAAAAAGAACCTCACCGCCCCATCTGTTCAGGAAGGAGTTCTCCTCTTCTCCGCAGATTGCTTCGATCAGGTTCTTTGTCTGGTAATATGCTGTTGATATTATTCTGATATTAGATTTTCCACTGTACTTTTTATTTGGTGCGGTCATGATGTCCAGTGCCTGCTGCCCGTTTTTTTTCGTTGGACGTATATCCAACAGAAAACAATCATCAATCGCATCCATAAAAACCGGTTCCAGTTCTGCACTCACGCCAGCATCTGATTTTGCTTTCTTTTTGATCCGAAATAACTGTGTTCCATTGAATGACTCCAGTTTTACGACTGCGTCCTCTTCTATCCACTTCCAACGTCCCTCTTCATCGATCGGGTGCTGAATCTCCGCTTTCCAACTTCCGTTTAGTATTGCTTTTACAGAAGCGCTCTCCGGAAGTAATGGCATATCACCGTTATGTTCATAATCCGTATTTTCTGGTTTATAAAGTTCTATCCTTATAAGCACCTCCAGTTCGGAATCACTTTCAGATCAAATCCTCTTGAGATATACACGGTATTCTCTCCCGGTAAAAGATGTAGTTCTGCATAATCTCCATACACAGATGTGTTCATCAATTTTCCATCTTTTCTGTATGCCATCAGCCTGTCTGTATCAATCACCAGATTCTGGCCAACATTCGCTTTCATTTGACTTCCGTTTACCTGCAGGATGCACTCACCTTCACCTGTGATCAAATAGACTGGTCTTGATCTGTCATATGGATTGTAAAACACCTCTTCCGGTGTATATTCTGCTTTTCCATCTGTTCGATATCGGTATCCCTCACACGTAAATTCTACATCAAACTCTCCGACCTCTTTTACTTGCCGTTCTGCTGCATTGATCTTAGTATGTTTTACGTGATAGAAATACTCCAATTCATCGCTTAAAATCAGTTCTGTATCATCTTTTCTCATAAGCCATCTTCTCGCAGCCCGAAATCGTTCCTGCCATCTTTGAGGATTTTCTGCAAATGTAAATGGAACTGTGATTGTAATGTCGCTCACAGTTCCATCTTCTTTGAATATGCTCCCATCTCTTCCCGGTATGTTCAATTCCGTATAGTTATACTCTGCCGAAGGGATAGACGGTCTTTCTCGTACAAGTATTCCTATTTCTGTATTTGTATGGCCGTTTCTGATAATTTCATACATTTACCGTCTCCCCTTTCCTCTTTTTGTGTGATGTACTTGAGATGTAAATCCTTTTTTGGCTGTTTCTACAATATAAGAATCAAGCTTTTGATTTCCAATTTGCACACCGACATTATTGTTCAAAACAATGTTAGTCTGTGTAGCACTTGCCAGAGCTGGAGTTCCTCCGTACATACTCTCACTCATCGTCTTGGCAACTCTTTTTACCGCATTGGAAACCTTGTACACATTCTCATTGATTCCTTTTACCATTCCATCGATAAAATCCGGCATCCATGTTTCATAATCTCTCAAAGGTCCTTCATCCGGTCTTGAAAAGTGTAAAAAGGATCGAATCTTATCTCCGATTCCTTTCACTGCATCCACAATCCCGCGGACTCCGGATAATATCCCTTCTTTCAATCCATTGATAAAATCCGCTCCCCATTCCCAGGCATTATCGATCCACCCGGAAATTGTGGATCCAATTTTTTCGAAAATATCACTTACAATTTTCGGAAGTTCCCGGATTGCATTTTTAATTCCATCTCGTAATGCTTCAAACCCACTGATCGCAGTTTCTTTTACCAGAGATACCAATGTGGATACCACATTTTTAATTTCATTCCAAATATTTGATGTAATCTCCTTGATGGAATCCCAAATATTCGCAACTGCATTTTTGATATTATTTAAAATATTCTCCAGATCCGATTTTAATTTTTCAAAATCTCCAGTCACCAGATCAATCATCAATAGTACTGGTGCAAGTGTAGCGTTTTTGATGAATTCCCATGCATTTTGTGCAAGTTGCTTAATTCCGTTCCAGATCCCATTTAAATTCTCTTTTAATTTCGTAAAAGAATCTGTAATGGTTGTTACGATTGTTCTTATCGTTGGATTGGCAAGCAATGACGATAACATCTCATTCCATGCATTGGGAATCGTTTCTGTAAAAAATTCTACAATTCCGTCCCATGCTGCAAAAAATCCATCTTTGATTGCCTTTAAAATCCCGTTCACACCATCTCGGAACCATTCGCATTTATTGTATAAAGCAACCAATATCACTATGATTGCCGTTATAGCCGCAATTACAGGATGTGCTGTTATCATTCCAAGCAGTCCGGTCACTGCCGTTTTAATTCCACCGACCAACTTTGTCACAACTCCTCCGATTCCGGACAACTTCGACAGCACTCCCGCCACTGCAGATATTCCGAGTGATATCTGCCCTATTATCATTAAAAGTGGTCCTAATGCTGCCACCAGAATTCCGACTACTACAATCACCTGTTGCACGCCTTCCGGTAGAGCTGAAAATTTATTGACAAGTGCGGTAATAAGTTCTGCTACCTTCTGGACAATTGGTGCCAGCGTATCTCCAATCTGAATCGCTGCAGTTTCCAGAGATCCTTTTAATTCCTCGATTGCTCTTGATCCATCACTCATCTGAGAATTTGCCAGCCTTTGTGCTGCTTCCTGATCATTTGCCGCATTGATATATTTCTGAATCCCTTCAGTCCCGCTATCCATCATCACAGTAGCAGCTCGCATTGCATCGGATCCGAAGATTGTCGATAACGCCGCATCTCTGGATGCCGAATCCAAACCTCCAAGTTTATTCTGCAACTCCTCAGCAATCTCTGAAGCTCCAAGGAGATCCCCATTGGAATCTCTTGTCTGTATTCCAAGCTGTTTAATCATTGTTGCAGCGCTATCTGTTGGTGCCGCCAGCCTCTGGAGCATGGTTTTTAAAGATGTTCCGGCATCGCTTCCCTCGATTCCGGCATCTGCAAAACGAGCCAAAACCGCTGTTGTTTCCTGTATAGACCATCCAGCGTTTTTTGCTCCAGCAGAACACTGTGCCAGTGCCTGTGTGAGAGGTTCTACATCCGTAGAAGATGCAGCTGCTGCCCCGGCCAAAGCGTTTGCCGCTTCTGCAGACTCATTCGCAGACAGACCAAACGCTCCCATTGCCTGTACAACAACATTTGCTGCCTCTCCAAGATCCATCCCGGAAGATGCCGCAAGGTCCATTGTAGTTTTTAATGCCCCTGCTTTAATGTCGGCTTCTGTCAAACCACCTTTTGCCAGTTCTGTGATCGCATTCCCTGCATCTGTTGCGGAAAAGACGGTATCCTGTCCGGTCTGGATTGCAAGCTGTCTTAGATCTTCCATTTCAGACATGGGCTTATCAAGTGCTCCCGCCGCCTGACTCATTGCATCGTTGAAATTATTTGCCATAACAGTGGATGCAGCCCCTACACCGGTCAGTGCCCCCGTTACTGGCAGCAAGGATTGTCCGACTCCTTTGACCTTATTTCCAAACTCTCCGGATACCGCAGATACTTTTGCAAGATTCGCACTTGCACTTCCTGTAGTCTCTTTTAGTGATTTCAGTTTCTGTTCTGTCTCAACAATCTCTCTTTGAAGAGAATCGAATCCTTCTGGACTGATCGGCTGTCCAAATTCATCATCTACTTGCTTTTTCTGTGCTTTCAGTTCTTTCAGTTTATCAGACGATTGGTCTACCTCTGTCTGCAGTTTTTTGTACTCTTCCGTATCAATCTGACCACTTTCTTCCATAGACTTCATGCTCTTTTTGAGCTTGTCCATTTTTTCGTTGGTCTTTACAATCTCCTCTTGAATCGGAGTATACGCCTCTTTCCAAGCATCATAATTTCCGGCGGTTTTTGCTGCCTGTTCGCTTGCCTGTTTTAAAGTTTCCAGCCTGTTTTTTGTTTCACTGATCGACTGTTGCAGCAACTTCTGCTTCTGATTCAGCAATTCCGTATTCGTGGGATCCAGCTTCAGCAATTTATTGACATCTTTTAATGACTGTTCTACACCGTATAGTTTTTTGTCAACACCGGACAGTGCCTTTTCCAACTTGGAAGTATCGCCGCCAATCTCTATGGTAATGCCTTTTATTCTGCTCCCTGCCCTTACATCCCTCCTTTACAGTGCATCAATATCCGCCTGTGTTGCAATTTTCGGATAATCATACTCATCATTCTTCATTTCGATAAACATATCGTTGATCATTCCAATGCTTAACAGGTCTAAATCAGAAATAGAAATACCGCATTGTGCACATCGAAGCATAAACAATGCGGTATTGACCTCACGGTCTATTTCCCTCTCTTTTTTTTTGGAACTGACATCTGTTTATTTTCTGATTTCCACATTTCCATGATTTCCGGCAGAATCTCATAGATATCAAATGTCTCGAACTGATCCAACCACTCGTTGATATCGTCCGGCTGGTCAGGATCGCCATGTTTATGCATCAGAAACGCAATGTTTTCAAACATTTCCAGTGATTCGATCGGGATTCCGCTTTCAAACTTACTTTCATCAAATTCTGTACCTTCTTTTGCGCATTTTTTCTGCATCTCGTCTTTGAGTTTTTCCTGGATCTTGATCTGCTTTTCAATTTTCTGCATATCTACAAAAATATCTCTCCCAAATTTCAGTCGATAAATCCGGGGGATTGCGGCAGAACTTTTGAATTTATATTCTGTTCCATTGATTGTGATCGTCTTTCTCATCCTGTTCTCCTTTTATGCTGCAACTTCCTGATCTGGAATGTACACCTTATCAAACCATTTTTCGTATAAGTCATCTGTTGTATCTGCTGTTGTCTTTGCCCGAACTGCCATTTTCTTAGCTGTTCCAAGCTGTACAGCGGATGCAGAAACTGTGACAGTGTCAGTTGTAGGTTCAATCGTGTCCTCTGTTGTGCTGGATTCTGTTGTAGGACGTGTAGAGGTACAGCAATAGAACCAGAACCGTGTTCCCCTCACATCGCCGTCAATTTCAAATCCCAGCGCAAACCGTTTTACTTTTGCAGTCGCTTCCTCCAGCATGACTTTGTTCCTGTCAATGTATTCGCTTAAAATCTTTTCCCGGAACTCATCCGTGATCAGCGCCATTTCCCAGTCTCCCTCATATCCGCTATTGGAAGAAGAAACATAATACTTGATTCCATCCGCATAAAACGGTGTCAGTTCTCCCTGTGCTTCCAGTGAAAGCGATACGGAGCCAGGTACCGCAAACGGTGTATCAAATGTAATTTCTCCCGTATCACTTTCCTGCAAAAGCGCAACATGCGCATTATGGATATTGAATTTGACTTTATCCTTTTTTGTTGCCTGTCTTTCTTTCCTTACTTAGCCCTCCACTTCATATAATACTTCATACATATTTTCTGATTTAATATACTGTTCACTTTTCTGCCAGAAGAGATCTGCTGCATCAAGTGCCACTTCTACACGTTCTTCCAGTTCAAAGTCCTTTTCATCTGTGTACAGTTCAATATAAACTTTGTCTGATTTAAAATATACCTTCCCATCTGCGGAAAAATTTCTCGTTTCCGGAATCAACCAGCAAATAAAAGGAGGATTCACCGCCTCACATTCTTCGAAATGATGATACCTATATTCAATTTCCAGTACATCCAGAATTGCTTCTATCCTCTCCCTTGTCATAAATATCGTTCTATCCTTTCCTGTAAAATTTCCTTTGCGTGCTTTTCTGCAATTTTGATATGCGGGATCCCGTCCACTCTTCCACCATTCCTCTTTGCGTGTCCTTTTTCCAGCAAATGTGTAATTCGGTATTCCGGCTTTTTGGAATATACCACCATATCATAGCGGTGCCTTCCACTCAAATTTTTGTCTCGTTTATAGCTCCAGTGCTTTGCATATTCACCGGTATCTCCTTCCGGTGATATGGAACGTAATTCCGCAGCTGTCTGCTTCGCCGTCTCTTTCACTGCCTTTTCCACTGCTTCCTGTACATCCTCACGATACGCATCTAACTCCTGCATGACTTCGATTGCTAACTGATCAATATTAATTTTCGGCATTGTTTCTCACATCCTCATAAGTCGTTACTACCCTTTCCAGAGAAAGCAATAAACAAGGTGGCGTTTCATCGTATTTATTCTGGATCTGTATGATCTTGTACTGCTTTTCTCTGATTATGCAGATGTCCATCGTAGAAATGTCTTCTACCGGCAGAATTGCAACTACTTCGTCAATCTGATTGGATAATACCTTTGCCTCATAAAACCGTTTGATTCCTACTGTCCGAAACCCAAACCGGATTCCACAATGCTTTGTTTCTACAATTTTTCGCCCTTTCACGCTGCAGATATCCAACATTCCGTCATTAAATGTGACAAATTTTGTATCTTTACGTCTTGGCATCACAACCACCTGCTTTCCTCTGAAAACTGCGCATCTGCAGGGATATGATTTCCGATTTATAGTTTTTTATAAACTCGTCCACCTGACCGGCTCTTGCATACATACAATAATTTAACAGCAGATCTTTTTCCTGTGTTTCGCTTTCAAAATCGCATTGTCCGATTTTCCCCTCAAGATACTTTTTCCCTCTTTCTACAATACCAGAGAGCTTTTTGCGCTCTCTGATATCCATATCCCATGTAATGTCCAGAAAATTTCTCACATCTTCTAAAAGATCACTCATGATTATCCCTCATTCTTCGTTACCGTCACCTGATACGTCTTGGTTGTCTTCCCGTCTGTTACTTTTGCTTTCACAACATTTCCAGCCCCAGAAGCCCATGTAACTCTGCTGCCGTTTGCAATCGGTTTATCATTGTATGTCAATTCCAGTTCTGCAGTACTGTCTGCAATTACCGCCTGCACCGTATTTGATGCATCCGTTGTTGTCAGGGTGTATGTCAATTCTCCTTCTGTAAATTCTGGTGTCAGCGTGTGTCCACCCACCTTAAAATCTGCAAGATTTGCATTTTCCACATTTTCTACACTTGGAACAACTTCCACTTCATAATACGCTGGCTGCAGATCACTGATATCCAAAAGCATGAAGGCATTATCATCTACTGCAAATCCATGACCATACATTTTGATCAGGTAAACCCTCTCATCTTCCAGGAATCTGTAATCATCTGAATACAAGATTCTTCCGTTATTTTCGATTCCAGATCCCATGAAGTAAAGCTTTGCCATACCAAATACAGCCTTTCCGACTCCTACCGCCGGAGACTGGATCACATCGATCGGGAATGGCAGTGTACTTACATATCCACCGCCCGGCGCTGGTCTCTGTGTTGCCGGAAGGACTTTACTGAAATAATCTGACGGATTTACCACCAGAATCAGTGCGTCTACGGTTCTTGCCTGTCCTTTTTCATTGATTGCCAGAACAGATGCTAATTTTCCAAGCTGTACATCATTAAGCTTTGTAACCTTTACTGCTTTTTTATCCGGATATACACCGCCTTTGATTGTAACAGAATCTCCCACCTGTTTTGTCATACCGATCGGCATATCTTTTCCTGTTCCATTGATAATTCCGTCTTCCAATCCATTTGCAAGTGCTTCATACAGGACCTGTCTCACATAATTGTCCAACCATTCCGGCCCCAAATCTAACATTGCTTTGCACACCGGAAGAAATGCTGACAGTTTGCTCAGTGTCACATCTACCTCTTTAAATCCGGATGTCAGCTCCTGGATGATATCTGCGCAAAGTTTTCCCCATGCTGCTTTCTGATATCCATTCGTATTCATCATCATTCGTGTCAACCCTGTTACGGATGTAAACTGGATTTTGGACAACAGCGGATGATCTGTTTTCAAATCTTCGAATACTTTGTCAATTACAGTATATGGCATTACCACATCCAGATTCTCTACTGCCTGTTTTGGATTTGTAGATTTCATTGCTTCTGCAAGCTTCTGATAATATTCTTTTTCTTTGGATGTCAGCTGTCTTACGCCGCGCTCAGACAGAATTCTCTGATCTGCTTCTTCTACGATTCCCCGTGCCTGTTCTATGACACTTTCCTGAATCTTATCGCACAGCTCCACAAACGCTGCCTGGAACTGCTCTGCATCTCCGGCTGTGATTGCCTCATTCATCTTCTGTACGATTGCTGTTTTTTCCATTTCTAATACATCTAAATTTTTCCTTAAATCATGCCTCCTCTAAAAAGATTTAATACATTGTTTTTTCTTGGTTTCTTGTCTTCCTGTGGTTTCTGCATTGCTGCAATCTGCTGCCGGAAGCTCTCCTGACTATTTAACTGTCTTTGCATATCGGACAGCTTCTCCAGAATCTCTTCTGTATTGACCGGTTCTGCTGTCTTTCCCATGATCTCATCAATGAGTCCATATTCCAGCGCCTTTTCCGGAGTGAGGTAAGTCTCATTTTCCATTAACTCAATCAACTCACTTTCCTCAATCTTCGCCCTTTCCAGAAAAACTTGCCGGTTTGCTTCCATCATGTCATCCAGATCATCGGCATATTTTCTCAGTTGTGTTGCATTGCCCGAGCAATACATCCACATATTGTGTATCAGTGCCGTTGTACCTAAACACATTTTTCTTGTGTCACACGCCTGTAGAATCAAAAACGCAACACTGTGTGCCACGCCATCCACAATCCCGACTTTCTGGTTTTGTTTTTGCTTCAGTAAATTGTAAATAGCAACGCCCTCTTTTACGGATCCACCATTTGAGTTGATATGCAGCTCAATTGTCTGTCCTTCTGGAATTTCACTCAGTTTCTCTGCAAAATATTTCGCGGAAGTCTCCGAGTCCTTATATTCCCATGCGTTCCAGTCAAATTCTCCATATTCTGTCACATCATCATAAATGTACAGAAGTGTTTTGTTCTCTGCCTGAACGGGCTGCATTCTCCAGTTTGTTATGTTTTTCCTTGTCTCACCCCTTTCACTCTGTGGTTTCTATATCCAATCCTGCAAGCAGGTCTTGAATCTTACTATAATTTTTCGTCATAAAGTGCTGGTTTGCCCAGTCTTCTTCAATTCTCGGTTTTCCGAGCACTTCTAAAATATCATTGATCGTAAATGCTCCGCTTGAGATCAGCTTGTCTACTGGAGTTGCAATATCAAAAATATCAATATGCTTGACTGCCAGAGTCTCTATCTTTACATAATTTCCAGCTTTAAATCCTGTGTATCCATTTCTCTTTCGGTTGATCTCCTGCTGCAGCATCTTAATGAGCGGATCTATCACAAAGGTCAGAAGTTCATCAATCGCTTTCCCTGTATCCTGTACATCTCCTTTGGCCAGACTCGGTGGGAAAGAAAATGCTCTTGCTGTAAATTCAAAGATGTCATCAGCTAGATACTTGATATCTCGTGTTGACTCTGTAGAATACGTCTTTCCGCTTTCTGAAATATCCTGATATTCGTATCCGTCAAACAATGGCAACACCGCACTGTCGCTTTCAAAGAAGTTCTTAAAATGCGTGCTCATCAACTCCTGGAATGTTTCATCGAAATTCTCACTTTCCTGTGCAATTGCTCCAATATTCAGGATTCCTTTTTTTCCTCTTGATTTTTTATAGGCATCCTGCGCATATATCAGTAATTTTGAATACGTTTCATACATCCCATTTGTGAGATTCCTCATATTTTCTGAGTTTAATTCGAAAAACATTACTTCCGACATTTCCCGTGTTTCAGACAATTCGTAACCGTCAAATGTGATCCCGCTGAATCTGTACTCCTTCAATGCCAGCAC
>ENA-OZHF01000823-OZHF01000823.1-human-gut-metagenome-genome-assembly--contig:-NODE-823-length-10635-cov-3.745747_pt1 | contig 10635 bp, 10 predicted proteins | sample MGYA00244042_ERZ653678 | MGnify/ENA primary metagenome ERZ653678 (study PRJEB26926, sample SAMN06165340) | human gut metagenome | biome: ENVO:00009003; feature: ENVO:2100002; material: ENVO:00002003... | reverse complement strand
TATGGATAAAGGGGAAAGGTCATGAAAATATTGTATAAAACCATGGGATTGGGGCTTTTGTCCGCGTGCCTGTGCCTGTTGTGTGCGGCGCCGGCTTCGGCCAAAGTCTGTTTTGTCGGCGACGAAAACTGCGGTGCCGGCGGCAGTTTTGAACCGGCAGAGAAATTGCCTAACGAAGACCTTTGCAGACAGGAAGGCTATACTTCCCTTGCTTCAACTTGTCTTAATCCCGGAGGAACCTGTCCCTATGACGCCAAATATGTCAAATGCTGCGGTTCGGAATATGCCTATCAGGCCTGTGTCTTTCCTCTGGAAACGATAAAAGTTCAGAATTCCGAAGGCAAAGAGGTAACCGACAAATGCGGCAATTTGTACAAATGCCGGTGCAACAGCGAGTACAAAACTCCGGCCGACTGGAGTGACGAGGCCTCAAACAAATGTCAGCCGGGCGGCGGGGTGTGCATCATGAGCACCACCGATACGGTCTATTACAACAAATGCACTTGTGACGGCAATTATTTCCCCTATGAAAAAAGCTGTCCGAAAAACACGACGGAAATCGACAGCTGCACCGACAGCGACGGCCTGACCCGCAAAAGCTGCCAGTGCCCCAACACATACAAAACCTGTACCTACGGCGGCGCGCCTGGCGCCGATACCTGCATCCAGAACGGCATAACTTTGTACAGTTCGTGCAACACGCCGGAACAGGAATGTATTAACGCCGGCTATTACGAAAACTGCAGCAAACAAAGATGTTATTATGACACGCAAAACATGGAAAAGAACAAAAGCACTTATCCGATAGCCTGCGAAAACAGCAACGACGTCTGTCCGTATATGTTCGGCTACTATTTCTGCCGCTGGAGCCCGCTTAATTTCTGCAAGGCCAAACACGCGGAAATGAATATCGAATCGCCCGAAAATCCGCCGTCAACTTGCGTAAACTATGAAGGCGTCAAAGGCACGGTAATCCCCTGCAAGATCGATTATGACGGCGAAGGCAAGAGAATGTATAAGAATACAACCGACCCGACCAAATATCTCGGCTATTACCGCTGCAAGATTACCTGTGACCAGCGTCTGCTGTCCAAAGTGGGTACGGCGGTTACGGCCGACGAACGTTTCGGCCAGTATAAAGGAGCCTGGAATGCGTTTTATATCACGCTTACCTCACCGAAAAACGGTTTTAAGGCCGGCACGCACCTGTTCTTGCGTTCCGACTTCAAAATGCCGCAGGCAGGATTGTCATACGATAACCGCAGCAACGGAGACAAGCTGATTTATGCCAAGGGACAAAGTTCACAGAAAATGTATGCTTCAATCAACGGCATCGGCGCATTGTACAAACTAGATCCGTCCACTTATTCCGAATGTGACGAAGAGTACAACGATACCGGTAAAAATCCGGAACTGCGCATTCCGCTTGAATATGCCAATAACATTTTAAGCCGCGGCTTTACCAATATCGATTTGCGGCTGACTTATCAGGATGACAGCGGCAAAGCGCAGCAATGGGGCGGCAGAACCTTTACCGTTAAGAAAGAAGACGGAAAATACCTGTCAACATACATATGGGACAATATCGGGTTGATTCAAACTCATGAACTGTCTTTGAACAGCCATACCAGCAATTCTAATGATGCTCTGTATGACTCGGCTCGGACAGTAATCAACCAAAACGACGGTACCAAAATTCGTTTTACCGGCGATGTTGGATTTAATACGGCCGTAATCACCAAGGAGAGCACGCAATACGATCCTTTGAGACCGAGCGGAGATGAGACCAACACGTCGCTTGCCCGTCTGGTTTTCCATGGCGACGGTTACCATATTGTTGAATTCAAAAACGCCAAAGTCAGCGGCTCAACGGGCCGTGCCCCCGATTTTGACACGAACGAAGGTGCCGGAGGAACGATAAATATCGATAACTCTACAGTTTACGCACACAATATCTTCTCATTTTTGAACGTAAACGTCAACAACAGGTCTAAACTTTACGTCCGCAGACTTTTGGCCAGCGGCAGACACAGCGACTACGACAAAAATACTTCCGGCATGTTCAAACAAGGCAAGCAATATTGTGTGGGAACGGTTGTCCGCGGTTCTTCGTCGGTTGATGTCAGCCATACGCTGGTCAATGTCTGGGAAGACAGATACCTTTATGTTGGCGGCGGCAGCACTTTTACCTCGGCAAAACCGATTCGTCTGCGTAAAGCGGGCAATTCCGTTGCCTGCATTGCCGACAGCAGCAGCTCGATTTCCGCAATGGGAACAAAGTATACCAGCAGTTTCAGCTTCCCGTCAGACGGTAGCTATATGACGTTGAAGGGTTCAAAATCCGGCAGCCGACGTATTATGTATTCGGTTTCCGACAGTGCCTGTATGCCTACCGGCCAGAGCAGAAACTTCAACAGTTCTTCTCCTTACAGAGACCACTGTACCGGCTATAAAAGCAATCAGTATAACTTTGCCGAAAACAACCCGTTTTCGGACGAATTTACCTTTGCCACGCCCGGAAGCTTTTCCGTCTACGTTTCCTACAGCGGCAGTCCGAATACCTACGGAAAAACGCAAACGATCAGCAGCTGGTATCCTAAAATGAAAAGCGCAACAAGAAAAGGGATGCTTACTTGTAATGACAAAGGCAGAAGCGCCAGAGAAATTGATGTTACGACCTGTTCTTCCAATGCTAACACCAACAACTGCACACGGGATGGTAAGAACATATGGTGTGATGCCGAATCCGGACCGCGTTGGTTTACTTCGGTAGTACCTTATTATTACAGATGTCATAACAGTTCCGGTTATTGCGCCAACAGCAGCAAGTACTCTTACGGCTGCACCGGCGAACGCAAATTCCTTTGTTCAGGGTGCTCTTATTGCGAGAACGGCATCGGTTATGCCGACTGGAGCGACAGCACCGGCGGGTTATAACCAATAACCTTTGATCCCCGCCCGTTGTCCGTTCCGGTGGACAATAAAATCCCCTTTAGGGCGGGGCCCTTCTTCGGGACTTAGGAAAAAAGACGCAGGGAGACGTCTTTTTCCCTTCCGTCCCGGCCGGAGGAGGAAATATAAAAAGTTTTACCCGAATTATTATCTGACAACTATTATCGTTCTATTATTCAGGGAGAGCGCCCCGAAACGGAAGTTATGGCTTCACGGCATCCGTTTAGCGTCCTGCCGGATGAGAAAGGTTCGGATAATAATCCGGTGAAAAGAAGAAAAAACGGTAAAAACCATGTTCAACTTTTTAAAACCTTTTTATTTATGAAAACAAACAAATTTTGGTTTGTCATGGCAGCAGCTGCCATGCTTGCCGGCACAACGATGATGACTTCCTGCGAAAAGGAAGAAGAGATTTCCAAGCGCGAAGTCATCGAAAGCGAAGTTCTTGACGAAGGCGTTGCCCAGGAGGTGACGGAAGAAGTCGGAACCGAAGGCACCCAACTGAGCTATGAATCCTGGATTGTGGTCAGGGGACAAACCCGTGCCGCTTTCGAGAACAAAGTTTCGGTCACTCTCTTTAACCGCTTTAATCACGTGATTGACGAAGTGGAAGTCGAAAATTTCGATTTCGGGCAACCGGAAGTCGGCATCAGTTATCAAACATCCGACAGTCGAAAAGAACAGGATTATGTAACCGTTGTCGATTCCGTGCTGGTTTACAGCCTGAAGTACGAAAACGGTTTTGTTCTGGAATATGAGTTGATGTACGAAGTTCCGACCTATGACGACGGCGTTACCGAAAAAGAAATGCCTTATATCCGCTATGGCGCCATTGTCGACAACGGCATGACGGTAACCGGCATGGACAACCTGACGGAAAACGGCCAAACCTGGCTGCGGAAACTCGTCCGACACTCCATTTCCGTGGTTTTTAACGACAAAAGCTATACGATTGAAGCTTCCATCGTGGCCAAATCGCTTGAAAAAGCCGGAGATGTTTTGCTGGCAAGCAAAAAAGTAAACGAAGGCGTAGAGCCGGTATCGGTTGATGCCGCTAAGGCTTCGGGAACTTACAAAAGCTGGATAGAAGTGGAACAGACCTGGTCGGAAAGCGGAACCAAAACCTTCAAAAAAGAAGCGTTGTTGAAGCACTATGTGCTTTTCCCGCAGGAAATCTTCCGGTTTGACGCCGGGGAAAAATACGCCGTTCTGGACGACATTTCCCTGGAAATTTCGACCGATCCCCAAATCCGGGAAGAAGGAACGGCGGTTGACGGCGTCGCCATAGACGTTTACAAGGAAGATCAGCGGGTGGAAATGCGGAAAAACGATGACGAAAATCTCGCTTTTACCACGTTAACAACCGCCGTATTTGAACGGGCGCGTTATGTCGACGACAAGCTGAGCTGTGATTTTCCGGTACCGGCCGTCTATTCGGACTTTGCGGCTTCGTACGATTTGATACACGGTTGGCAGGAAACGGTCAATGATGACGGATTCCCCTGCTGGCAGGCAGAATACGAATTCCGCTTTGCCATCAAGTACGGCGACAACGTTTATTCTTCCGAACTTCCATGGTTTCTGGAATACAGAGAACGGGAATAAACGGAAGTTTCAACAAAAAGACACCATCCCTCAAGGATGGTGTTTTTTTGTATCCCGCTTCCGACCGGGCGCAGTTTGCTTTTCCGCTCCGGAGTTCAGGTTCTTTTTCTTGTTTTCCGGCTCCGCAGTTTCGGCCGCCATAAAGAAAACCGTCGGACTTTTCGACCGATAAACGCGCGGCCTTTTACTTTCCGTCCTCATCATCGTCGGGACGGGAAGCCAGTTCCTCCAAGGCTTCGATGTCCTGATCGTCAATTTCTTCCGCCTCCACCCGGTATGATTCGTTAAACCAGTTGCCGAGGTCTATGTCGGCACAACGTTTGGAACAAAACGGACGGTATTTTCCCACCGGCGCCACCTTGCCGCAGATCGGACAGCGGCAGGTTTTCAGAACTTCCCCCATTTTCAGGCTCCTTTTTCCACCCGTCCGGTACCGTTGCAGGTCGGGCATTCTTCCGTCATCAGTTCCGAAAGCGAAGGCCGCCGGCGGACACGGATAATTTCCACCAATCCGGCCCGGCTCAAACCCGCCACATGGCTTTTTATGCTGTCTTTGGCCAGTTCCCGTTCCAGAATTTCCAGCAACGGCTTGATATACTTGTATTCCGAATGACCGGCAAAGTCGATGACGATTTTTCCGGCCAGATTGCGCAGCCGGATCTGCCGGGCAATTTCATAAGCGGCTTCTTCGTTAATTCTGTTCAAGGCACCGCCGCCGACATCCCGGCCGCTGTCAACATCAACAGCCGTGCAGGCGCGTGTTTCTTCAATGCTGATCCGGCCGCCGCCTTTTAAGCCGACTTCTTTTTCCAAAGCCTGAGCGATTGTTTCGTCAATTCCGTATTCTTCAAACGGATTCTGGCAGATTTCGACGGCAAACGCGTCGCCGTAAACGGCTTTTACCTCGCTTTCAATGTTGCGGCTGTTGGTCACCAGTTTGTTCAGGGTTCCCGCATGCCGGGCCAGATATTCAAACAGGGAATCCGGCTTGGCATAAAGCAGACAGGGAGCCTGTTCGCTGCGCGCCTTCATTCGGATATGCTCAAAAGTATCGCGCAGTTCGTTCATTTCCTTTTCCACTTCGGCAAAATCCGCCTCAACCGAAGCGGTCCGCAAAATCCAGCCTTCCTGACCGGTCATGTTTTCTTTGACCTTTTCCATATACTCGGCCATTTTGTGTTTGTCTTCGATTTTGGCGGAAGCTTCCACCCGCAGCCGGTACGGACAATAAACCAGATAACTGCCTACCAGCTGTACCGAACGCACCAGCCGGGCGTGTTTTTCGGCTCTTTTTTCCTGCGAAACCTGCACGACGATGCTTTGCCCTTCGGTCAGCTTAACCTCGGACAAACCGTTTTCCTCAGCGTTCAAGAATCCTTCAAGGCCGTTTCCGAGATTGACGAAAAAGCCTTCCTTGTCACCCGCCAGCATTACTTTTTTGCTGATTTTTCCCAAATAAACATTACCGCTGATCGCCTGACTGCCGGTAATGATTTCCAATTCTTCGGGGTTGCCGTTCTCAAGCAGCGCAATTCCGGTCACAGTCGAATTTTTATCATAAACGATGGTATCTGTTGTCATCTGATTCCCGCTCCATTCAGTAAATTCTGCGTTTCAAACAGCGGCAGTCCGACAATGCCGGAATAAGAACCGACGATTTTGCGGACAAAACCGGCGAAACGTCCTTCGATTTTATACCCGCTGCATCCCTTCCATTCTCCGGTTGCGACATAATTGCGGATGTCTTCTTCCGAAAGCCGCTTGGTCAGCACCCTGGAATCCGAAAAGCGCAAAGCCTCTCTGCCGTTTTTGTTGATCAGACAGACGGCGGAAAGCACATGGCTGGCGCGCCCCGAAACCAGACGCATAACCCGCGTCTGTTCCTCGTCGCTGCCGGCTTTGTGCAAAATCCGGCGGCCGACGACCACTACCGTATCGCAGGCAAGCACGTTTTCTCCCGGATGCAGAGCCGCCACCCGTCTGGCCTTTTCCAGCGCCATCCGCTTCACGTAGCGCGACGGCGTTTCAAAACGCAGGCAGCTCTCGTCAATGTCTGCCGGACAGACCAGCTTCGGACAAAGCGCCACCTGTTCCAAGAGTGCCAGACGGTAAGGAGATGCCGAAGCAAGTATAAAGTCCTTTTTTTCCATAATGCCGCTTAGTCTTCGCTGTAGGTTTTTTCCATTCTCTCATGGCGCTCCTGCGCTTCGATCGAAAGCGTGGCCACCGGCCGGGCTTCCAGCCGCTCAACCCCGATCGGCTCGCCGGTTTCCTCGCAATAGCCGTAGGTGCCGTCTTCAATCCGCTTCAGGGCGTCGTTGATCTTGCTGATCAGCTTGCGGGCACGGTCTTTGGTCCGCAGGTCCAGCGCCTTGTCCGTTTCCATTGAGGCGCGGTCCAGCTCGTCGGGCTGGTTCAAACCGCCCTGACGCAGTTCCTCCAGCGTGTCCTGAGACTGTGCAAGAAGAGATTTTTTCCAATCAAGCAGTTTTTGGCGGAAATATTCGACCTGCATTTCGTTCATATATTCCTCGTCTGCCGAGGGTTTGTAATCGGGAGGCAGAATAACAGATGTTTCAACCATTTTATCTCTCCTATCAAGTTTATATTTTCATAATCGGTTTCATATAGCCAACTATATATAAATTTCAACAATTTTCTTCAAGCAAAAAATCACTTTGCACCCAGTTTTTAACCGCATGCCGAAGCCCTACTGAAACTGCCAGGTTATGACGTTGTTGCGGTTGTCCTGACAGGCGGTGATGGCATTGTCGTATTCCATCGGCAGCTTGGTCGCGTTTTTCCCCTGCCAGGTAAAATATTTACTGTTGACCTTGATGTGCACCAGATGTGAATTGTAGCCGGTCATCCAGTCGATCATCGCCAGTTCGGTGCAGGCATTGTAGGGCAAGTCTTTGAAGGTGACTTCATAAACGCTGTCCTGCTGCGCGCTTTTTATCGTCACTTCCCCCTTGTAAGCATGATAAATCTTGTTTCCTCCGACCATGTCGCCGGGAACGATGCTTTCGCCGGTCAAAAGTTTTGATTCCAGATCACCGAAATTTTCCGCCGCGGAAAAACGAAAATCGATGTTTTTCTGCAAATCCACGATCTGCTGGGTAACCCGGCTTATCCGATATTTGTCCAGCATGCTGTTGATCAGGTTGATCACTGCTATCGCCAGCATTGCAATGACGCCGATAAACATGATCGCCTCGATCAGGGTGTAGCCCGACTGCGACTTCTGCTTTTCCATAGCTTACTCCTTTGCGGAATACTTCCACTTTTCACTTTACTTTCTCAAATCCTAGCTTAGATTATATTAAAAAGTCTTAAAGAAAGGAACAAAAATGCAAAAAATAACCACAGCCCTGCTGCTTGCCGCCGGCGTTTGCCTGAACGCCGCTTCCGCCCGCGCGATAGAAAACGACTACAAACCGTACCTCGGTGTCAATTACGCCTACGGCGAAGTTCGCGCGGAAGGCGCTCACGCATACCACAATTCCGGTTCGTTCAACCTCGGATCGGTCTATAACAAATATTTCGGCACCGAACTTTTTTATCAATACTCCGACAAACACAAGTTCGACGCCGGATCGGACCTCAAAAACACCGCCTTTCAGGCTTACGGACTTGATCTGATGGCCTATCTGCCGCTCGGCTGCGAAGGCCGGCTGGCGCCGACGGCGACAATGGGCTTCGGCGAATATTCGTTTAAACACGATTTCCGCTTCTCCAAAGACCGGCGGGATCGCGGCTGGGGCTACCGTTTCGGCGGCGGACTGACCTATCATATCGACGAAAACTGGTCGGCCCGTCTTCTGGCGCGGTATGTCAAAATCGACCGCGTTGACGGAATCGACCACATGAACGAATATTCGTTCGGTGTCCGCTACACCTTCCGATAAATCGTCAGGACATGTTCCAAGCCCCGGATCCCGGGGCTTTTTTTGTTTTTTTCTTAAAAAAAATCCCTCAAAGGACGAGGGGTTGGGGGAAAGATCCTTTGAGGGAAGTCTCGGTGGAAAGTGTGCTTAATAATTGATTATTCTTCAACATAGCCTTCTTCGGTGACGGTTTCTTCAACCACTGTGTTGCCGTCATTATTGCTGCCGGCAACCGGCGTTGCGGCATTTTTTCCGTCGGCGCCGCCGGCTGCCGGTGTTGTCGCGTCAGTTCCGGCAGCGGGACCGGCGGCGGAATCGGCCGTCGGCGAGGCTGCCTGAACCGGAACGGCAACGCCGTAGGTTTCTTCGACCACCAGCACGCCGTCCGGGGCTTGTTGGTCCGCCGACGTCTTGTTTTGGGCAACCGCATTGCCGATATAATATCCGGCCGTCGCCAGCAAAGTAAACATAATCAGTGCAGACAGTTTTTTCATGATTTTTCATCCTTTACCCGTTGTTGCTACACATCATTTGATATTGTTACGAACGGCATCCGGTTCAATAGACATTGCGGTTATATCCATTGCGGCGGCCGGCATTTTGCCTTCTTGCACCGGATAAAAAAATTCCCTTCTTCCGGCCGGGGGCCTTGGTTAAGGGGCGGTTCCAAAATGCCGGCGCCTCTCACGTACGCCCGGCCGGGCCTTTTGCCGGCCCCGCCTGAACGACACATTCGATTCCCTCCGTGCACGAACGGCTCGGCTCATCGCAAACGGAGCCCCGTCCACCGTCAACGGACTTTGTTCCGCATCTTTTTTTCAAGCGGTTCCGGACATATGTCGTATTTGTTCCGTTTACGATAAACTGCACCGGCCGGAACCTATAAAAAAATGCCGCGCAAAGGCGGCATTTTGCAAAATTTGCGAAAACCGGTTTTACATCTGCTGCAGCGTAATCGTTACCCGGCGGTTTTGCGCGCGGCCGGCTTCGGTTGCGTTGGAAGCGATCGGATACTGCGAACCGTAGCCGTAAACGCTGATCCTGGCCGGAGAAACGTCACGCAAAATCAGATAATCGGCCACCGCCCGCGCGCGTTTGAGCGACAGTTCGTTGTTATAGGCGGCTTTGCCGATATTGTCCGTGTAGCCGGAAACAATAACCTTCGTCTTGTCGTATTCCGTCAGCACTTTGGCCACCGAATCAAGCGTACGGTTAAACCCGGTCTTGAAAACGGCGGAATCAAAGTCAAAAGTAATGTTGCTCGGCATTAAAAGCTGGATCTGCCCGTTTTCCAGCTCGGCAACCTGAACGCCGGTGCCGACCAGTTCCTGCCGCAGCTTGCGCGCCTGCAAATCCATGTATCCGCCGGTGGCCGCACCGCCCACGGCACCGATCCCGGCTCCGATCAGCGCGCCCTTTTCACCGCCGACCAAAGCGCCCACGCCGGCGCCGACCGCGGTACCGATGCCGGCGCCCCAGGCCGTTTTTGACACTTTACTCTCCCCCGTGTACGGATCGGTTGCGCAGCCGCTGAGCAAACTTGCCGCAAGCAACAGACACAAAACAGATTTTTGCATAATTTTTCTCCTGTATTATTTGCTGAAATGTATTATTACGATAAATATCTTTCTTGCGAAAAGCAAGAGCGAGTTCTTTTAAAACACAAAAAAAGGAGCTCAAAGCCCCTTTTTTACATGTTTTCCGAACGTCTTTCAGGAACACGTTCTGCTTTCCGGCCGGTATCCGGCAATCATGTTGTCCATTGCCGCAAAACAGACCTCGGGATCGTCGCTCTCAAAGAGCTTCATCTGTCGTTCATACCATTGTACCTCTTCGGACGAAGGCTTTTGGGAACACAGGGCGGCAATAATCCGTCTTTCACGAATTTCAAGCGCCGCCTTCTTTTCTTCAAGAAGTTTGGATCTTTCCATAAACAGAAAGTTTTTGCGTGAATAACTCGGCCACGTCTTCACAGGCCATTAATTCGCCGGCGGTGGATTCGCTTGCTTCGCAGTCATGCACAATCGTCTTGCGCATGGTCGTCTGTTCGCGCATTTTACGTTTGTTCTCCTCGGAAAGAAGGTCGGCCATCTGGCTGATCGTGTCCAACAGGGCTTCTCCGTACGCGCAGCGTGTCATCACCGCTGTCTCTTATACACATCTCCGAGCCCACGAGACCGATCAGTATCTC
>ENA-OZHF01000795-OZHF01000795.1-human-gut-metagenome-genome-assembly--contig:-NODE-795-length-10831-cov-4.148664_pt1 | contig 10831 bp, 11 predicted proteins | sample MGYA00244042_ERZ653678 | MGnify/ENA primary metagenome ERZ653678 (study PRJEB26926, sample SAMN06165340) | human gut metagenome | biome: ENVO:00009003; feature: ENVO:2100002; material: ENVO:00002003... | reverse complement strand
ACGAGATACTGATCGGTCTCGTGGGCTCGGAGATGTGTATAAGAGACAGGCTGGTAACGATCAGGAAGGAAATCATCGAAAACGACAGGAAAAAGATCCAGGCATGGGGATAAACCGCCATCACCGGCCGTATGATGCCGCTGTCGGGACTGAAAGCCTGAACCAGCGCAAACAACGCCGACGGCAGCTCGGCAAACTCGACGAACACGTCGCCGAACAGGCTGACCGCCAAAATCCCGAACACGTACATAAACACGCCGAGCACCGCCGCCATCGCCGCAAAATTCGGCAAAATCATCAAAAAAATATTGATGATGTTCTTCATCGGTTTAAAACGGTTGACGTAACGCAGCAGACGGAACAGGCGGAAAGTCCGCAGAACGATCAGACAACTGGCCACCGGCAGCGAGGAAACCGTAATCACCACCAGGTCAAAAACGTTCCAGCCCGATTTGAAAAAACGCGGTCCGTAGGCATACATCTTTATCAGCATTTCGACGATGAAAATCGCCATGCACAAACGGTCGAGCAAAAACAGCGTGGTTACGAAATTAACATCGGCAAAACCGACCGTCAGAAGCCCCAGCACCACCGCGTCCATACAGATCAGAAACATGATCAGATAGTCGAAATTGGTATCTTCGACCACTTTTCTCGCTTTACTCCGCTCATCAACAATATTCATCACCATTTCCGCCCCCTCTTAAAAGTTTTTCAGTTAAAACAGCCACAGCAGAATAATAACCGCCGACACCGACAGCGACGGCCCGAACGCGCCCGCCCGCTGACGGCGGACGGCCGAATACAGCCCGAAGACCAGGCACGACAGCAAAATCGTATAAATCACCCCTTCCAGTCCCAGCCAGGCGCCGATTGCCGAAAGCAGCTTGATGTCGCCGCCGCCGAACGCGTCCACGCTCCGCCACAGCATCAGTAAAGTGGCGACCACCGGCAGTACGTAACCGGCCATCGCCGCCGCCGCGCTCTCTTCCGCCGATACGTTGACGCCGAAAAACGCGGCAAACACGAAACCGCCGATCAGAAGCGGAATAGTCAGAATATCAGGCAAAAGAAGCATTTTCAGATCTATCTCCGCCAGCAGCAGCAAAATCCAGACGAAAGCCAGATACCAGAACAGGTGCTCTTCTCCCAGCCGCCAAAAGGCCAGCAACGAAAGCAGCGCCGAAAGCGCGCCGTAAACCAGCGAGCGGCTCAGATATTTGCGCTTAAGCTGCTTGTAACGGGTGGAAAACTTCACCTTGCGCGCGGTTTTGTTGGGCTTGACCAGCCGGTAAAGCGCATAGGCCGGAGTTGCCGGCATAAATTTGGCAAACCGGCGCGACATGTAGGGAATAAGAAATCCGGCAACAAAGCCGTACACAGCGTAAATCATAATTTTTTACCGTCAATCAAAACGTTATCGTCTGAAAGTTTAGCCGCAAAAGGCTAACAAAAGATTAAGAACCCATTATTTGGTAAAATTCGCCCAAATTGCGGCAGGCCAGATAGGGATTGCAGACCTTTTCCTCGCCGAGCGTAAACGGCGCCGCCGGCAGACCTTCGCGCAGCCGGGCTTCGGCCTTGGCCGCGTAGCGGTCGGCGGCGGGACCGTAAATCCCGTTCAGACCGTAAAGGGTATATTCATGCCCGGGATAAAACAGCGTGTCGTCGGGCAGCTTTTTAATCCGCTGCAGGCTGCCCCACATTTCTTCAACCGTTCCTTCAAACAGGCCGCCGATGGAAAGGTTGAACAGAACGTCACCGGTAAACAAGACCCCGTCCGCCGGAAAATACCACAAAATATGCCCGGTCGCATGGCCGTCGGCACGAATGATCCGCGCTTCCGATTCGCCCAGACGAAAAACGTCGCCGTCCGCAAGGCCTGCGTCGGCGCCGGGAATCCGGTTGCAGTCATAAGCGCCGACCAGCACCTTCGCCCCGTATTTTTCCTTTACCTCAAGGTTGCCCTCAACATGGTCAAAATGATGATGGCTGTTAAAAATATAGGCCGGGCGGACGTTCTGCCTTTCGCATTCGGCAATCACCGGCGCCGCCTCCGACGGATCGAGCACCGCCGACACGCCGGTCGCTTCATCGGTCAGAAGATAGGCATAATTGTCCATTTTGCCGGCACGGCACAAAATCGGGGTAATTTTCAGCATGGCTATTCTTTCTTTTTCCAAAACATGTTGACGCTGCCGAGTTCGGCCTCGTCCAGATTGACCAGATCATAAAAGGTAATAATATAACTAATCAGACCGGCATAATTTTCCAAGGGCGAGCCGCGCACCATGTTGTAGGCCATGGCGTTGCCCCTCAGCGGCTTGTCATGATTGCGGCGCTGCCGCCGGAGATCGCGGAAATGGGCAAAATTTACGTCGCTGTTGAAGATCAGCGCATAGTCTTCCATTGCTGCCAGCAGCGTCGGATAGGTTTTGATCCGGTAACTGTCGTCGGGATCCTCAAGCGGCTTGATTCCCTCTTCCGTATACCATACCTTCCGTTTGTAAAGCGCATTGCCGAGTCTGACTTCCCGCGCGGTTCCCCAGTTGCTTTCGGCCGCCGCGGCAGCAATCAGAAACGACGGCGGCACTTCGTCCGCCCGGTTAAGCAGTTCCGCCAGCAGAATCTCATAGCGGCCGTCGCCTTTCATCCGGGTAAAAACGTCATATTTTTCCGCCAGCCGCTCCAGCTCTTTTTTGTTCTCCGCCGTAAGTTTTTCCCCTTTGTCCAGCTGCTCCCGCATCAGCAGCAGCGGATAACGTTCGAGGGTTATCCTTTCGTTGACCAGCAGCGCAAGCGGCGCCAGAATCTGAATAAACAGCCGGTTGCGAAAGCTTTTGTCCTCCGTTTTTGCAAAATCTTCCGGCAGGCTGTTCAAAAACAACGGCGGATATTTCCACTCCGGCATGTAAATATAGTCTTTGTAGCCGTAGTCGGCAAACATCTTTTGCAAAACCGAAACATTGACGTTGTCGACATAAAGCCCTTCCGGTTTCAGCTCCATGGCAAGCGGTTCCGCCGCCCGCACTTCGGCCGGCTCAAACAGTGCCGTCAACAGCAACAGAAATAAAACCGCTCCGCTTTTTTTCATCTAACTCTCATACTTTTCAACCGCGATCACTTCTTTTATATAAGTCCGCAGCAGCTTTTCCACGCCGTCTTTCAATGTTCGCTGGGAATAGGGACAGCCGACACATTTGCCCTGCAGTTCGACATAGACGATACCGTTTTCAAAACCACGGAAAACAATGTCGCCGCCGTCTTTGCGGATGGCCGGACGGATTCTGGCGTTAAGCAGGCCGACGATATTGTGAACGACATCTTCCGCCGTTTCCTCCCCTTCCCTCACCGGCGCTTCGCCCCGGCTTAAGAAGTCCATGATTTCCGCCAGCACCTGCGGCTTGAGATCGTCCCAGAGGGCCCCCTCTTCTTTGGTAACCGACAGGCAGTCGGGAGTAATCACCACCGAGGTGACGCCGCCCAGATCAAAAATGTTTTCCGCCAGCGGCGAACGGCACAGCGACTTGGCGTCGCTAAATTCGACGCTGCCTTTGACCGGAAAGCCCGATTCGGCAAAAAAATGCATAATATTGTTATCCGCGGCCAGTTGTGTTTCAATCCGCATTAAAAGACACTCCCTTCATCTCGTAACTGATTTGTTCAAGCAGGCCTGCCGCCCGCAGCATGTAATATCCGAGCGCCACCAGATGATTGGCCGCCATTCCGGAATTAAGCTCGCCGTTGTGCACCGCAAGCGGCGAAAGCGCCGACCCGTCCTCCAGCGCGCGGGTCACCCGGGTCCAGTTTTCATACTGTCCGCTGTCAAGCAGCACCTCTTTGAAATCCATCCCCCAGGCTTTCAAAATCAGCATATAGGCATAAATTTTGCCCTGACTGTAATAAAACAGATCATCGGCCCTGAAATCCGTCCAGTCGGAACTGTGCTCGGCAATCTGCGTTTCCAGCTTTTCCGCCGTTTTGTAAAGGTCGCGTTTGACCGCTTTGATCAACCCGCGCATATTGACATAGTCGCGCGCCCAAAAGCACCGGCCGGCCGGCAGCAGCCGGTTATAATCGCGCAGCAGTTTGCGCGCCTTGCGATACTGGCTGGCCGACGACGGCGCGATTTTCAGCTTGTTGTCGGGGGCAAACAGCCACACGTTGCCGGGATATTTCAGCAATTCGGCCGCGCCGTTCATTACCGCTTTCTCGCGGCCGTTTTCCGGACATTGGGTTTCTTCGCCGATCACTGCCGCGGTCACCGCCAGCGCGCTGACGATTCCCTGTTGGTAATTGGGCATGTTGTCGAGAAAGTAGGAAGGGAAAAACGGCGGCAGGTTGGCCGTCCACAGGTTTTCGTTGACTTCCCGGTTGATCAGGAAACGCATTGTTTCCACCGTCAGCGACTGCTGTTCCGATTCCCTCGTCAGATTGTAGTCCGGCGTCCTGTCGATGTTCTCGCTCAAAAGGCCGCCGAGCGGATAATAGGACAAAACCAGAAGCGCCACCGCCGCGGCAAAAGCCTTCGGCCAGGAAACCGCCAGATGCGAAATCCCCCGCCACAGCGTTTGCAGCCCCTTTTTCAGATACGTCCCCGCCCGGACAAGCGTAGTTTTAAACATCTCGTTCCTTCCTTTTCAGCAGGCTTTTCGCCAGCGCCGCCACATCCATTACACCGGTTATTTTAGTCATAATGCAAAAAGTTACAACACCAAAAAAGCAAAGCAGCCCGAAAAGCGGCAGTTTCGCCCACAGGGAAAATTTGAGCCAGCCGCCGGTCAGAAGGTCAAGCGCCAGACCGCCGCCGTACAAAACGGCTCCCATAACCAGAGAACAAAAAGTCACCTTGCCGACATAAACCGCCAGTTCGCGGGAAAAACTCCAGTATCCCCGTTTTTTCAGTCCGCGGACATACTGATAAAAGGAAACGAACGCCGCCAGCGAAGTCGCCGCCGCAATTCCGGTATGCCCGAACGGCTTCATCAGCAGGAGCGAAAAGACCAGGTTGGCCGCCAGCACCACCACGCTGTATTTGACCGGAGTCCGGGTGTCTCCGCGGGCAAAGAAGTTCGGCGTCATCGCTTTGACCATCACATACACCGGCAGACTGAGCGAATAGGCAATCACCGCCCGCGCCGTCATTTCGGTTTCAAAAAGCCCGAATTTCCCGTGCTGAAACAAAATATTGATGATCGGCTCGGCCAGAACGATGATGGCTGCCGCCGCCGGCACCGACAACAGCACCCCGTATTCGATCGCCTTATCCTGCGTTTTTTTGGCTTCGCCGTCATCGCCGGCCTTAAGCTGACGGGAAAGAATCGGCAAAAGCGCTACCCCGATCGCCGCCCCCACCACGCCGAGCGGCAGCTGCTGCAGACGGTTGGCATAATAGAGCCAGGAGATGGCGCCGGTTCCCACCAGAGAAACCAGAATCGTGTCTACCATCATATTGATCTGATAAACACCCGCCCCAAGCACCCCGGGCGCGATTCTTTTAAACAAAACGCGGATATCCTCGCTTTTAAACAACCCCGGCAAATCATAAACCAGAGAAATGTTCACCCCTTCGCGGCGGAGAAAAAAGTTAAGCCAGATGATTTCCAAAACGCCGGCCAGCGTCACCCCGAGGGCAATCCGGTATACCGGCGTGTCAATCACCGGCATAAACACCCAGACCGCGGCAATCATCGTCAGATTGAGAATGACCGGCGCGGCCGCCGGCGCGGCAAACTTGCCGAAGGAATTGAGAATGCCGGACTGGAAAGACACCACCGAAACCAGCAGCAGAAAAGGAAAAGTGATTCGCGACAAAAAGGCGGCCAGTTCAATCTTGCCGGCATCATCGGCAAACCCCGGCGCCAAAACCACCACCACCCAGGGCATAACGATTTCCATCAGCAACACAAAAAGCCCGAGGCTGAACACCAGCACCGAAATCGCCCCGACCGCAAATTTTATCGCCTGCGCCTTGCCGCCGCCAACCAGCTTTTGCGAAAAAATCGGCACGAAAGCGCTGGTAAAAGCCCCCTCGGCAAACAGGCTGCGAAACAGGTTCGGCAATTTAAAAGCGACAAAAAAAGCGTCGGAAACCGCGCCGGCTCCCAGATAATTAGCCATCACCATATCCCGGAAAAACCCGGTGATCCGGCTGATGAGCGTCCAGCCGCCGAACGTTGCGATCGATTTAAATAAAGACATCTTGTCAAACCTGTTTTTATTCTGTATAGTTGCTTTTTGGCAATGGCATTATATTGTATTATATCAATAAATCCAACCCGATTTTCTTTTGTTTACATTTTTTTATTGACAAAATAGTTAATTATTGAGATAATAGACAAAAAGAAAAGGGAGCACATTATTATATAAGGAGAAAACCCGATGGAAAAACTATTGAACCCGAACGCCGCCCGCAACATTTTCAACCACGGAAAAGAGGCTCACGGTTTCTTTAAAAACGGCGGCGCCAACTACATCAGCGCAGCTTCGATGGAAGCGGCAGACGCTCAGCGTTCCGCCATCGCCAATTTGCTTGCAGGCAAGGGCAGCAAATGCTGGAGCGAAACGTTGACTTATTGTCCCGAAGGCGAAAAAATGATGAAAAACGCCGACAGGGAATTGCTGGAAGGAAAACGTATTTCCGGTGCGGAAATGCCCGCCGTCGATCCGGATCAGGCTGCCAGAATGGTCGAAAAAGCCGAACGGCAAATTGCCAATAATAAAATGGCGGAAAAAATGGCTGTAAACAATCAGACGATTACCCGTTAAACCCTTCTCCTTATAAAAATCGCAAAGCTCCGGAATTTTCCGTTCCGGAGCTATTATTATATTCCGAGTTTACTCGGGGCTGAATGCAAAGGTGTCATTAGACACCGTTTCCACGCCAACGAGCGTAGGCAAAACGAAGGTTTGTATCTTTGAACCCCCGGGGTTACCCGGAACTGTTATTATTGCCGAAAAACAATTCCTCTTCTTTCTCCGCACCGTTTTTCTTTCCCGATTCTCTTTCCCCGGGCAATATTCTCCCGTCATGCCGTTTCCTTTCCGCGTTTTTCTTTCCCGGCACTTCCGTCTCCGCATTTTCCTTTCCGGACATATTCCTTTCCCGGCAGACAAAAAAGCCGATAAGCAAAAAACAAGAATTTACAAAAAAAACAAAAAAGATACACCGACCTGGCCGCGAGTTTTCAATATACAAAAAAGGCAACTTTTAAGTTGCCTTTTTGTCTGCAAGCTCTTTGTAACGTCCCGGCAAGCAAGGAAAGCGGCAGCAACCGAAGCGTGCCGGAACGCCAAAGGTATAAAATAAATGGTACGTAACCAAGCAATTTATCCGCAATTTTTGTACTAATCACCGCTGCACAATTTATAAAATGCGGAGAACGAGGTGAGTAGTAAGAAATAAGGAAAATTGCGAGGGAGCGTACAAAAGGGTACGTAACCGAGCAATTTATCCGCAATTTTTGTACTAATCACCCGTTATACGCATTTTATTTGCGGTCACCCATCAAACGCAGCAAAGCCAGGAACAGGTTGATAAAATCAAGATACAGTTCCAAAGCGCCGACGACAACCTTGCGGGTCATCGTATCGTCGTTGTCGGCCGACATATAGATCTGACGGATTTTCTGCGTGTCGTAAGCGGTCAGACCGGTGAAGACGACGACGGAAACGATCGACAGAACATAATAAAGAGCCGGACTCTGCATAAACAGGTTAACCACCGCGGCAATGATAATGCCCCACAGACCCATTCTGAGAAAGGCGCCCATTGAGGTCAGGTCGCGTTTGGTCACCGTGCCGTAAATGCTCATGGCGCCGAACATCGCCGCCGTAATCAGAAAGACGCGAACCATGCTGGCGCTGGTATAAACCAGAAAGATCGGCGCCAAAGACGCGCCCATCAGAGCCGAATAGAGCCAGAACACGCCGCGCACCTGCGCCAGGGTTCCGCTGGTCAGAACCCAGTTGAAACCGAAAATGACAATCAAAGGCGACAACAGAAACAGCCAGCCGAGAACCGACATGCCGCCGGTCTGCGGGTTGAACATCATGGTGATCAGCGAAGTGTTGGCGACCAGGAAAGCGACCGCGGCGGTAACCGCCAGCGCGCCGGCCATATGATTGTAAACGCTGACCAGATAGGCGCGCAAACCGTCATCGACGGCGGTTCTTTCCACCCCGACGTCGGTATAGTTCTTTTGCAAATCAACTTTTTCTTTAAACATAGGTTTCTCCTCAAAATAGACACGTAACTGCACTTAATATAGTTTTTAAATCCGCGCAAATCAAGCAGATTACTCATAAGCGTATAACAACCCGCCGTTTTGTTTCAGCCAGCGGCGGCCGGATTCGGCAAACGGACAGAGCGTTTTGACGCAGTTCCAGAAAGCCTTCGAATGATCACGGTGCCGCAAATGCGCCGTTTCGTGCGCAATCAGATAATCGATTGCGTTCATCGGCGCCAGGGCGATTCGCCAGTTATAATTGATGTTGTTTAAGCTTGAGCAGCTGCCCCAGCGCGATTTGGTGTCCTTAATCGTCACCCGGTTAACCCGGCAGCCGATCAGCGCCGCCTTCTGCCGGGAAAGTTCAAGCAGCCTTCCGGCAGCCTCGCGACGGATAAAATCGCGCACCCGGCGCGGCAGGAAAGCCGCTTCTCCGGACACTTTCAGTTCGCCGTTTTCGACAAACACACCGCCTTTTAAATCCGGGCAATGGCGGATTGTCACTTTTTCGCCGAACAGGCTGATCTCTGCCCCGTCGGCAAACGGCCGGCTTTCCGGCACCGCCAGCAGATGCGCCTCTATCCAGCCGCGGTTTTCTTCAACGAATTTCAACGCCCGTCCGACCGGACACGACGGCGGCAGGTTAAGCACCGCCTGCCGTTCCTTTGGGTCGATTCGGAGCGCCAGCCGCCGGCAGCGGGGCGGCGACACGACTTTCAGCGGCAGACCCGCGGCCCGCTCGATTTCAAACGTCTTTCCAGTCAACAATGTAATCTTCATAATGCTTGACTTCCGATTCGGAAATGATCAGCCGGCCGCGCACCGACTGAAAGGCGCGGTGAACACTGTCTTTGTCGCCGCTCACCAGCGGATGCCATTCGGGCAGGTCATAACCGTTGTCCAGCAGCCAGTAAGCGCATGTTTTCGGCAGCCAGCGCGGTTTTTCGCGAATGGCTTTCAGGTCGACGCTGCGGCAGTCCGGCACTTTCTCAAACCGGTTTTCATAGATCCGGCACAAACAGCTTTTGGCGTCAAGAAAACGGCAGCGCACGCAGGTAAAATGTATTTTGCCGTCAATTTCCAGTTTGTTAAGGCAGCATTTGCCGCAGCCGTCACACAAAAGTTCCCATTCGGCCGGGCTCATATCCTCCAGCTTCTTTTTTTTCCAGAACTCCGGTTCGACCGCGTTTTTGGCTTCCGCCGCCGGATCGCGCCGGGCAATGGTAACGATGTAACGTTTTTTTTCTTCCGTCATTATCCTATCTGCTCCGGCAGCTGGTTGTCCTCAATCGGATCAGTAAACAGGGCGTATTCTCCCTGCCAGCCGAGCTTGACCGTCCCGGTCGGCCCGTGACGGTGTTTGCCGATGATTACGTCCGCGCGGTGGCGGGTGGCCTGCATCCGCTGTTCCCACTTGTCGTGTTTTTCCGGCGAATAGTTTTTGTCGGTTTCCTTCGGCTCTTCGTTCTGAATATAATAGTTTTCACGATAAACGAACAGCACGATGTCGGCGTCCTGCTCAATGGAACCGGACTCGCGCAGGTCAGACATCACCGGCCGCTTGTCATCGCGCATTTCCACCCCGCGGTTGAGCTGTGACAGGGCAATTACCGGCACATTCAGTTCCTTGGCCATGATTTTCAGTCCGCGGGAAATTTCCGACAGTTCCTGCACGCGGTTGGCTTCTCCCCGGCTGGCAGAACCGGTAATCAGCTGAATATAGTCAATGACGATCAGTCCCAGCCCCTTGCTTCTTTTCAGCCGCCGCGCGCGGTTGCGGATGGCGTTGATGGTCAGCCCCGGGGTATCGTCGATGTAAAGCGGCATTTTTTCAAGCGAACGAACCACCTCGGCAATCCGCTCAAATTCGCCGTTGTCGATGTCGCCGTTGCGCATTTTCTGCGACGAAATGCCGGCCGCGCTGGAAAGCACGCGGGTGGCCAGCTGGTCGGCCGACATTTCAAGCGAAAAGAAAGCCACCCCGCGGGATTTTTCCTCCAGGTTGCGGTCACGGTACATCCAGTCGGCGACGTTGTAGGCAATGTTGGTTGCCAGCGCGGTTTTGCCCATCGCCGGACGGCCGGCCAGAATGATCAGGTCGGAATTGTTCAACCCGCCGGTGCGCTTGTCCAGATTGTTCAGTCCGGTTGAAATGCCGGAAATTTTGCCTTCGCGCTGATAAGCTTTTTCAATTGTGTTGAGCGACTGGGTCAAAGCGTCGGAAAACTCGACAAACCCCCGCTGTCCGTCGCCTTTGTCGGAAAGTTCGTACAACCGCTTCTCCGCTTCTTCAATCTGGCCGGAAGCGGAAGAGTCGATATCCTCTTTCATCGCGTTGTTGACGATGTCAAAACCGGTGGCGATCAGTTCGCGGCGCAGATACTGGTCATAAATATACTGGGCGTAATATTCCGGATTGGTCAGCGGCGAGGAACTTTCCGCCAGCTTGATCAGATATTTGTAACCGCCGACGTCGTTTAACACGCCTTCCTGCTCGAAATAGTTTTTCAGCGTGATGGTGTCGGCCACGTGCCCGCGGGAAATCAGCTTGGAAACTGTCTCTTATACACATCTCCGAGCCCACGAGACCGATCAGTATCTCG
>ENA-OZHF01000792-OZHF01000792.1-human-gut-metagenome-genome-assembly--contig:-NODE-792-length-10860-cov-8.480981_pt1 | contig 10860 bp, 8 predicted proteins | sample MGYA00244042_ERZ653678 | MGnify/ENA primary metagenome ERZ653678 (study PRJEB26926, sample SAMN06165340) | human gut metagenome | biome: ENVO:00009003; feature: ENVO:2100002; material: ENVO:00002003... | reverse complement strand
GTATAACTGGGGCACAGACGAATCAGAAATTGATTATGCAGCATTGCATCAGAACAGATGCAAGATTTTACAAAAAGCGTTTGAAAGATTTGATACAAATGCACAAGAGTTTCAGGATTTTGTAAAAAAACAGTCGGAGTGGCTTGAACAATATGCATTATTTATGACACTGAAAACCGACAATTTATACAAAAATTGGAGCGAGTGGCCAAGCGAGTATAGAAATCCGCAAACGGTTGCGCTTGAAAAGTACAAAAAAAAGAATTATAATACAATTACTTTTTGGAAGTTCTGCCAATATAAATTTTTCGAGCAATGGGAGGAGTTAAAAAATTATGCTAACTCAAAAGGTGTCTACATAATAGGCGATATCTCATTCTATGTAGGATATGACAGTGTGGATGTGTGGGCAGAGAGGCAACTCTTTATGATGAGCGCAAACGATACACCAGAGTATGTTGCAGCTGCCGGTCCTGATAAGTATTCAGAGAGCGGACAGGTGTGGGGCAATCCGATGTATGACTGGGATGCCATGAAGGAGGACAACTTCTCATGGTGGAGAAAGCGAATGCGTGTATGCAGAGAGCTTTTTGATATTGTCAGGATTGATCATTTCGCAGGAATTGTGAAAGCATATGCGGTACCGTACGGACAGGATAAGAGCCTATCCGGGAAATGGTTCAAGGGACCGGGACGCAGGCTTGTCAATGCAATTAACGAAGAGCTTGAAGGGGTTAATGTAGTGGCTGATGATTATACATCAGCAAGCCTTTTACCGGGAGTGAAAAAGCTCCTTGCAAAATCGGGCTGGATGGGAACTAAGGTCATGATGTTCGCTTTTGATGGTGATCCGACAAACGAATATCTGCCACACAATTATACCGATTCACATGTAGTTGCATATATTGGCACACATGACAATGAGACGATAGTTGGTTCATTCAGTGACAAGACAGATTATGAGCTTGCTTATATGTATGAGTATCTGAATATTGAAAATAAATCACAGGTTCCAAATGCTCTTATCAGGGAGCTGTATCACAGCACCGCAGAGCTGGCGATAGTCCAGATGCAGGATATATTAGAGCTTGGAAATGAGGCAAGGATGAATTATCCTTCGACAGTCGGACATAACTGGAGATGGCGTATGACAAGTAAGCCACACAGATTGGACAACGAAAAGATAGCCTGGATTAGAAACATTGCGGTGGTTTACCGCAGATAATTAATTTGATATAAGTTGCACGGCAATTTATATATATACTTTTTTACATTTTATATTCAAAAAGGAGAGGAAGATATGAAGAAGAAAGTATTAGCATCTTTACTTTGCGCATCTATGGTAGCAACAATGTTTGCAGGATGCGGAAGCAGCAATGGAAATGGAACAGAGAAAGCCGACAAGAAGGCCGGCGGTAAGGAGACCATTACAGTAATGGGACCTTCAGAGGATTTAGATGATGCAAAGGGTGCTTGGCTCAAGACAGAGTGCGAGGCATTTGCTAAAGCAAATCCTGATTTCAACATCGAGTTCAAGTATGTTACATCATCTGAGAGTGATGCAAAGGACGTTGTTACAAAGGATCCTAAGGCAGCAGCTGATGTTTACATGTTTGCAAACGATCAGCTTGAGCCATTAATTAAGGCTAATGCTATTGCTAAGTTAGGTGGAGAGGCAGCAGATTATGTTAAGACATCTAACTCAGAGGCTATGGCAGCAACTGTTACATATGATGGAGACATCTACGCAGTTCCTTATACATCAAACACATGGTTCATGTACTATGACAAGAGAGTTTTCTCTGAGGATGATGTAAAGAGCCTTGATACAATGCTTACAAAGGGTAAGGTTTCATTCCCATTTGATAACGGCTGGTATCTCAATGCATTCTATGCAGCAAACGGATGTACAATCTTCGGAGACGGAACAGACAAGGCTGCCGGATATGATTTCAGCGGAGATAAGGCAGTAGCAGTTACAAACTACATCGTAGATTTATTTGCAAATCCAAACTTCGTAATGGATAACAATGAGGGATCACTTGGTCTTGCTGGACTTAAGGATGGTTCAGTAAACGCTTACTTCAATGGTAACTGGAACTATGACGCAGTTAAAGAGAATCTTGGTGAGGAGAACGTTGGTGTTGCAGCTCTTCCTACAATCAATATTGGCGGAAAAGACTGCCAGTTAAAGGCATTCTTAGGATCTAAGGCTATCGGTGTTAACCCTAACTGCAAGAACCAGGAAGTAGCAGTTAAGCTTGCAGCATTCCTTGGAAGTGAGGATGCACAGCTTGCTCACTTCAAGTTAAGAGCACAGGCTCCTGTAAACAAAGATCTTGTAACAAACGAGGAAATCGCAGCAGATCCTGTAGCAGCAGCTATGGCTAAGGTTTCATCTGATTGTTCAGTAGCACAGCCTATCATTGATATGGCAGGTTACTGGGATGCAGCTACACCATTCGGTGATGCTTTCCAGAACGGTGCAGAAGGCCAGATTACAAAGGACAATGCAGCTCAGAAGACAGAGGACTTCAATACTCAGCTTAATGATTCTCTTAAATAATTAAGTAGATCAGATTATGATTCCAAGGTTCCGGGTAGCCGGAATCTTGGAATAAATTAGTTTAAAGGAATGGCATATATAATGCATGCCAGGAGGAAAAGTATGATAGGAGCAAACAAAAAGAAAAAAGTTTCGGAATTTGCTACTCCGTATACTGTTGGCAATGCCCTCACAAAAGGCGGAGCTACAGTTAAGCTATCGGCACTCGTAATGGGTCTTGCCAATATGGCTCATAAGCAGATTATAAAGGGTCTGATTTTTCTTGCTATAGAGATTGCATATATAGCATATATGGTTAGCGCTGGTGCTTATTACATTTCCATGCTGCCTTCACTTGGCTGGAGAAAACAGGAAGAGGTATTTAATGAGCAGAAGCAGATTTATGAATATGTTGCAGGCGACCAGTCAGTATTATTACTGTTATATGGCGTCATAACAATTGCCATCACAGTATTATTTATTTACATGTGGTGCGAGAATTTAAAGAGCGGATATAAGGCAGAATGCCTTTCAAAAGCTGGAAAAGAAATCAATTCTTTTGGCAAAGATGTCAAGGATTTATTTGATAAAAACCTACATAAGACACTTATGTTTCTCCCACTTATGGGAATATTTATTTTTACAGTTTTACCATTGCTGTTCATGATTCCAATGGCCTTTACAAACTATTCAGTAAAGGGTGATCATCTGGTATTGTTCGACTGGACAGGCTTTGCCTCATTCGGACAGGTGCTTGGACTTGGTGGTAAGCTTGGTAAGATATTCTGGAGAGTACTCGGATGGACAATCTGCTGGGCTGTATTTGCAACCTTCCTTTGTAACTTCCTTGGACTCCTTCTTGCTATCGTTATCAATCGTAAAGAGACACATTGCAAGGCATTCTGGCGTACATGCTTTGTTATCTCAATTGCGGTACCGCAGTTCGTATCACTCCTTGTAATGAGACAGATGTTCCAGCCACAGGGTGCTGTTAATAACCTGCTTTTGGAGTGGGGCTGGATTGATAACCCGCTTCCATTCTGGACCAACACTATGTGGGCGAGAGTTTCTGTTATTCTCATCAACTGCTGGGTAGGTATTCCGTATACCATGCTTCAGGTTACAGGTGTATTACAGAATGTGCCTTCAGAGCTTTATGAGGCTGCAAAGATTGATGGTGCAAACGCAGCACAGATCTTCTTTAAGATCACACTCCCATATATCATGTTTATCATGGGACCATATATCATCACACAGTTTACCGGAAATATCAACAACTTCAACGTTATCTACCTGTTATCAGCAGGAAAGCCTACACCTGTCGGAGACAGTGCAGGAAAGACGGACCTTCTGGTTACGTGGTTGTACAAGCTGACTATTGATAATCAGGAGTACAATATCGGTGCCGTTATCGGTATCCTCACATTCGTTGTACTTTCTATCGTAGCGCTTGTTACATACAGAAATACAAAATCATACAAGGATGAGGAGGGATTCATGTAATGAGTAGTGTAGCAAAAGCAAAAAGACCTATGTCTGCCGGACGTGCTAAGAAAGTAGCAAAGAATTCCCTTGTTCATATCATTCTTGGAATACTTGCTGTAGTATGGCTGTTCCCAATTTTCTGGATTATTATGACAAGCTTTAGAGCTGAGAGTGGTGCTTATACAAAGTACTTCTTCCCACATGGCCTTACATTTAGCAATTATACAAGGCTGTTCACAGAGACTACACTGTTGAATTTCCCGAGAGCATTTTTTAATACACTGTTTATTTCAGTGTTCTCATGTATCATTTCAACAGTATTTGTACTTTCTGTTGCGTATTGTATGTCACGACTGAGATTTAAGATGCGTAAGCCTTTCATGAATCTGGCTATGATTCTTGGATTGTTCCCGGCCTTCATGTCAATGGTTGCCGTATACTTTATCTTAAAGGCTATCGGACTTACAGAGGGCAGTATGCTTCGAATTTCATTGATTCTGATTTACTCAGCAGGAGCAGGAACAGGCTTCTATATCGCAAAGGGATTCTTTGATACTGTGCCTAAGTCTCTTACTGAGGCGGCTATCCTTGACGGATGTACACAGTTCCAGGTATTTTACAAGGTTATCCTGCCACTCAGTAAGCCAATCGTAGTATATACAGTACTTACAGCATTCCTTGCGCCATGGCTTGATTTCGTATTTGTAAAGGTTATCGTTGGTCCAAACGACAAGTATTGGACAGTATCTCTTCTCCTTTACAACATGCTTGAGAAAGAGTTTATAAACGGATGGTTCACAAGATGGGCTGCTGCTGCAGTTGTTGTATCAATACCTATCTCAATACTTTTCATCATCATGCAGAGATTCTACGTGGATGGACTTACAGGAGCTGTCAAAGGCTAATTTGGTTTTATTTAGGCCGCTGCACTTTTGTGCGGCGGCTTTTGGTTTATATTGGGTTGTGGCAAACTTTGGGGGTGTGTGGCAAACTTAGCACTTTCAGGTTGTGTGGTGCCGGTGTGGCACACAGTGCTAAGTTTGTTGCTACTTTGTGGAAGATGTGAGAATATGTGTAGTGATTTTGTAGATACAAATTTGCTCAGAATTTAGTTAAGAAAAGGAGTGCGTATGATTAATAATAAAATAGGCGGCCGCAATATGGTCGGCAGGGCTGTGAATAGATTGGCGGGCAGGTTGACTGCTGTGGCATTGACGGCAGCTATGGCGGTGTCGATGCTTGCGGGGTGTGCTGCGGGTGGAAAGAATACCGAGACGGCAGCAAAGAAGGAGTACAAGCCTTCTGCTATGGAGCAGATGAATGCGAAAAATGATCCTAATGTGATTCAGGACAATTACAGGACCTGCTATGAGGTGTTTGTATACAGTTTTTTTGACAGTGACGGTGATGGCATTGGGGATTTAAAGGGACTTACAGAGAAGCTTGACTATATCGAGGGACTTGGCTGCAATGAAATCTGGATGATGCCTATTATGCCTTCTCCTTCATACCACAAGTATGATATTACGGATTATATGAATATTGACAAGCAGTATGGTACTCTGGATGATTTTGATGCGCTTATTACGGAGTGTCACAAGAGAAACATCAATGTGATTATTGACTTTGTAATAAATCACACATCTAACGAGCATCCGTGGTTTAAGGCGGCTGCAGATTATATCAAGTCGCTTCCTGATGGGGCAGAGCCGGATTCTTCGGAATGTCCTTATGTTGATTACTATAATTTTAGCAAAACCAATACCGGAGGCTACAACCAGCTGCCGGGCACGAATTGGTATTACGAGTCACAGTTTGTAGACAGCATGCCTGACCTTAACCTGCAGAGCGAAGCTGTAAGAGGGGAGATTGACAAGGTTACATCCTTCTGGCTTGACCACGGCGTAGATGGCTTTAGACTGGATGCTGTGATTTATTACAATAATAATAACCAGACTGAGACTATAGATGACCTCACATGGCTTGTAAACAATGTGAAGAGCAAAAAGGCCGATGCTTATATGGTTGGTGAGGGCTGGACTACATACAGAGAGTATGCGAAGTACTATAAGAGTGGAATTGACAGTATGTTCAACTTTGATTTTTCACAGCAGGATGGATATATTGGAAAGGTGTTAAATGGTGCAGCAAATCATGGTGCCAGCACATACGGCAATGCTTTGGTTGATGTGGAAAATGAGATAAAGAAGTATACAGACTCATACATTGATGCACCTTTTTATACAAATCATGATATGGGACGCAGCGCAGGATACTACAACGGAGATAATGCCGAGGAGAAAACCAAGATGGCGCAGGCTATGAATCTTCTTATGCCCGGAAATGCTTTTCTGTATTATGGAGAGGAAATCGGCATGAGAGGCACAGCCAATGATGAGACGAAGCGTCTTGCCATGAGATGGAGCGGGGATTCAAAAGCTAAGGGAATGTGTGTGGGACCTCAGAATGCAGAAGAAACCGAGCAGACATATGATACCCTAGATAAGCAGATGGAGGATCCATACTCTATTTACAACTTTGTGAAGCAGACAATATCAATAAGAAATGCTTTCCCGGAGATAGCACGAGGTACAAATACCTTTGAAAAAGATCTGTCAAATGATAATGTGTGTATATTCACAAGAGAGTACAATGGTGAGAAAGCAGTGCTTATATTTAATCCATCAAAGGATGAAGCAAGTGTGGATGTGTCATCGCTTGGAGTAAATGATGCTGTTGCAATGCTTCAGACTACAAAGAAAGCACCATCATATAAGGATGGAACGGCAAAGCTGCCGGCGTATTCGGTGCTTGTTTTGAAGTAAACTATATTTGATGAGAATAAAATTTAATAGTTTAAAGGAATTTGAAGAAGAAATATGAAAAACCGCCCGACTGGGCGGTTTTTTCAGCTATACCATTTCATGAAGCATATCTACAATCACTTCTCTGCAATGAGCTCCGAGATGCTTTTGTTCCTCTTTACTGAGTGCTGCCGGATCAATAGGAGTGCCGTATCGGATAACCACATGCCTCTTTTTGACCCATGGAAGGTGATCCTCGAATATTTCATTTGTTCCCATGATTGCCATTGGCACTATCTTGCATTTGCTCTTTGTGGCAATCTTGAAAGTACCTTCTTTGAAAGACTGTACCTCTGTCAGGTCATCTTTGTTTTTGCAGCGTGTGCCCTCAGGAAATACACATATGCTGATGCCGGATTTGACCTGATCTATGGCTGCAAGCACGACCTTTAGTCCCTGCTTGATGTCATCCCGGTCCAAAAACAGGCAGTGCAGGCGCTTCATCCAGAGACCCAGTACCGGTATTTTTGTGATGCTCTGCTTTGAGATGTAGCCGGTCAGGCGTGGACATCTGGAGTAGGTGATTATGATGTCAAAGAAACTACGGTGATTTCCTATATATAGTACAGCCTCGTCCTTTGGCACATTTTCCTCCCCTATAAATTCAATGTCTGCTCCACTTAGGAATATGATGACACGGAAAGCCCACTGTACCAGGCGAAGCTGTGCCATATCGGCCCATGCCGGGGAAAATTTGTGTATTATCCACATGGCTCCGAGCACCGGAAGACCGAGCAGCAGATAGAAAAATACGAATATTACGATTAAAACTGAACGCATATTTGACCTCTCTTTTTCATAATATAAAATGTAATGTAACTATTCAGAACCATTGAGAATAAAAAAGCTGATGCGTCATGCTTGCATGTAAGCAACAGCTTTTTGGTTCTAAAGGTGGTTTCGAATAATTACTGATATTATATCATATCATAAGCGATATGATAAGAAAGAGAGGAAAAAATGTCAGAAAAATTGAGGAAATTTCTGGTGATGGCTGCAGGTGTGCTTGTTATATTGGAAACGACAGTGATTTCGGGCTGCCGCGCAAATATTTCAGGCACGGAGAGTGACAGGATGGTTGAGTACACGGTGATCTGCGGGGATGAAATCCCGGAGGAGTTTAAAAAGCAGATAAATGAAAACAAGGCAAAGGCGATGAAGCTGACGTACAAGGATGATGAATATTTATACATAGCGGAAGGCTTTGGCACAAAGGAGACAGGTGGCTACAGTATTACGGTTAACCAGTTTTATGTTAAGGATAAGGCAATGTATTTTGATACGCGTCTGATAGCCCCAGATAAGGGCGAGAAGGTCAGCAATCAGGCGAGTTATCCGTATATAGTAATAAAGACGGAATTGAGTGAAATGCCTGTTGTGTTTGAGTGAAAATTTCGTAAATTGTGTTAAAAGTTGCGAAAAAACTGACAATCAGTACTAATGCCCTATTGCTATCACTGCGATACTTTGCTATAGTAAAGTTACTAGATATTGTGGTGACATATTTATATATTCAAATATATTGATTGATATAATTGTTGATTAATTTGACCTGTTTTATATTTATACAGAGATTGATTTCATATATATGACACCGTCGTTACAATACTGGTTACCATGAGGACTATAGTTATGTGCCAGTGGGCATATCCACAATAAGGAGGCTTAAAATGGAACAGACAGAAATTAGAAAAGTCAGAGCATCGATTCACCAGCAGTGTGGCAACAGGGTAAAAATCCAGCAGGATCTTGGCCGCAACAAGGTTGACATCCAGGAGGGTGTTATTCAGCAGGGTGTTATTCAGCAGGCATACCCAAGTGTGTTTACGGTTCTGATAGATGATGAGTTTGAGCAGAATCCGCCACAGCTCTTATCTTTCACCTACACTGATGTGATTACAAAAGATATAAGGATGCAGCTTTGCTAGTATCATGAAGTAAAGATGTTGCATCTTTATTATAATGATCATGAATTTAAATATTTGCATCTGCATAAAGTTACTCCATCTTGAATATGTATTTTATATACATATTTGAAGTGGGGTATTTTTTATGGAGTTAATTACACAAAAAATCAGACAATGCATAGAAAAGGTAAAGGATATGTCGCAGGTTGGCTTCGACAGGGATTATGTCATAAAGGACAATAAGCCTGATGTTTCCAAAGTGGTTTGTCAGAACGGGCAGGTAAAGCTTGACGAGATAAAAGCGTCAGGCGAGAATATCTGGCTGAGTGGAAGCATTGAATTTGAAGTGCTGTATACGAGAGAGGAAGTTTTTGAAGGCGATGAGCCGGAGGAAAATATCGGCGGAAACAGAGTGGAGCATATAAAGGATGCAATACCGTTTCAGGAGAAGCTTGTGCTTCAAGGAGTCTGCGAGAAGGATACAGTTCGTGTGTATACCGGGCTTGATGAGCTTACGGTTGGGGTTATCAATTCGCGAAAGCTCTCGGTCAGAGGCATTATAAGCGTGGAGCTTTATGGAGAGAGGGAAGAAAATCTTGAGGTTGCACAAAGGATTGATGACAAGGATGTGGAGCAGCTTATGGGGCAGATGAAGGTGCTTAAGCTTGACAGTGTTGTAAGGGATATTGTCAGAATTAAAAATGTCGTCACTTTGCCAAAGACCAAGCCGAATATATGCAAGCTCATATCAAGTCTTGTTGATATGAGAAATCTGGAGTATACATACGAGCGTGACCATATTACACTGACAGGCGAGTGCCATGCGTGTATAGTGTATCTGAGTGAAGAACAGGAAATTTGTTGCTTTGAGGTGCAGGAGGGATTTTCAAATGAAATACGCTGCGAGGGTGATGATGCCGGAAATATTGCCTGGCTTCGCACACAGCCTGCCATGCATCAGGTTGAGGCGGAAAATGATTACGACGGAGAGCTCAGGCAGCTTTCGATTGAGGCAGCGCTTGCGGTGGATGGAAAGGTCTGGAGTGAGGAAACAGTAGAGGTGCTCAATGACATGTACAGCGTATCATGTCCGGTAAAACCTGTGTTTGAAAAGATGAAGGTATGCAGCCTTCTTATGAAAAATGACACAAAATGCCGTATTTTGGAGCAGTTGTACAGAGAAAACAGCAAAAAGAGAATTTTAAGAATATGCGGTACAAAGACGCAGGCCGCTATTGCACAGATAAAAAATGCAGACACAGGAATTATTGTGTCAGGTGTATTGCAGGTGAACTGTGTGAATATTGTGGAGGATGATGGCTGTCCGATAGAGATGCATACAGACTCTGTGCCGTTTGAACAGTTTGTTGAGATACCCGGCATGGATGCCAACACCTGCTGCGAGGTAAATCTGCAGGTAGACCAGGTGCAGGTCAATCTACTCGACAACAGCGAATATGAAATTAAGGGTGTTGTCAGCATAAACGCTATTGCCCTGCAGCAGGATGAAGTGTCAGTCATAACATCGGTGGAGCAGGAAAAAATAGCGTCTGATACTGAAGAGGAAGCAGCTCTGGTTGGCTATATAGTGCAGAAGGATGATAAAATGTGGGACATTGCAAAAAGATACCGCACCACTGTTGAAAACATAATGGAAATAAACGCTCTGACCTCAGATAGCATCAAACCTGATGATAGACTTATAATAGCGCGCATGTGAATCATAAATTAGTGGCAAAATACCTTTTGACCTTTTAATCATATCATTATATAAAATGTGGAAAATTCTGTAAATTTACAAAAAGATGTGGAAAAAAGATTCATTTTGTGCGATAATATATCCGAATGTATATTGAACATAAATTGTGGAAGGAAAGGTCAATCTGACCGTCGTATTACAGGAGGAATAAAATGAATCAGAAATGGACACGTGCTATATGTACTGTGTTAACATCGGCACTCGTTTTTACAGGACCGGCAGTAGAGGGCACTACATTTAGCGGATACATAAACAGTGGACTTGAGAAGGTATATGCCAAGACACAGAAGCAGAAGGATG
>ENA-OZHF01000789-OZHF01000789.1-human-gut-metagenome-genome-assembly--contig:-NODE-789-length-10869-cov-3.785001_pt1 | contig 10869 bp, 6 predicted proteins | sample MGYA00244042_ERZ653678 | MGnify/ENA primary metagenome ERZ653678 (study PRJEB26926, sample SAMN06165340) | human gut metagenome | biome: ENVO:00009003; feature: ENVO:2100002; material: ENVO:00002003... | reverse complement strand
GGTGCGCACCATCCAGGACGGGCGGAGGCTGCTGATGTCCGTCGTTGTTCCGACTGCCGGGTTCAATGTCGGCGTGGCGATGATGCGCAATCGGTATATTTACGCACAGTCGAGCGGGACAGTCGTCATTCGCGCGGACAAGGGGAAAGGCGGCACATGGGCAGGCGCGACCGAGAACATCAAGAAAGGCTGGTGTCCGACCTTCTGCTGTGACGCGGATTACCCCGGCAATCAAGCGCTGATTGCAATGGGCGCGATTCCGGTGTCGGCGGACTGGGACGGGAATGTGGAAGCGAATGTTCCGCCGAAGAAAGTGGAGACGGCTGCGGAACAGCAGATGAGCTTGTTTGACTTGTGAGCTTGCCGTTCCAGCAGAAAGGAGTGACTCCGCCTTGCCCTCTGCCCGCCTCACCCTCCAGCAGCGCATCGCCCATCTGGAGCAGGAAAACCAGCGTCTCCGCACATTCTTGCACCAGCACGGCATCCCTTGCGACACTCCGGATGCTGCCCCGCCCGCGAACTGCGTCACCCGCGCAAGCGACATACGTGACAAAATCGCCCTGATGATGGCGCTCTTTCGCGGCAGAACGGACGTTTATGCCAAGCAATGGCGGAAAGAGGACAGAATCGGGTACAGCCCGGTGTGCGCGAATCGCTGGAATCCGGCGGTGTGCGGGAAGCCGAAGCAAAAGTGCGCGGACTGCCAGCACACGGCGTATCAGCCTCTGAACGAGGCGGTGCTCGCGGCGCATTTGCAGGGGAAACAGGTCGTCGGTATCTATTCCATGCTGCCGGGGGATGTGTGTCACTTTCTCGCGATTGATTTCGATGCGGGGGATTGGAAGCAGGATGTGACGGCCCTCCGCGAGGCGTGCAGGGAGAAAGGCGTTCCGCATGCGGTGGAGGTGTCTCGGAGCGGCAGCGGCGCGCATGTGTGGTTCTTCTTCGAGCAGGGGGAGAATGCGGCGCAGGCGCGGCGGTTCGGGGCGCAGTTGATGGATGCGGTCATGCGGAAGCGCGCGAAGCTCTCGTTTGCGTTGTATGACCGGATGTTCCCGAATCAGGACACCATGCCCAAGGGCGGCATCGGGAATCTGATTGCACTGCCGCTGCAAAAGGAAGCCGCGAAAATGCACGGCGGCAGCCTGTTTGTGGACGACGCGTTTCAGCCGTATCCGGATCAGTGGGTGTACCTTTCGGGGATACAGCGGGTGACGCACGCGCTGCTGGCGGAAATTGCGGAATCGCGCGAGCAGTCGATGGAAAAAGCGGCGATTCAGGCGGTGGATTTCGCGAATCCGCTGGAAATCCTGCTCTCGGACAGGCTGTATATCGCCACGGATTGCGTACCGCAAGCGGCGCTGACGGAGCTCAAGCGAATCGCCGCGTTTCCGAATCCCGCGTTCTACAAGCAGCAGGCCATGCGGATGCCGGTGTGGAACATCCCACGGACGATTTGCTGTGCGTCCTTCGAGGAGACGCATTTCTGCCTGCCGCGCGGGTGCCTTCCGCAGGTGCGGGAGACGGTGACGCAGCTCGGCGGGCGCGTGGTCATCCAAGACCAGCGGCAGACGGGGAGAAGCATTGACGTGCAGTTCAGCGGGACACTGCGCGAGGAACAGAAATCAGCACTAAAGCATTATCGACGCATGAGGATGGCATTCTGTCTGCAGCCACGGCGTTTGGCAAGACCGTCGTCGGGGCGGCGCTGATTGCGGAAAAGAAGGTCAGCACGCTGATTCTGGTCAACCGCACGCAGCTGCTGGCGCAGTGGAAAGAACGCCTATCGCAGTTTTTGACCGTGAACGAGACGCTGCCGGAACAGCCGAAAAAGCGCGGGCGGCAGAAGGTACGCGAGGTTATCGGGCAGTACGGCGCAGGGCGGGACACGCGCGGCGGTGTTGTCGACGTGGCAGTGATGCAAGCGCTGGGAGCATCGGGGTAGATCCCCGCGTGGATTCGCGAATATGGCATGGTGATTGTGGATGAGTGCCACCACGTTCCGGTGCTGACGTTCGAGAATGTGCTGAAGGCGATTCCGGCGAAATATATCTATGGCCTGACCGCAACGCCGAAGCGCGCCGATGGTCAGCAGCCCATTTTGCACATGTATCTCGGCCCGATTCGCTATCAGGTGGATGCGCTGACGCAGGCGATGCTCCGCCCGTTCGCACACCTGATGATTCCGCGATTCACCGGCGCGGCGTATGTGGCGGAATCCGGCGGACGGGTCGGCTTGACGGAAATTGAGCGGCAGATGACGGCGGATGCGCCGCTGCTGATTTGCGCGACGGGCAAGTACATCGGCGAAGGATTCGACGAATCGCGCTTAGACACGCTGTTTCTGACGATGCCGATTTCGTGGGCGGGGACGCTGGCGCAGTATGCGGGGCGGCTGCATCGGCAGCACGAGGGCAAGCAGGAGGTGCGCATCTACGACTACATCGACAACAACACGGAGATGCTGACGCGGATGTACAACAAGCGCTTGAAGGGGTATGCCGCTATCGGCTATCAGGCGGCAGCCGCGCCATCGGGAAACGCCGCGGGCAATCTCATTTACAGCAGCGGCGACTATTGGGAGACGTTTTTTGCAGGACATCAGCCAAGCGGAAAAGCAAATTGTGATTGCAAGTCCATACATTGCCGCCAGCACCGTCCAGAAACTGCGGGATGCTTTCCGCGAGGCGAAAGCACGGCGCGTGGCGCTGGTCGTTTTGTGCAGGAATCCCGGCGAAATGGCGGACACTGCGCAGAGCTCGATGCGCCGGGCGCTGGAGATGCTGCGCGAAATCGGGGCGGAGGTGCGCTTCAGCAAAGCAGCGTACCACAGCTATGCCGCGTTTGACAGGCGCATTGCGTGGTACGGCGGCATCCAGCTGCTGGGGGCGAGCGGGGAGAACAGCACCCTGCGGCTGATGAGCGAGCAGATGGCACGGGCGGTGGTGGCGGAAGATTGACGTCCCGTCCCGCTTCGTGCTACAATACCCCTGAACATCACGCGAAAAGGAGCGAAAATCCCGATGAATCAGCGGCAGAAGCAAATCAGGGCGTTTCTGGTGGAGGAGTTCGGCGCGGACAAGGGGGAGACCCTGTTTGCGCGGCAGGAGGAGACGCTGAATCGCTTGATTGATAACCAAACGGGTAAATCCAAAAGCCAGAAAAAGACGCTTGCGGAGACGATTCTGCCCAGCATTGCGCTCTACAAGGCGCTGCAGGGTGCGCTGCCGCAGGACAAGGCGTATGCGTGCGTGCAGAAATATATGGTGGAGAAGGTTGCGGCGCAGAAGCATGCATCCACTGCGAAAATGGAGATTGTGCCGGGGTTTTACGCGCTGTACAGCCGGATTTTCCTGCGGGTGATGCGCGAATCCGACCAATGGGCAAGCACGCAGAAGCGCGGGAAGGATGCCTTCGACGTGACGATTTCCAAGTGCTTGTGGCACACGACGTGCGCGGAAAGCGGCTGCCCGGAGCTGTGCCGCCTGTTCTGCGAAGCGGACAACGTGACGTACGGCGGGCTTCGCAAAATCGGCTTTTCGCGCACGCAGACGCTCGGCTGCGGCGGAAGCTGCTGCGACTTTCACTTCTTCAGGAAGTAATGGGAGAATCGTGTCAGGAAAAGCCGACGGGGTGTCGGCTTTTTTGATGCAGCATCAACTCTTGGAAAAGCAGAATCAAGCAATCAAGAAGCATTCTCCGGTTACTTTATCCTGTGTAATTTTTTAAAGGAAAGATGTATATTTTGTGTGCGAAAGTTGACAAAAAAAATAAAACATGATATGATAAATAAGAGAATCTATGCCCGTTGACAAGAAAACGAATTGGAAGGGAGAATGTAATGCGGAGAAACAGCTCCGCATTCGGACAGAGAAAAGACGGATAGAACATATATTGGCTGAAGTGTACTGATTAAACCATATGGTGCAAGGTGTACCTGATTAGTATGCTCCATGATGTAAATACAGATATTTGCAGCATCACACCGACAAAGGAGATTGATTATGAATTTGGAGAATTACCGTGACTTCCGGGAAACTTTGCGGGAAGTCCAGCAGAATATGGATAACCTGAAAACACAGCTGCATGTGATTTCGGGCTGTTTGGCAGAAGGCCGCCTTGTGCCGGACGATGTGATAGATGCCGCGGCAGACTGTCTGGGCCTGTGCAAGAAAAGGGAAGAAAGTCTGCGAACGATTGCGGAAAAAATGAACATCGCTACAGACCAGCCGATTGAAGTGATGCGGACGCAAGCCGCTGCATTGGAAAAGAGCGAACAGCTTGCACGCGTGCATCGCATCGTGATGGATTATTTCCGCTTGACGGCGTATGCGGAAGAAACCATTCGCGTGCTGGAAGAATCCAAGAAAAAGCTGATGGCATTATGTGCATCCATTCAGACGGACGAGGATGAATTGCTCCGCCCGTACGATGTGGCAGTCAATGAAGTGTGCAACGCATCGGAAATGAATCAGGATAACTTCTTCTTTATTGCGGATCAGCTGGGCAGAAAGATTGCATGGGAAATTGATAAAAAGAGGATTGTTCTGAAAGAAGATGCAGACATCAGCGCCTATCTGGATGGCTCGTGCGAGATACTGCAAGCGGAAGGAATGCTGCTGAATCAGCCGGCAGAACATGTGCAGCCTGCACAGGAGCAAGCGGATGAGGCACCGGAAACACCAACAAATCAGCCGACGATTGCAGGAAAACAGGAAAATGCGGATGCAGTAAATCCATCAGAAACAACACCCAGCAAAGAAGACGAAGTGACGAGTGAAGAAACGAATGACACAGATACGCCGCCGAAACTGCAAGACGATGAACCGAAAGTAGAAAATGGGCAGAAACGTGCGGCCACGCCGGGAAATTCGGAAACAATCGCAGAGAAGCAATCATCAAGCGAAGAAAAAAATGTGGATGCGAGTGCAGCAAACAAGGAAGAACAACCAAAGGCGGAAACTGAGGAGAAAGTTCCCGGCACATGGGAAGGGTTTTCGAGCTATCTCGATGAGAAAATTACCGTTGGCGTTGCTAACGACAAAGAATCGGAGAAAGCGGCTGAGAATCAGTTCCTAAAAAAAATAAGAAAAGAGCATACGCCGCTGCCGATTACGCCAATTGCAATTGCTGCGATGCGCCTGATTCCGACTGCCAAAGAAACCTCCCTGCAAATATTCGGTCAGCCGATTCAGAAAGTAGTTCAATATTTGCAGCAGAATGGTTATGCAGCAGATTATGTGTTTCAGGTGAATGGTGTAGAAAGCAAATATTTTACCTTATCTTCAAAGATTATCGCTTGCTTGAAGAAAGACAACGTTCAAAAGGAAATTCGGAAGACACTGAGAGTATGCCCAGATTTTAAGAATGCACTGGAATATCCGTCGAAGTGGTCTCCATCGTTTGCCTACCGTTGCAAACTGCTGGCGGATTATGCGCTGCAAATCCATTTGGACATGGGCTATGAGATTGAAGCGCTAACGGAAAATAAGGATTATCCCTATGCAAGGATTGCGAAGAGGAACGGAGGTTCGTATCTTGTTCTCCCGTTTGTTGTTCGCAGCGGAGAAGAAGAGCAGCTTGCCAAAGCAGTTATTACATGTCTGAGCAATGAAAAGTGGCCTGTGCTGCTGCTTGTGAAGGCAGCTTCTGCCATTGCGCTGCTGAATCAGGCGATTTGTGTGGAGCATGAAGAATTTTTCAGTTTGGTTCGCTATGCTGTCATTGGTCAGCCGGAAGTCACGCTGGATGGTAAAATGCAGGTTGCTCCACAGCTTAGCAACGCAAGTGTTGACGAGAAAACCGAAATAGAGCCCGAAAAGGAGGAGGAACAACCGCCAGAGAGAAAAAAACCGGCACAAGGAGAAGCGGAGAATCCTGAATCTGCGCCTGAAAATCCGGCAGAAACGACGCAAAGCGGGCCTGAAACCGATACGGGAGCGCATCCGCAGGGAAAACAGCCCGAACAGAATACGAATACCAATGCGGATGAACAGCTGGCGAACGCACGGCGCGCCTTTGTGATGCATCGTCCTGATGTCGGCAATGTCATTTTGAAGGGTATTTGCGAAGAAAATCCTGATTATCAGCAGATTGCGCAGCAGTATGCCTATGCGAGCGGCGATCCGATGACGAATGAGGAATGCACGGTCGCAAAGCTGATAGAAACTTATTCGGAACAAACGCAGGAATGCGATTTGCTGAAAATGGCGGCATGGCTGCGGCTGTACTTCTCGGATGATGCGCAATTGGAATGGTACACCTTGCCCAATAGCGCGCAGCAGCAGCTGGAGGAGAGTCAGGCGTATCAATATGCTCCGGCGCTGCGTGATGTGACGCACACGCTCAATCAGTGGGTGAGCAAGCAGAGATGCGGCGTGGATGATGCGGTGCTGGATGCAACAATTAACCAAATGGATCGGGCGAAACAAATTGAAAAGATCCAGCATGAAGCCAATGAACTGCTGAATGGTCAGCTGCAGCAGAGCAACCATTACTTGAATCGCATCATAGAAATGAGAAAACGGCTTTTCGGGCCCGAAAGCAAAGTTCACGGAATACTATCCATCATTGGACAGAATAAGTCGGAAAACTTGCCTGAAGTCATCAAGAACACTGCCCTTTATATTTCGCTGAAGCAGGGCATCGTTGAAATCAACGCGAAAGAAATTTCCAACTTAATGGATAATAAGTGGTACGAAACCCGCGAAATGGCGAAAGGAAAAGGGCGCAACGATGAACTGACGGGTGTGGAACGCACAACACTGCGGAAACAGTTGGAAAATATCTTCCAAACGATTGGGAAATGGATTCTGGCTGTGAATGACGACGGGACAGTGGCTGCGAAGCGCAATGAGATGGTGCAGTGGCTGAACACGCTCCAGAATCAGATGCAGCGGGCGCTGGATGAGTTGACCCAGTGTGCAGAAAACACCGCTGCAATGACGATTCTTAAGGATACGGTCGATGAACTGGTCAAACGCCTGGAAGGCGTGCAACGCTCGGAGAAGAGCTACTATATCCGCCTGCTGGAAGAACCGTTTGTTGCGTTGGACGTGAATTACCTGCCCTATATCGAAACGGCAGAAGAACAGATTACGCCGTTCGCCTTCTGTGCGCGGGCAGCCAAATATTTGGATGCGCCGCAGCGGACATGGTCGGAGGTGATTCAGCGCCTTTTCAGCATTACGGCATCGCGCAAGGGGATGGACTATGGCTGTGCGCAGGTTTTGAAGAACTATCTGGAGGAAACGGACAAGAACTTCGCTTGGCCGACGGCGCCAGAATTTGATATCGTTGATCGTATTAAAAAGGCGCAGAATGTGGACAGCAATCGCGGAGATAATGTACAGTTGTGGGAGAAAAACTTCCAAGCCCAGATTGAAATGGCGGATGGCGATGGCTGGTTCCCGACGATGGCAAGCCGCGAGAAAATCCTTTGTGTGAAATCTGCACTGCGCAAAAACTACTATCCGCAGTGTAACTATGGGTTTTATGGGCGTGCGATGATTCAGCTCTTGGACTACGCGAAGGAAGAGGCGAAGAAGCTGCGTGCTTCCTATGAAGCAAGAGTGAATCAACTTCGGGAAACGCAAGAAGAAAATAGTGAAGCTGAACAGATGCTGAAACGGATTGAAAATCTAATCCAAGAGGATTGCTTTGGGGCAGTGGAAAGCTACCTCCAGCAGGCAGAGCGCGGCGAATGGTTTTTGTCGGATTGCGAGCTTGAAAATGATGAAAGCCATTTCCGAAAGTTTCTCAACCAGCACGACGATTTGCTGCAAAACACAATCCTCGCTCCGAATATTCGTATGTGCCAGAAATTCCGCAAGTCGCATCCGGAAAGGAATAGTCGCAATGCGACGGGAGAAGAGCTTCTGCAGGTGTGGCCGGAAAGCCAAAGCAGTTCGTATAATATGCAAAAGCTGCTTGAAAAACTCAACCTAAATGCGAAAGTTCAGGAGAGTGACAAAACAGGATTCCGATTCCATGCGGTTTTCCTGCAAAGCAACGCAGAAAGAGCACACCACTTTGCAGCATTCGGAAGCAATATGTTCCAAAGAGGATTGGACATTGTGATTATCTGCGGAAATATGCAGGCCAGCACGCTGATTGAAGCGATTCGTGGCAAACTTCAGCAGCAAACGAACAGTCCTGTGCTGATTCTTGTCAATTGTTCGCTGCAATTATCAGAACGTCGTGCATTAGCGTGGAAAATCACACATGAGTTAAACACGCAAATACCGTTCATTGTGGTTGACCGTATGCTGGCGATGTACATTGCGGGGATTCCCCTCAATGAACGCTGGAAGGTGCTGCTGCAGTGCGCCTTGCCAATCCAGCTGCTGAATCCGTATTCTGAGAACAGCAGCGTAAAGATTCCGCCGGAGATGTTTATCGGCCGTAACATTGAATTTGATGCTATCGTCAATCCTAATGGTGCGAATCTGATTTACGGTGGACGGCAATTGGGGAAAACGGCGCTGCTTCGCTATGCGGAAGAACAGAAGCATAGGCCGACAATTGGAAATTGGGCAATATTTGCCGATGTGAAAGGGAAAAACTGTGATGAGGCAGCCCGAACGATTGCAAAGGAATTGGTTTATAAGAAATACATCGACGGCACGCAGAATATTGCAACCTGGGATGAGCTGATGTCTGCACTGGAAGAACGCTTGCGGCGCGACGAGAACGAACTGCATTATCTGCTGCTGCTGATTGATGAAGCGGATACGCTGCTCAAGGACAGCGAGAAAAAGCAATATCGGCCGATTGACCAGATTAAGCAGCTGCAGAGCAATACGAACGGCCGCTTTAAGTTCGTGATGGCAGGCCTCCATAATGTGCTTCGCTTCAGCAAAAAGGCACTTGCCAATAACAGCAGTGTGCCACAGCTGCAGGGAATCACCATCAAGCCGCTGAGTTTTGCTGATGCACGTCAGCTGCTGGAAGAGCCGCTGTCCTACTTGGGCTTCAAAATCCCGAAAGGAGAAAAGGACATCATTGCCCGCATCCTGTATAATACCAATTATTTCCCCGGCTTGGTTCATTTCTATGCATCGCGCTTGGTAAAATATAAGCAAAAATATGCTGTGGGAACAGAACCGCCCTACATTTTGGATCGTGATGTGCTGACGAGCGTATTGGCGGATGAGGAGTTCCGTCAGCGGCGGGTTGAGCGTCTGAAAATGACGCTTGGGATTGGCTCTGATGAGGGCGAGCCGCCGTATTACGATATGATTGCACACATGCTCTGCTACTGCTCGTATGAGGCTGACGATGTTATGAGCGATGGCATGACGGCAGAGGAAGTTTGGCGAGAATTTGCGGAGATGGAGGTGGGGGTGATTACCGCGCTGAGCATTCAGCAGCTGCGTGTATTGATGGACGAATTGGTAGAGATGAACATTTTCCGAAAGACACAGACCAAAGGTGAGACGCGGTACCTCTTCAGCCGTACGAGTTTTATTGAAATGCTGGGCGACACGGTAGAGGTGCAAAATCATCTGAGCGATTTGATTAGCAAGAATGAGGACATAAAATGAGCAACAAGGAAGTTTGGTGGAAACAAGTTCCTGCGGGTATGCGGCTGGTAGAAACTGCCAAGAAGTACTTGGCGGAGAAGAAGCATCTTTTCCTCTACATGGACGATACGGAGTGGAAAAAGAGCTTTGTGGATGAAATTTTGTCGATTACGGTAGATGCGGTGTGGTCTGGCCAGTTTTACGGTGTTTTTACGCTGGACTTGGCAGAATTGAATGACGATGAGACAATTCTGACAGGCATCGCGAATCATATGCATTTCCAGAACTTGCTCACTGGCAATGTGCGAGAACTGAAAGAAAATTTGCCGCAGGAAACAAGTGTGTGGGTACTGGAGCATATAACGCCGGAACGGCAAACAGAACTGGAGGCACTAATTCCGGCAATTGCCCGACAGCAAGCGCCAATTCTCTTCATCTGCACACCTGCAGAGCGCAAGAGAAAGCGCGTCAAGGGCTGTATGCCCGTGGAACTGACAGCGACAAAGTTGGATTTGCAGTACTATGCATGGACGCTGCTGATGGGAAGCATAAGCGATGCACTCTTGGAGTACGCTTCACTGCTGGCGGTGGAATTATCCCGGCTGGATGTTTCGCGTTGCGAGGAGATTTGTGCGAATATCCGTGGGTATCTGGAAAAGCCGCTGGAAGAGCTGGATGATGTGCAGCGCTCGGCCGTCCATGCGGCGCAGGTGCGGGGTGTCGAACCAGCGATAGAGTACGGGCGGATGTACCTAATTCGTCGGCTGGGGAATCGGCTGAATGCCATTCTCCCGTTTCATGATGAGTATGAGACGACGTTTACCGAAGCAGCGGATGTGGAATTGCGGCACATGATGTATTACCGAAATCGGCTGAATCTTCAGCCGGAGGAAATGACGCTGCTTGACCGTTTGTATCATGCGCGAAACTGTATCAGTCATTTGGGGGTACTCGATTTTGACGTGGTGGAATTGCTGCTGAAGGACGCGCTCAACTGGCAGTAATGCGACAGCTGTAGCTGAGGTTGCGGCAAGAATTTTGCATCAGCCATCAGGCTATGAACGGCATAAGTCGAATATGACCTTAAGGCAGTGGCAGGTGCCTCCGGGATAAGAAGTCTCGGAGGCACTTGCTGTTTTCGGAACGAAAAGGCGTAATACTGTCAGCAATCAGATCCCCATTCATGGAACATCCTTGTAAATCACAACTTCTTTTGTGTTTTCTCTGTATTTTTGCGCGGAATGTGTCGAAAGATAACACATGCTACTTTTCTTTTCCTGCAAAATGTGCTAAAATAGGCATACGAGAACTTCCAGTGGTGCAATTTAGGCGCTGTCTCTTATAC
>ENA-OZHF01000788-OZHF01000788.1-human-gut-metagenome-genome-assembly--contig:-NODE-788-length-10881-cov-3.978940_pt1 | contig 10881 bp, 5 predicted proteins | sample MGYA00244042_ERZ653678 | MGnify/ENA primary metagenome ERZ653678 (study PRJEB26926, sample SAMN06165340) | human gut metagenome | biome: ENVO:00009003; feature: ENVO:2100002; material: ENVO:00002003... | reverse complement strand
GGGCAGGGGCAGGCGCACAAAGCAGAAGCCCTCTGTGCGCGCGTATTTCCTCGGCGGCTTAAATGAGATCGGCAAGAATTTCACGCTGTTTGAGTGCGAAAACGACATGGTTATCGTGGACTGCGGCCTTGCCTTCCCGGACGAGGAAATGCCCGGCATCGACGCGGTTATTCCGGATTTCACATTTGTTGAGAAAAACAAGGACCGCATCCGCGGTATTGTCATCACGCACGGTCATGAGGACCACATCGGTTCCCTGCCGTATTTGCTCAAAAAGATCAATGTGCCGGTGTATGGCACGGCGCTGACGGTGGCGCTGATTGCGAATAAGCTCAAGGAGCACAACCTCGGCTATGTGAAGCTGAACGTCACAACGGCGGGCTCGCACATTCAGCTCGGCTGCTTCGACGTGGAGCTTATCCACGTAAACCACTCTATTTCCGACGCTGTGGGTCTTGCGCTGCACACCCCGGCGGGCGTCATTGTCCACACGGGCGACTTTAAGATCGATTTCACCCCCACGCAGGGCGGCATGATCGACCTTGCGCGCTTTGCGCAGCTCGGTCAGGAGGGCGTTTTGCTGTTGATGGCGGACTCTACGAACGCAGAGCGTCCCGGCTACACACAGACGGAGCAGAAGGTGAACGCGACGTTTGACGCACTCTTTGCCCGCGCGGAAGCGAATAAAAAGCGACTCATCATCGCGACGTTTGCGTCGAACATCAGCCGCGTGCAGCAGATTATCAACTGCGCGGAAAAGTACGGCAGAAAAGTGGCGCTTTCCGGCAGAAGCATGGTGAACGTCATGTCCATTGCGAGCGAGCTCGGTTATCTCAAAGTGCCGGACGGTCTGCTCATCGACCTCAACATGATCTCCCGTTACACGAAGGAGCAGATTGTGCTCATCACGACGGGCAGTCAGGGAGAGCCGATGTCTGCGCTTACCCGCATGGCGTTTGCCGACCACCGTCAGGTCGCGGTCGGTGAGGACGACATGATCATCATTTCCGCGCGCCCCATTCCGGGCAACGAAAAGATGGTCGGCACCGTTGTAGACGAGCTTTTGAAGCGCGGCTGCGATGTGGTGTACGAATCCATGTACGAGGTGCACGTTTCCGGCCACGCGTGTCAGGAAGAGCTGAAGCTTATTCAGGCGCTGACGAAGCCGAAGTACTTCATCCCGGTGCACGGCGAGCAGAAGCACCTGCGCAAGCATGCGGGCGTGGCCGTCAGCATGGGCATGCCGCCGGAGAACATTTTCATCGGCGATGTCGGCAGCGTGGTGGAGATCAATGAAGACTACATGAAACAGCTGCCCGATGTACAGGCGGGCGCGGTTATGGTGGACGGCCTCGGCGTGGGCGATGTGGGCAACGTGGTGCTGCGCGACAGAAAGCACCTTGCGGAAGACGGTCTCATCATTGCGGTGTGCACGATTGAGGCAGGCTCCGGCAGAGTTGTTTCGGGTCCGGATATTGTATCCCGTGGATTTGTGTATGTGCGCGAGAGCGAGGCGCTGATGGACGAGGCGAGACGGCTTGTCAACAGCACGATTGAGCAGTGCGCGGACGAAAACGTGCGCGAGTGGAGCGCCATTAAGCTGCGCGTGCGCGACAACCTTTCCAGACTGTTATATAACCGCACAAAGCGCAGCCCGATGATCCTGCCGATCATCATGGAAGTTTAAATTCAGTTTAAGTTAGATTAGTTTCTTGGGGGTTCCCCTCAGAAGGAGAGACGGGAAATGAACAAGCGACGCATCTGGGCGACCTCGCCGGTCTATTATGTTATGGCAGCGGTCATGTTCATTATGGCGTGCTTCAGCTATACGCAGAATAAGATTCTGTTTGCGGTGGAGATCACGGTTTCCGGCCTGTGTTTGGCAGCGGTTATCATGACCGACCTGCATTACCGCGTGCATGTGTACACGGCGCTCAGAGCTGCGAGAAAGGTGCTTTCCGCCGATGAACAGCGCAACCTCGGGCAGTTTGCGCTGCCCCTTGCGGTGCTGGGCTCGGCGGGCGACATCGTCTGGACGAACGAGCGCTTTCAGGAGTTATTCACCGAAAACGGCGAAGGCTGCGGCGATAACATTGCGGCGTACATTTACCCGAAGACTTTGCGTCAGATTTTATCCGAAAACGGAACCTCCGTTTCCTACGGCGACCGCGAGTTTACGGCCTACGGCCTGCGCACCGAAAGCGGCAGTGTGCTTTACTTTGTGGACGACACGTATTATAAGCAGATTCAGCGCGATTATCGCGAAAAGCGCACGGTCATTGCGGTTATCTCGTTTGATAACCGCGAGGAGCTGACGCGCGATGCCTCCGGCAGTGAGGATTCCCGCATCACATCCGAGGTGGAATCCGTCCTGCGCAGCTGGGCGATCGACACCATGGAGGGCTTTCTGCGCCGCATGACGAACGGGCGTTATATGCTCATCACGGACGACCAGCACATTGAAGAAGCCAAAACGAAGCGCTTTGCCGTTTTGGACAGCGTGCGCGCCGTGAAGGGTGAGAATAACATGTCTGCCACGATCTCCATCGGCATCGGCCGCGCGGGCGTAACGGCGACGGAAAGCGAACTGCATGCCCGTCAGGCACTGGAAATGGCGCTCGGCCGCGGCGGCGACCAAGTGGCCATCTACCAGCAGGACGGTACATACGAGTTCTTCGGCGGCCTCTCCAAGGGTGTTGAAAAGCGCGACAAGGTGCGCACGCGCGTTATTGCCGCGACGCTTTCCGACCACATTAAATCGAGTGACCATATTTTCATCATGGGGCACACGAACTCCGACCTTGACGCCGTGGGCGCGGCGGTCGGCATGTGGGCGGCTGTGACGAAGGGCCTTGACCGCCGTGCAAGCATTGTGATCGATAAGGGCCGCTCTATGGCGACGACGCTTATCAACGCGTTTGAGCACCAGCCGGAGTATGAAAACATGTTCATCACCCCGCAGGAGGCGCTCGACCGCTGCACGCAGCGCTCGCTTCTCATTGTGGTGGACACACATTCCACCTCGTTTGTGGAGAACCAAGAAGTTTTAAAGGCCATTCCGCGCGTGGTCGTCATCGACCACCACCGCATGATGGTGACGCACATTGAAAACGCGATCATCTTTTACCATGAGCCGTATGCCAGCTCGGCTTCCGAGATGGTGGCGGAGCTCGTGCAGTATATCAACAGCTCCGCGCTCAATAAAAAAGAAGCGACGGCGCTGCTTTCCGGCATTATGCTGGACACAAAAAACTTCGTTTTGAAGACGGGCGTGCGCACATTTGAAGCTTCCGCCTACTTAAAGCGCCGCGGCGCCGACACGGTGGAAGTGAAGAAGATGTTTGCAAATTCGCTCGATACCTATAAAGAGCGCTCTCAGCTTGTGGCAGGTGCGGAGGTTTACAAGGGCTGCGCCATTGCGTGCTCCAACTGGGAATTCCCGAATGTGCGCATTGCGGCGGCGCAGGCGGCGGACGAGCTGCTGTCCATTCAGGGCGTGCGCGCGTCGTTCGTCATTTTCCGCGTGGGCAATGAGATTGCCATTTCGGCACGAAGCCTCGGCGACGTGAACGTGCAGATTTTGCTGGAGGAATTCGGCGGCGGCGGTCACCTCAACATGGCGGGCGCGCAGATTAAAAACAGCACCACGAACGATGTGCGCAAGGCGCTCATCCGCGTGCTGGACGAAAAGCTTTCCGAAGCGACGAAAAAGAATAACTAATGCGGCAAAGCGGCGCGAAGTCGTTTGACTGCTTTAGCGATAGATTTAAACGATAGGAGATACGACCATGAAAGTTGTACTTTTAGCAGATGTAAAAGGTGTAGGCAAAAAAGGCGAGCTCATCAATGCAGCAGAAGGCTACGCACGCAATTTCCTGCTGCCGCGCAAGCTTGCAAAGGAAGCGAACGCACAGGTGATGAACGAGCTGAAAAACGCCGAGGCCTCCAAGGCATATAAAGTGAAAACCGAGACCGAAGAAGCGCAGCGTATTGCGGAAGCTTTGAAGGACAAGACTGTCCGCATCACCGCAAAGGCGGGCCAGGGCGGCAGACTGTTCGGCTCCGTCACCGCAAAGGAGATTGCGCAGGAGATTAAAAAGCAGTACGGCTTCGACATCGACAAGCGCAAGATCCACCTCGACACCGACATCAAGGCGTTCGGCGGCTATCACATTGAGGTGAAGCTCTATAACGGCATCACCGCGAAGCTGGCGGTATCGGTGACCGAAGCACAGTAAAAGCCTGATTTCCTTGATGCGCAGCATTAAATTTTGCAATGACTAAAAGTCGTTTACGATTAGAAAATCGTTTTCACTTTGAAGTAATTTCACTCAAAAAAGGGTGGTAAAAATGCCGGAAGATAATTTTCAACTGAATACGCCGGCACTGCCCGGAACGGTGATGCCGTTCAGCGCAGAGGCCGAGCAGGCGGTGCTGGGCGCGGTGTTGCTGGAGCCCGACTGTCTCTCGACCGTGGCGGAAATGCTGCCGCGCGCGGACTATTTTTATCAGGTCAATAACCGCACGATTTACAGCGCGATGCTCGATATGTTCACGGCAGGCCAGCCGGTGGACCTCGTCACGCTGCTGGAGCACCTGCGCGAAGAGGAAAACTTCGATGAGGGCAGCGGAAAGGTGTATCTGATGCAGCTTGCGCAGCTTGTGCCGAGCGTCTCGAATGTGGAGCGTTACTGCACCATTGTGCGTGACCGTTACGATTTGCGTATGCTCATTCAGGCGGCGCGCGGCATTTTGGATGACGCCATGGAGGACACCGGCGAAACCTCGCTCCTCTTGGATTCCGCCGAGCAGCGCATTTTTGACATCCGCCAGGGCAAGGCGTTAAAGGGGCTTGAGCGCCTGAACGAAGTGCTGTTTGAGACGTTTGAACGCCTTGACCGCTTGAATTCGCCGGACAAAGACCTGTACCGCGGCATCCCTACGGGTATCCGCGAGCTGGATAACACGATCACGGGCCTGAACCGCTCCGACCTTGTCATCATCGGCGCACGACCCGGCATGGGCAAAACGAGCTTTGCGCTGAACATTGCGCGCCATGCCGCCATCACGGCGGGCAAGCGCGTGGCGTTTTTCTCGCTGGAAATGAGCAAGGAGCAGCTCGCTTCCCGTATCATTTCCACGGAGGCACTCGTCGGCGGTACAAAGCTGCGCACGGGCGACTTGACGGAGGGCGAATGGACGCGCCTTGTGGAGGCGGGCGATATTCTCTCTAAGGCTGATTTGTACCTCGATGATTCCCCGGGCATTACGGTGCCGGAGATGAAAGCAAAAGTGCGTCGTTTAAAAAATGTTGATCTTGTCATCATCGACTACTTACAGCTGATGAACAGTGCAAAGCGCATTGATAACCGCGTGCAGGAAATTTCCGAGATCACGCGAAGCCTCAAGATCATGGCGAAAGAGTTGAATATCCCGGTTGTGACATTGGCGCAGCTTGCCCGTGCAGGTGAAAAACGGCAGGAGCACCGCCCTGTGCTTTCTGACCTGCGAGATTCCGGCTCCATCGAGCAGGATGCCGACATCGTGCTGTTCCTGTACCGAGACGCATACTATGCGAACGAATCGGCTTCGCCCGAAGACGTGGACAAAAACAAGGCCGAGGTCATCGTGGCGAAAAACCGTCACGGCGATCTGCGCAGCGTGCCGCTGCACTGGCAGGGTGAGTTCATGCGTTTTACATCGCAGGAAGTTGTGCGTCATGAAAACTGAGGACATCCTCGCCCGCGTGCGGTATGATCTGCCGGAGACGGGAAGAATTGTCGTGGGGCTTTCCGGCGGGGCGGATTCCGTGCTGCTGACGTATTTGCTTGTACAGAAGTACGGCGCGGAGCGTTTGCTTGCGGTGCATGTGCACCATGGCATTCGTGGGGCGGAAGCCGACCGCGACGCGGAATTTGTGCAGGACTACTGTAAAGCACTTGAACTTCACTGCAAGGTGATCTATAAGGATATTCCCGCGCTTGCGGCCGTAAGCGGCGAGGGCGTGGAGGAGTGCGCGCGGCGCGTGCGCTACGCGTGCTTTGCGGAGGAAGCAGGGGAAAACGGGTGCATCGCCACGGCGCACAACGCCGACGATAATGCCGAAACGCTGCTTTTGAACCTGACGCGCGGCATGGGACCGCACGGCGCAGGGGGCATTCCGCCGCGGCGCGGCAGAATTTATCGCCCGATTTTGAACATTTCCCGCGCAGAGGTGGAACATCTCTGTAAAGTATATCGACTTGACTACGTGACGGACTCCACGAATTTGACGGTGGACTACACGCGCAATAAGCTGCGCCACAGCGTGCTGCCGGTACTGAAGGACGTAAATCCGCAGATGACGCAGGCGACGTCCCGCTTTGCGGAGAGCATGCGGTTGCAGAATGAATTTGTGTTTGCGTGCGCGAATGAATTGCTCTGTAAAGCGAAAACGCCTTACGGGTATGACTTGAAAGCTTTGCGGAGCGCACACGAGGCGGTGCTGCGCGCGGCGCTGGAACTGCTGTTATCGTCTTACGGGCGGCTCTCTTATGAGCACATCTGCAGGGCGGCGAGCTGCGTTTTCATGGGCGGCAGCCTCTCTTTGCCGGGGGACATCGTGCTGGAGGCGAAGCAGGACACGCTCACGGTGCGAAAAAACCGGGAGATAAAAGACCGGAATGTGTTTTCTGTTCCGCTGAGAGCGGGCGAAAACGTGCTTCCGAACGGAAAAACGCTGTTTGTGGAGAAAAAAATTCCCGAAAAAGAAGAAATCGACCGGAAAGTTCATAATTTGTTATTCCAAAACTTTTCGGATTGTGATAGAATTACGAATGTTCCGAGAGTACGGACGCGGCGCGCGGGCGATGTTTTCAGACCCGCAGGGCGCGGCGTGACGAAATCGGTCAAAAAAATCCTGAATGAACTGCGCATTCCGGCGGCGGCGCGCAACCGTTTGCTGCTGCTTGAAAAAGACGGTGAGATCATCTGGATCGAAGCGGTCGGCACGGCGGAGGGCTATGCGGCAAAGCCGAATTTCCCGGCACTGGAGCTTACGGTGACGGACACGGCAGGCATAACCCGCATATAAAGCGGAAAGAATTTTGAGGAAAGGGTCATCCGAATGGAAAACACAATGTTAAACGATATCAAGGAAGTTTTGTACAGCGAAGCGTACATCGACAGCATGGTCAAGCGCGTGGGCGCGGAAATTTCCCGCGATTACGCCGATAAAAACCTGCTGCTTGTCAGCGTTTTGAAGGGTTCTGTCGTCTTTATGGCAGACCTTATGCGCGCCATTACGATTCCGGCCCGCATCGATTTCATGTGCGTTTCGAGCTACGGCTCCGGCACGAAGACCTCCGGCGTTGTCAAGATCATCAAGGACCTCGACATCAACCTGAAGGGCTATGATATCGTGATTGTTGAGGATATTCTCGACAGTGGTAAGACGCTGCACTACCTTGTAAACCTTTTGAAAAGCCGCGAGCCGAACAGCATTGAGATCTGCACGCTGTTCGATAAGCCGGAGCGCCGCGAGGTGGAGGTCTACGCAAAATACAAGGGCTGCGATATTCCCGATGCGTTCATCGTGGGCTACGGTCTCGATTTTGATGAGAAGTACAGAAACCTGCCGTTTGTCGGCGTTTTGAAACCTGAAGTCTACGGTGAAGTCTAAGCTTCCGTTTTGATAAAAAAGTTTCTGTTTCTATTTAAGGGTACGCTTTGTATCCAATTTGATTTCCGGGAGGTCGGAACTTGAACAGCAACAACAAAAAAATCATTCGCAATCTTTTGATCTACCTCGGCATTCCGATTTTGCTCGTCGTGCTGCTTTTGCTTCTGTTTGACCGCGGGGCAGACCAGACGGGGCTGAAATACTCCGATGTGCTGTCTTACTTTGAAGACGGCAAGGTGAGCGCATACTCGCTGAACCTGGGCACGGGCGAGATGAAGCTGACCGTGACAGAGGACAGCAGCAAAAAGGAATCCGTTGTGCGCTACACGGTGCCGAACGTGAACCTGTTCTACAACGACGTTTCGGACTACATCAAGTCGTACAACGAGGAACATCCGAATAACCGCATGACGCAGGATGTCATCCGCCCGGCGGAGACGAGCTGGCTTGTCAGCCTCATTCCGACGTTGCTGATGATCGCGCTGCTTGTGGCGTTCTGGGTATTCATGATGAAGCGCATGGGCGGCGGCGGAGCCGGAAACCAGATGAATTTCGGCAAAGCGAAAGTCAAGCAAATAAACGACGAAAAGCGCCGCACGACGTTTGCGGACGTGGCGGGCGCGGACGAAGAAAAGGAAGAGCTGCGCGAAATTGTGGAGTTCTTAAAACGTCCGAATAAGTATAACGAGCTCGGTGCGCGCATTCCGAAGGGCGTGCTGCTCGTTGGCCCTCCGGGCACCGGTAAAACGCTTCTGGCGCGCGCCGTTGCAGGCGAAGCCGGCGTGCCGTTCTTCTCCATTTCGGGTTCCGACTTCGTGGAGATGTTCGTCGGCGTCGGTGCATCGCGTGTGCGTGACCTGTTCGACAAAGCCAAGAAAAACCACCCGTGCATCATCTTCATCGATGAAATCGATGCCGTGGGCCGCCAGCGCGGTGCGGGTCTCGGCGGCGGCCACGACGAACGTGAGCAGACGCTGAACCAGCTGCTCGTTGAGATGGACGGCTTCGGCGCGAACGAGGGTGTCATCATGATTGCGGCAACGAACCGCCCGGATATTCTGGACCCGGCTTTGATGCGTCCCGGCCGTTTCGACCGCCAGGTGATGGTGGGCTACCCGGATGTGCGCGGCAGAGAGGATATTCTGCGCGTACACGCAAAGGGCAAGCCGCTTGCACCGGATGTTGACCTTTCCACCATTGCAAAATCCACCGCTGGCTTTACCGGTGCAGACCTTGAGAACCTCTTAAACGAAGCGGCGCTGCTTGCGGCCCGCAAGGACCACAAGTCCATCACGATGGAGGAAATCGAGGAAGCGACGATCAAGGTCGTTGTCGGCACCGAAAAGAAGAGCCGCGTGATGACAAACAAAGAGAAGAAGCTGACCGCGTACCACGAGGCAGGACACGCCATTGCGACGTACTTCTGCGATTCGCAGGACCCGGTGCACCAGATTTCCATCATCCCGCGCGGCATGGCAGGCGGCTACACGATGCACCTGCCGACGGAGGATAAGTCCTACCAGAGCCGCAACGAGATGCGCGAGGAGCTCATCGTGCTGCTGGGCGGCCGTGTGGCGGAAGCCTTGGTGCTTGACGATATTTCTACGGGCGCATCGAACGACATTGAGCGCGCCACGAAGATCGTCCGCGCGATGGTCACAAAGTACGGCATGAGCGACCGTCTTGGTCCGATCACGTACGGTGCGGACAGCAGCAATCCGTTCCTCGGCAAGGAGATGGGTCATGTCTCGAACTATTCCGAGGAGACCGCCGCGGAGATTGACGAGGAGATTAAGTCCATCATCTGCGACGCGTACGATAAGACGAAGAAGGTGCTCTCCGAGCACATTGACCTGCTGCACCGTTTGGCGGGTGTGCTGTTTGAGCGCGAAAAGCTGGACGCCGACGAGTTCCTTGACGTGATGAACGGCAAGCTGCTGCCGAGCGCACAGACTGCCGCTGCGGGCATCATCCCGGCAGAAGCGGCAGCGCCGGAAACGACAGAGCTGCCGACCGAAGCGCAGACGGAACCGGAAGCGAACACGAACACGAACGAATAAATTTTTGACGAAAGGGAATGTGCTCATTTGCATTCCCTTTACGTTTGTTTATGGGCAATCCCGTGCGGGTATTATTTTGCCCGCTTGAGGAAAGGAACATGGTGAATGGCTAAAAAGCAAACCTACGGCAACGACAGCATCAAAAGTCTGAAGGGCGCGGACCGTGTACGTCTGCGTCCGGCGGTCATATTCGGCTCAGACGGTCTCGACGGCTGCGAGCACGCGATCTTCGAGATCCTCTCGAACTCCATTGATGAGGCGCGCCAGGGCTACGGCAAGGAGATCACCGTCACGCGCTATGCTGACCATTCCGTTGAGGTGGAAGACCACGGCCGCGGCATCCCGGTGGATTACAACAAGCGCGAGGAGCGCTACAACTGGGAGCTTGTGTTCTGCGAGATGTATGCGGGCGGCAAGTATAACAACAATGACGGCGGCAACTACGATTACGCGCTGGGCCTGAATGGTCTCGGTCTGTGCGCCACGCAGTATGCCTCCGAATACATGGACGCGGATATTCGCTACGACGGCTTCCGCTATACGCTGCACTTTGAGCACGGTGAGAACGTAGGCGGACTCAATAAGGAGCCTTACGGCAAGAAGGCCACGGGCTCGCGCATCCGCTGGAAGCCGGATATCAAGGTGTTTACGGACATTGACGTGCCGGCGGACTATTACACGGACATCATCAAGCGGCAGGCCATCGTCAACGCGGGCGTGAAGTTTATTTTCAAAAATGAAGTTTCGCCGCGCAAATTCGAGACGACGGAATTCTGCTACGAAAACGGTATTTTAGATCATGTGCGCGAGCTGGTGGGCGAAGATGCGCTGACCTCCGTGCAGTTCTGGCAGTCCGAAAAGCGCGTGCGCGACCGCGAAGACCTGCCGCTTTACAATGTGAAGATCAACGCCGCGGTAGCATTTTCCAACCGCGTGCATTTGACGGAATACTACCACAACTCGAGCTGGCTGGAATACGGCGGCGCGCCGGACAAGGCCGTGCAGAACGCGTTCGTGTACCAGATCGACGCGTATTTGAAGCAGAACGGCAAGTATAATAAATCCGAAAGCAAAATTAAATTTCAGGACGTGGAGGATTGCCTTGTTATCGTCCTGTCTCTTATACACATCTCCGAGCCCACGAGACCGATCAGTATCTCG
>ENA-OZHF01000748-OZHF01000748.1-human-gut-metagenome-genome-assembly--contig:-NODE-748-length-11175-cov-3.723291_pt1 | contig 11175 bp, 7 predicted proteins | sample MGYA00244042_ERZ653678 | MGnify/ENA primary metagenome ERZ653678 (study PRJEB26926, sample SAMN06165340) | human gut metagenome | biome: ENVO:00009003; feature: ENVO:2100002; material: ENVO:00002003... | reverse complement strand
TCTACACTTCTAGCTTCGTCGGCAGCGTCAGATGTGTATAAGAGACAGACCTACACCCGTCCCGATGCCGAGAGCACCAAGCAGCATCTCGCTGCGCTCACCGAGCAGCTCAAGACCGCAAAGAGCTACGAGGAGGCGCGCAAGGTGTTCCTTGCCCAGCAGGAGCAGGCCAAGCACATCTCCACCGCCTCGACGCTTGCGAGCGTCCGCCACTCGATCGACACGCGCGACAGCTTCTACGATGCGGAGGAAAAGTTCTGGAACAGCTTCTTCCCCGAGCTGGAGGAATACAATCAGGCGTGGACGGCGGCAATGCTCGAAAGCCCGTTCCGCGCGGAATTCGCCGGGGAGTTCGGCGATCTGATGTTCGTCAACGCCGAGATCGCGCGCAAGACCTTCTCCCCCGAGATCATTCCCGAGATGCAGCAGGAGAACGAGCTGACGCAGGAATATGAAAAGCTGCTCGCCTCGGCGCAGATCCCCTTCGAGGGCAAGGTCTACACGCTCTCCCAGCTCTCCCCGTTCAAGACCTGCGCGGACGATGAAAAGCGCCTTGCCGCATGGAAGGCCGAGGGTCAGTGGTACAAGGACAACCAGGCGAAGTTCGACGAGCTCTACGACAAGCTCGTGAAGCTGCGCGACGCGATGGGCAAAAAGCTCGGCTACGAGGGCTACACCACGCTCGGCTACTACCGCATGGTGCGCAACTGCTACACGAAGGAAGACGTTGAAACGTTCCGCGCGGCGGTCGTGAAGTATCTCGTGCCCGTGGCCGATAAGGTCTACCGCGAGCAGGCAAAGCGCCTCGGCAAGAGCTATCCCATGAGCTTTGCCGACAACGCGCTCGAATTCCGCTCCGGCAACCCCCGTCCCGTCGGCACGCCCGATGAGATCCTCGCCCAGGGCATGAAGTTCTACAGCGAGCTCTCCCCCGAGACGAAAGAATTCTTCAAAACCATGCTCGACAATGAGCTTCTTGACGTGCTCTCCACCGAGGGCAAGCAGGCGGGCGGCTACTGCACGAGCATCATGGACTATGAGGTTCCCTTCATCTTTGCCAACTTCAACGGCACGCAGCACGACGTCGAGGTCGTGACGCACGAGGCAGGTCACGCCTTTGAAGCGTGGACGAACCGCAAGCGCATTCCCGTGGATTACATCTGGCCGAGCCTTGAGGCCTGCGAGGTGCACTCGATGTCCATGGAGTTCTTTGCAGAGCCGTGGGCGGAAGGCTTCTTCGGCAGCGATGCCAGGAAGTTCCTCTACAGCCACCTCTCCGGCGCGCTGACCTTCATCCCCTACGGCACGATGGTCGACCATTTCCAGCACGTTGTGTACGAAAAGCCGGAGATGACGCCCGCCGAGCGTCACGCCGTTTGGAAGGAGCTGCTCGGCGTCTATATGCCGTGGATGAAGCTCGACGGCGAGATCCCCTTCTACTCTGAGGGCATGGGCTGGCAGCGCCAGCACCACATCTACTCGAGCCCCTTCTACTATATTGACTACTGCCTTGCCCAGACCGTGGCGCTCGAATTCTGGGCGATGATCCGCAAGGATCTCAAGAATGCCTGGCAGCACTACATGGCCTACACCGTGCAGGGCGGCAGCAAGACCTTCACCGACCTTCTCAAGAACGCAGCGCTTGAAAGTCCCTTTGATGAGAAGTGCCTGCGCGGCGTGTGCGCCGAGGCGGCTGAGGCGCTGGATGCCTTTGACCTCACCGGGATCGCCTGATGGACGAAAAGCACAAAAAGCGCGGCCGGCGCTCGCACCTCAACGACTTTCATCTCAACGTCGCAGGGGAATATGTATATGACGGCAGCGTCTTTGTCTGCCGCAGCAGCGAGGAATCGCTGCGCGGCAGCAAGCGCGCCGTATGGATCATGGCGGCGGCGCTGGCGCTCGCGGTCGTCGCGGGCGGGTGCATTCCCGCGCCGGGAATGCAGAACTGCTTTTACGTTCTGCTCCCCTACCTCGGCGAAGTGGTGGCGGCGGCAAGCGTTGTCTGGGCGCTTGCAAAGCTCGGAACGGACTGGCGCGAGGTGCGCGAGTACAACTACGAAAAAAGCGTTGCCGTTCTGCCCGTGCGAACCGTGGTCGCCGCAGGTTTTGCAGCGCTCGGCATCGTGTGCGAAGGGATCTTCTTTTTCACCAATAAGCCCGCAGATAAGGCGTTTTTCGCCCTTCCTTACGTTCTGCTGAAGCTGATCGTGCTGCTCTGCGCTCTCGGCGTGCGCGCTAAAATAATGCGGGCAGAATGGGACAAAATACCTAAAAAAGACAAATCCTAAAATTTTGCACTGTACAATCTTCAATATTTTATGCTATAATTGAAAAAATTCTATGAGCTCATTTGCGGTGCACAGTTGTCCGCAAGGGGCGTACTCCCCATTCTTCCGTGCGCGCGGCGCACGGGCATTCCTTGTGCTGCACGGGGAACTCCCCCGTTTTAGCAAAATAAAATAAAGGAGTAGATTCAATGAAAAGAACACTTGCACTGATCCTTTCTCTGGTGATGTGTCTCGGTCTTCTCGCCGGCTGCGGCGACAAGAAGGACAACCAGACCAAGGACGAGAACACGCCGCTGGTCGTCGGCTATGCCGCGTTCAACGAAAAGTTCTCCCCCTTCTTCTCGGAAACCGAGTATGACCAGGATGTCTGGGTCATGACCTCTCTCGGCCTGCTCAACAGCGACCGTCAGGGCCAGATCATCATGAAGGGCATTGAGGGCGAGACGCACGCCTACAACGGCACCGACTATACCTACTATGGTCCTGCCGACTGCGAGATCGTCGAGAATGCCGATGGCACTGTCGACTACAACTTCACCATGCGTGACGACATCGTCTTCTCCGACGGCGAGAAGGTCACCATCGACGACGTCATCTTCTCCATGTACGTCCTCTGCGACCCCACCTACGATGGTAACTCCACGCTGTACGCTGTCCCCATTCAGGGTATGGCTGCCTACCGCAGCGGTATGACCACGCTCGCCAAGGCGCTCGCCGCGGCCGGTCGTGACAATGCTGACTTCACCTACTGGACCGAAGAGCAGCAGACCAAGTTCTGGGACAACTTCGATAAGGGTCTCGTTCCCTTCGCTCAGGGCATTGTCGACGCTTGCGTTGAGGCCGGTATGAACGATGAGGGCGATGTTGCCGGTGCTGCTGCCAACTGGGGCTTCGACGGCCTTGCCGCTGACGCTACCGTTGAGGACTTCGCGATGGCGATCGGCGAGCAGTACGGCTGGTCCTTCTCCGCTATGGAAAAGGAAGTCGGCAACTCCGACGCTCTTTCTGCCATGATGGACGAGGACGTCTACGCTGACTATCCCACCATCGGTGTCAAGACCGGTGACTCCGCTGCCAACATCTCCGGTATCAAGAAGACCGGCGACTACAGCATGACCGTCACCCTCGATAAGGTCGACGCAACCGCCATCTATCAGCTCGGCGTGACCATCGCCCCGCTGCACTACTATGGCGATACCTCTCTCTACGATTATGACAACAACCAGTTCGGCTTCCCCAAGGGCGATCTGAGCTCCGTGCGTGCCAAGACCACCAGCCCCCTGGGCGCAGGCCCCTACAAGTACATCAAGTATGAGGACGGCGTTGTCTACTTCGAGGCCAACGACAGCTACTTCCTTGGTGCTCCCAAGACCAAGTACCTCAACTTCCAGCAGTGCATGAGCGATGACGACAAGCTCAACGGCGTCATCACCGGCACCATCGATATTGCTGACCCCTCCTTCTCCAATGACACGGTTGACGCCATTGAGAAGGCCAACGGCGGCGTGCTGGACGGCGATAAGATCACGACCAACACCGTCGATAACCTCGGTTACGGTTACCTCGGCATGAGCGCCGCCTGCGTGAACGTCGGCGGTGAGCCGGGCAGCGAGGCTTCCAAGGATCTGCGCAAGGCCTTCGCCACCGTCTTCTCCGTCTATCGTAACGTCGCCATCGAGTCCTACTATGGCGAGCGCGCAAGCGTCATCAACTACCCCATCTCCAACACCTCCTGGGCCGCTCCCCAGCCCACGGACGACGGCTACAAGGTCGCCTTCTCCGTTGACGTGAACGGCAACGACATCTACACCTCCGACATGACCGCTGAGCAGCGCTACGATGCCGCTCTGCAGGCCGCTCTCGGCTACTTCGAGGCTGCCGGCTACACCGTCACCGACGGCAAGCTGACCGCTGCCCCCGCCGGCGCCAAGCTCGAGTATGAGGTCCAGATCCCTGCTGACGGTTCCGGCGACCACCCCTCCTTCATGATGATCTCCGAGGCCTCCAAGGCTCTCGCCACGATCGGCATGAACCTCATCGTCACCGACCTGAGCGACTCCTCCGGTCTGTGGGACGGCATTGATGCCCGCCAGGTCGATATGTGGTGCGCCGCTTGGAGTGCCACCGTTGACCCGGATATGTACCAGATCTACTACTCCGACGTTGCCGACCACACGACCGACCCCGGCGTTGGCAAGAACCCGTATGGCGGCCCTGCTCAGGGTGGTTCCAACAAGATGTACTGCATCGCTGATGCCGACCTCGACAGCATGATCCTCACCGCTCGTGAGTCTCTCGACCAGAGCTACCGCAAGACCATGTACAAGGCCTGCCTCGACATCGTTGTCGACTGGGCTGTTGAGGTTCCCGTCTATCAGCGCCAGAACGCGATCATCTTCTCCACCGAGCGCGTCAACATGAGCACCATGACTCCTGACATCACCACCTTCTACAAGTGGTATGCCGAGATCGAGAACATCGAGCTCAACTAATTCCCAACCGCATTTTGCCGGATCTCTGATCTGAATCAAGCAGCCCGGCGGTCTTCACCGGCCGTCGGGCTGCCCCGACTGCACGGCAAGGAGCGCTTCTTTTTTCAGAGGAGCGTTGCTTGATGTGCAGCAAAAAAGTGAGAGAGAGAGTAACCGAGAGCAGCACATCAGAACGGAGGTAATTTGCTTGCGAAAATACGTAGTAAAACGAATTTTGATTTCCATCGTGATCCTCTTCTTTGTGGGATTCATTATCTATGCGCTGATGCGCTGCCTGCCTACTTCCTTCATTGAGAATATGGCGCGCCAGAAGTCCATGCAGCCTGGCTCGAAGAGCTTCGACGATTGGATGGCGCAGCTCAATGCCATGTACAACATGGATAAGAGCATCATTCCCGGTTATTTTTCCTGGCTCGGTACCGCCATCCGCGGTGATTTCGGCGACAGCTGGTTCTACACCGTGCCGGTGCTTGAGAAGTTCAACGACTGCATCTGGCTCTCCTTCGTGATGGGCGGCATCGCCTTCATCCTTGAGATCCTCATCGCGGTTCCCCTCGGCGTCGTCGCCGCAACGAAGCAGTACAGCAGAGCCGACTACACGATCTCTGTTATCGCGCTGGCCGGTATCTCTCTGCCGACCTTCTTCTTCGCTTCTCTTCTGAAGCTGGTCTTTTCCGTCAAGCTCGGCTGGTTCGATCTGTTCGGTCTGGTCAGCCGCAACTACAACCAGCTCAGCAGCTGGGGTCAGGTCATGGATAAGGCGAACCATCTTGTGCTGCCCATTGTCACGCTGGTCGTCATCAGCACGGGTTCTCTCATGCGCTACACCCGCACAAACATGCTCGAGGTGCTCAACGCGGACTACATCCGCACCGCACGCGCCAAGGGCCTTTCCGAAAAGAAGGTCATCTATCACCACGCCTTCCGCAACACCCTCATTCCGCTGGTCACGATCATCGGCGGCAGCCTGCCGGGTCTGTTCTCCGGCGCGCTGATCACGGAGACCCTCTTCGCCATTCCCGGCATCGGCTACATCTCCTATCAGGCGATGGTCGGCGGCGATATTCCGTTCTCCATGTTCTACCTTGTGTTCCTGTCGGTGCTGACGCTGCTCGGCAACCTCATCTCCGACATTCTGTACGCCGTGGTTGACCCGCGCGTGCGCATCGCTTAAGAAAGGGGGAAGATCATGAGCGTTTTTGATTACGATAAAAACCAGGATAACCAGAAGCCGTTCCACGCTTCCGGTATGGCGGAGAACGCCGCCAAGCGCGCGACGGAAGACAATCAGGACAAGTACGCCAAGCAGGACAATACCCCCTCCGGCGGCAATGAGGAACACTTTTCCCTCAACGACGACCGCCGTGTTAAGGTTCTGTCCCCCGGCGCGCTCGTTGCCAAGCGCTTTTTCCGCAACCGCCTCGCGGTCGTTGGTCTGAGCATTCTCATTTTCATGTTTGTCTTTTCCTTCATCGGCGGCCTCCTCTCCCCTTATGGCGAAGATGAGTTCTTCTACCGTGAGGATCAGATCAACAAGGAGTTCGCTGTCGTGACGGAAAACAGCGATTTCCGCTACATGGCCAAGGATTCCAACCTCTTCGGCTCCGCCGTTCAGGCGCAGACCATGCTTGCCATTCAGAAGAACAGCGAATCCTTCTCCTACAACGGCACCAATTATGCCCTCACACAGGAGGGTTCGGACTTCTACTCCATCTCCTCCGGCGGCAAGCTGATCGGCATCGCATACAAGGACGTTGTCAGCTCCTCCGACGGTCAGGCACTGAGCTTTGAGTTTGTCTACACCGCGCTCAAGTCCTACGCGGCGCTCGCGCAGGAGGTTGAGGAAGAGGCTGAGCAGGAGACTGCCGGCGTTTCCGAGGCCACCGGTGCGACCGACGATACCGCTGAGCCTGCCGAGCCGGAAGAGGTCAGCGAGCCTGCCGCCAAGACCTTCACGGTCGACGGCCTGACCTACACGATCGACGAAGACGGCGGCGTGCTGCAGGGTGAGAAGGAAGTGGCTTATATCAGCCGCTACATCGTCCAGGCCATCATGCCCGACATCTTCCTCTCCCGCGACTTTAAGGAAAAGCTCATCGACACCATCGCTGTCGGTGGTACGAAGTTCACCTACACCGACGAGTCCCTGATCCTCGATGACGAGCCTGACGCCGCTCTCGACGGCGAAGAGGCCGGTATCGGCGCGATGGACGATGCGCTGGTCGAAGAGGACGACACCGCCTCCGACGCCACGATGGAATACACCATCGAGCGCAGCCAGAACCACGCCAACTGGATCATTCGCCAGCAGCAGTCCTCCCGCCAGTACGACTCTTACAGCTTCCCCAGTGCCAAGCACTGGCTCGGTACGGATAAGTACGGTATGGATATGCTCACGCGCCTGATGTACGGCGGCCGCGTGTCTCTGATGATCGGCTTCATCGTCATCATCATCGAGACCGTGCTCGGCGTTATCCTCGGCGGCATCGCCGGTTACTTCGGCGGCTGGGTCGATAACCTCATCATGCGCCTGGTCGATATTTTCTACTGCATCCCCTCCATGCCCATTATCCTGATCCTCGGCGCCGCCATGGACCAGCAGCGCGTGGAGCCCGGCAAACGACTCATTTACCTGATGCTCATTCTCGGTATCCTCGGCTGGGCGGGTATCGCCCGTCTGGTCCGCGGCCAGATCCTCTCGCTGCGCGAGCAGGAATTCATGACCGCTACCGAAGCCTGCGGCATCAGCGTCAAGAGCCGCATCTTCAAGCACCTGATCCCCAACGTCATTCCTCAGCTGATCGTCAACTGCACGATGGGTCTCGGCTCCGTCATCATCACCGAGGCAACGCTCAGCTTCCTCGGTCTCGGCGTCAAGTTCCCGTTCGCTTCTTGGGGCAACATCATCAACGACGTCAACAACACTCACGTGCTGACGACTTACTGGTTCATCTGGATCCCCGCGGGCCTGCTGCTCCTGCTCACCGTTCTCGCCTTCAACCTTGTCGGCGACGGTCTGCGCGATGCATTCGACCCGAAGATGAAGCGCTAAGGAAGGAGGGCATCAGAAATGGCTAAAAAGAACAATGACGGCTATCTTTCCGCAAAGGAATCGCGCCGCATCTCCAAAGCAAACCGCAAGATCACCAATCAGCTCGAAAAGCAGCACAAGCGCAAGAATGTGCCCGAGAGCGAGTATCTGACGCAGATGAAGGACAACGCAAACGTCCTTGAGATTGACAATCTGCACACCTATTTCTTCACCGACGTCGGCACGGTGCACTCCGTGGACGGCATCTCCTTCAATGTCCCCGTCGGCAAGACGGTGGGCGTTGTGGGTGAGTCGGGCTGCGGCAAGTCCGTGACGAGTCTTTCGATCATGCAGCTTTTGCAGCGTCCGCAGGGTCAGGTCGTGGAAGGCGAGATCCGCCTGAACCTCGGCAACAAGGCCTACGACGTGACGAAGGCGCCCGACACCGTGATGCAGCACCTGCGCGGCAACTTCATCTCCATGATCTTCCAGGAGCCGATGACCGCGCTGAACCCCGTCTTCCGCATCGGCGACCAGGTCGATGAGGTCATCGCCCTGCACAACGAAGAGGGTCACGACAAGGAGCAGATCAAGGCGCGCACCATCAAGCTCCTTGAGATGGTCGGCATCGCCAACAGCGAGGGCGTCTACAAGATGTTCCCGCACGAGCTCTCCGGCGGTATGCGCCAGCGCGTTATGATCGCCATGGCGCTTGCATGCAGCCCCAAGCTCATCATCGCCGATGAGCCCACCACGGCGCTCGACGTGACCATTCAGGCGCAGATCCTCGACCTGCTGCGCAACCTCAAGGATCGCATCAACTCCTCCATCATGTTCATCACGCATGACCTTGGTGTCATCGCGGAGATGGCGGATTACGTGGTCGTCATGTATGCTGGCCGCATCGTCGAGCAGGGTACGGCGGAAGAAATCTTCGCCCACCCCGCGCATCCCTACACCATCGGTCTGATGGCCTCTAAGCCGGTCGTCGGCAAGCAGGTCGACAAGCTCTATTCTATCCCCGGCAAGGTCCCCAACCCCATCAACATGCCGAACTACTGCTACTTCAAAGACCGCTGCGAAATGTGCGTCAACGGCTGCGAGGGCGCTTATCCGCATGAGATCTCCCTCACCCCGACGCACAAGGTCAGCTGCTACCGTTACTATCCCGAAAACATGAAGAAGGAGGGTGAATAATTATGGCAGATCACAACAAGGTCAATCCCTTTGAGGATCCCAACTTCACCCCCGTGGAGTACGACCCGCAGTACATTCTTCAGGTCAATCACCTGAAGAAGTACTTCCCCATCAAGAGCGGCATGATCTCCCACACGGTCGGCTATGTCAAGGCCGTCGACGGCGTCACCTTCAACCTCAAGCGCGGCACGACGATGGGTCTGGTCGGCGAATCCGGCTGCGGTAAAACCACGACCGGCCGCACGATCCTGCGCCTGTACGACACCAAAACCGCCGGTCAGGTGCTCTTCAACGGCCAGGAGGTCTACGACCTCTCCGCCAAGGAGATGCGCGCCCTGCGCACGAAGATGCAGATCATCTTCCAGGATCCGTTCTCCTCGCTGTCTCCGCGTATGCCGGTCGGCGAGATCATCGGCGAGGCTGTGCGTGAGCACAACCTTGTCTCGAAGGCGGAATTCAACGACTACATCGATCAGGTCATGGACAACTGCGGCTTGCAGCCCTTCCACAAGGACCGCTACCCGCACGAGTTCTCCGGCGGTCAGCGCCAGCGTATCTGCATTGCGCGTGCGCTCGCGCTCAACCCTGAGTTCATCGTCTGCGACGAGCCGGTCTCCGCGCTCGACGTGTCCATTCAGGCGCAGATCATCAACCTGCTGAATGAGTTACAGGACAAGTACAAGCTGACCTATCTCTTCATCAGCCACGACCTTTCCGTTGTTGAGCACATTTCTGACACCGTTGGCGTCATGTACCTCGGCAACCTCGTGGAGTACGGCGCAAAGGAAGACATCTTCCGCAATCCCCTCCACCCCTACACGAAGGCGCTCTTCTCTGCCATTCCCGTCCCCGACCCAACGGTGAAGATGAACCGCATCGTGCTTGAAGGTTCCATTCCCTCCCCGGCTAACCCGCCCAAGGGCTGCAAGTTCCACACCCGCTGTGCGAACTGCATGAAGTGCTGCGAGGAAGAGGCTCCCGTCCAGCGTGAGATCGAACCCGGCCACTTCGTGTGCTGCCATCTCTACGATAAATGAGACGGAACGAGCGCATCTACGAGGATGACGACGGCCGCACGGTCGCCGATATGAGCGGCATCGAGCCGCAGCCGATGCTCATTCCCCGCATTCACAAGCGCCGCGACCGCGCGGACTTCCGCGAGCCGGACGCGCCCGAGGCGAATGACCGCCCGTGGGACACGAGCGGAGAACTGAACCGCGAGGAGCGCAACGCCGCCATCGGCGGCGCGCTGAAAGCAGGTCTGCTGATCGGCTTGACGTTCCTCATCGCCGGTGCGGTGGCAATCCTCGCCATGCAGGCGCTGTGGGCATAACAACAGAAAAAGGAAGACTCCTTCGAGTCTTCCTTTTTTGCTGCCTGCGCAGCGAAGCGATGAGAATTTCAAACGGCAATGCGTATATCGAAGCGCCGCCCGCCAACAGCTCTACCATACACAAAAAGAGAGCACCCTTTCCGGGTGCTCTCTTTTTCAAATCAGCCAATTAGCCGAACAGGGACATCAGGACGCCTGCGGCAATCGCGGAACCGATAACACCGGCAACGTTCGGGCCCATGGCGTGCATGAGCAGGAAGTTGGCGGGGTTCTCCTTCTGACCGACGACCTGGGAAACACGTGCGGCCATGGGGACGGCGGAAACGCCGGCGGAACCGATCAGCGGGTTGATCTTTTCCTTCAGGAACAGGTTCATGAGCTTGGCCAGCAGCACGCCGCCCGCGGTACCGAAACCGAAGGCAACGATACCCATTGCCATGATCTCAAGGGTCTGAACGGAAAGGAAGGTGGTGGCAGTCGCCGTCGCACCGACGGTGAAGCCGAGGAAGATGGTGACGATGTTCATCAGCTCGTTGCCGGCGGTCTTCTGCAGACGATCCACAACGCCGGACTCCTTGAAGAGGTTACCGAGCATCAGGCACGCGATCAGAGGAGCGGCAGAGGGAACGAGCAGCGCCACGAACACAGTGATCATAATGGGGAAGATGATCTTCTCGCGTTTGCTGACCTGACGCAGCGGACGCATCACGATCTTACGCTCTTCCTTGGTGGTCAGCGCCTTCATGATGGGAGGCTGAATGACCGGGACGAGCGCCATGTAGGAGCTGTCTCTTATACACATCTCCGAGCCCACGAGACCGATCAGTATCT
>ENA-OZHF01000742-OZHF01000742.1-human-gut-metagenome-genome-assembly--contig:-NODE-742-length-11205-cov-4.741973_pt1 | contig 11205 bp, 12 predicted proteins | sample MGYA00244042_ERZ653678 | MGnify/ENA primary metagenome ERZ653678 (study PRJEB26926, sample SAMN06165340) | human gut metagenome | biome: ENVO:00009003; feature: ENVO:2100002; material: ENVO:00002003... | reverse complement strand
ATTACAATCACGTTTATGGAGGACATATATATGACAACAGGTAAAGAGTATGTAGCTGGCGTCTTTGAAAAAGTGAAAGCTCTTAATGCTCATGAGCCCGAATTTCTACAAGCTGTAGAAGAAGTGTTTGAATCACTGGTTCCAGTGTTTGATAAATATCCTAAATACGTTGAAGAAAATCTTCTTGAACGTTTGGTAGAACCTGAACGCATTGTTTCTTTCCGTGTTCCTTGGGTTGACGACAAGGGTCAAGTTCAAGTGAACCGTGGTTTCCGTGTTCAGTTCTCATCTGCTATTGGTCCTTATAAAGGTGGTCTTCGTTTTCACCCATCAGTAAACCAATCCATTATCAAATTCCTTGGTTTCGAACAAATCTTTAAAAACTCATTGACTGGTCAACCTATCGGTGGTGGTAAAGGTGGTTCAAACTTTGATCCTAAAGGTAAATCAGACAAGGAAATTATGCGTTTCTGCCAAAGCTTTATGACAGAGTTGAGCAAACACATTGGTGCTGACACTGACGTTCCAGCTGGTGATATCGGTGTTGGTGGACGTGAAATTGGTTATCTTTACGGTCAATACAAACGTCTTCGTAATGAATACACAGGAGTTCTTACTGGTAAAGGACTTACTTACGGAGGTTCTCTTGCACGTACAGAAGCAACTGGTTACGGTGCTGTTTACTTCGCTGAGCAAATGCTTAAAGCTCGCGGTGAAGACTTCGCTGGTAAAGTAGCTCTTGTATCAGGTTCAGGTAACGTTGCTATTTACGCAACTGAAAAACTTCAATCACTTGGTGCTAAAGTCGTTGCTGTTTCAGATTCATCAGGTTATGTTTATGATCCGGAAGGTATCGATGTTCCACTTCTTAAACAATTGAAAGAAGTAGAACGTGCACGTATCGTGAAATATGCTGAAGCTCGTCCAAGTGCAACTTTCACACCTGCTAACGAAGGGACTATCTGGTCAATCAAAGCAGACCTTGCCTTCCCATGTGCTACACAAAATGAAATCAATGCTGAACAAGCTAAAATGCTTGTTGACAATGGTGTCATTGCTGTTACTGAAGGTGCAAACATGCCTTCAACATTGGAAGCTATCGAAGTTTTCCAAAAAGCTGGTGTTTCATTTGGTCCTGCCAAAGCAGCCAACGCAGGTGGTGTAGCTGTTTCAGCGCTTGAAATGGCACAAAATAGCCAACGTACACTTTGGTCTTTCGAGGAAGTAGATGCTAAACTTTACAACATCATGAAAGGCATTTACGAAAATACTGCAGCTGCAGCCAAAGAATTTGATGCAGAAGGTAACCTTGTTGTTGGTGCCAATATTGCTGGATTCCTTAAAGTTGCTGAAGCAATGTCAGCACAAGGTATTGTTTAACATATTACCTTAGAACCGTACAGACGGATCCAACAAGCCATTTTGTCTTAAATTAATTCTCTAATATCAAATAACTGAATCGGGCTCACCTAGGTGGGCTCTTTTGGTTGCTTGAAAAATTTGCTATAATGTTTTTAGTGAAAGAGAGGTTCTTCTTATGATTGAAGTGAGAGGAGTAACTGTTAAAGATGCTAAAAATCTGCTTGAATTTAGTAATCAGGTTGGTTCGGAAACAGACAATCTTTCCTATGGTAGTGAAGGGATGGGATCTTCTGTTGCTGAGGAAGAGAAAAATCTTAGCAAAATTTCAAAATGCCAAGACATCTTATTTTTTATTAACTGAAGGAAATGCCCAAATTGTTGGAACTTGCAATTGTAGAAGTTTTCGAAAAAAAACGTTTATCACACCGCGCAGAAATTGGAATTGCAGTTAAAAAAACTATTGGAATAGAGGCATTGGCCGTAAACTCTTAACACGCTTAATCAATCTTAGTCGACAATCTGGTCTTAAAATTCTCTCACTTGAAGTTCGGACTGATAACAAGGGTGCTATTCACCTTTATGAAAGTTTAGGTTTTCGTAGGATTGGAACCCTTGAAGGCTTTATGGAAATTGATGGCGAGTCTATCGATTTTGACATTATGGAATTATTTTTGGAGAAATCATGATTAGAGAAATTGTAAAAGATACCTTTTTCTTGGCGCAAAAATCGCAAGAAGCTACAAAGGATGACTTGTATCTAGCCCAAGATTTACAGGATACCTTAAATGCGAATCGAGCTAACTGCATTGGAATGGCAGCGAATATGATTGGTGTTAAAAAACGCGTGATTATTGTCAATATGGGCTTGGCAGATTTGGTGATGTTTAATCCAGTTATGACGAATAAATCTCTTCCTTTTGACACTGAAGAGTCTTGTCTATCACTTTTAGGCTCTCGTCCTACGCGACGTTACCAAAAAATCGATGTTACTTTTATGGATAAGAATTGGAATAAACAAAGCTTAACGTTGACTGGTTTAGCAGCACAAATTTGTCAGCATGAACTAGACCATTTAGAAGGTATTATCATCTAGAAAAGTCGTTAGTGCAGCTTTTCTTTTTTTACTGGTTAAAAAATAATTGCCCTAAGAACTTTTTTCTTGACATTAGTTCTCATAAGAACTACAATGTATTTTACAAGAATAAATCTTGAAAAATTTTCAGAAAGTGATGAAAAAATGCGAGACAAAGATTCGTTTTCACAATTTAGATACTTTATTAATTTGATGGAGAATCGGGTACATGAGCTCGGTGAGCAGTATGGTGTTGAAAATCTCGCTGGTCCGCAGGGATTTGCAGTTCTTTATTTACGTGAGAATGAAGACAAAGAAGTTTTTATCAAGGACATTGAACGTAAGCTTAAGATTTCAAAATCTGTGACCAGTAATTTGATTAAACGAATGGAGAAGAATGGCTTTATTGAGGTGGTTCCGTCGGAGGTTGATAAGCGTTATAAGCGTGTCGTCTTGACTGAGCTGGGTAAAGCAAAATCCAAAGGCATCGATGCTTTTCATACTGCTATTCATAAGCAAATTTTTGATGGTATTAGCCGTGAAGAGCTAGAAATTTCTGGTCGTGTTTTTGATCGTATTTTGAAAAACTTAGAAAACAAGGAGTAACGCATGTTAAAAATTTTTAAACGTTTAACGGCAAAAGAAATCATCATGATGATTATTGCCGTCTTATTTGTGTGTTTGAATGTTTTCTTGGATTTAAAAATTCCAGATTACATGTCTGATATCACATCCTTACTCTCAACTCAAGGAACAAAAGCAAAAGATATTTTTGCTTGGAATCTAGATGCCCCAGGTATGCGTATGGTCTTGCTTTCTTTAGGAAGTTTTGCAGCCTCTGTGGTTGTCGGATTCTTAGCCGCACGCATCGCAGCAAGTTTCAGTACGCGTTTGCGTGATGATATTTTCCATAGTGTTTTGGACTTTTCAGATGCGGAAATTAAGAAATTTTCAATTCCAAGTCTTTTAACACGTACAACAAATGACATTACTCAAATTCAGTTGGTCTTTACCATGGGACTTCAAGTTATTACCAAAGGACCAATTATGGCAATCTGGGCTATTACGAAGATTGCTGATAAAAACCATGAGTGGTTGATGGTGCTGGTTGTAGCAGTGGCTGTCATGATTTTAATGTTGATTTTCTTGCTCATGATGGTAATGCCAAAACAACGCATGATTCAAAAATTAACGGATAAATTGAACAGTATTACACGTGAATCTTTGACTGGTATTCGTGTTGTTCGTGCTTACAATGCCGAAAGTTATCAAGATGGTAAATTTGCTAAAGCCAATGATAACGTGACGAACTTTAACCTCTTTATCAACCGTTCAATGGCTTTGATGTCACCAGTCATGACAAGTATTTCAAGCGGGATGACTTTGGCAATTTATTGGATTGGTGCTTTCCTGATTGAAGATATTGCTATTCCAAAAGACCCAACTAAGATTGCTGGTGCCATGCAAGATAAGGTAAATATCTTCTCAGATATGGTGGTTTATTCCTCATATGCCATGCAAGTTGTTATTGGTTTTATGATGATGATTATCGTTTTCTTCATTCTTCCCCGTGCGGTTGTCGCTGCAGGTCGTATTAATGAAGTCTTGGATACGAAGCCATCTGTTACTTATCCTGAAGAAAGTAAAGCTCAGCCGGCCGAAAAAGGTTCTGTTGAATTTGATGACGTGTCTTTCCGCTACAGCGAGCATTCGGAAGCTGTTTTGGAACATGTTTCCTTTAAGGCTAAAGCAGGTGATACGGTTGCCTTTATCGGATCAACAGGTTCTGGTAAATCTACTCTAGTTAATTTGATTCCTCGTTTCTATGATGCAAGTGAAGGAACAATTAAAGTTGACGGTGTTGACGTTCGTGATTACGATCATGACACCCTTCACAAGATTGTTGGTTACATTCCGCAAAAAGCTGTGCTCTTTAGTGGAAACATTGCTTCAAATATGGACATGGGTGACAGCAATAGTTCACCGCTTGATGATGATAAGATGTGGGAAGCACTTGATTTGGCACAAGGTAAAGATTTCGTTGAAAGTAAAGAGGGTCAACTAAAAGCTAAAGTCTCCCAAGGTGGTCAAAACTTCTCAGGTGGTCAAAAACAACGCTTGGCGATTGCGCGTGCCCTTGCTCGTAAACCTGAAATTATCATCTTTGATGATTCATTCTCAGCGCTTGATTATAAGACTGACCGAATCCTTCGTTCTCAATTGAAAGAACGTACAGCTGACATGACTAAGTTGATTGTTGCCCAACGTATTTCAACAATCATGGATGCTGATCAGATCTTAGTCTTGGATGAAGGTAAAGTAGTTGGTCAAGGTACTCACGAAGAATTGCTTGCAAATAATGAAGTTTATCGTGAAATTGCTTACTCACAATTATCTAAGGAGGAATTAGAAAATGGAAAATAAGAAAAAAGTATCCTTCTATGGCAGAATGGAGCCATACATTAAAGGTTTCCAATTTCCATTTATCCTTGCGGTAATTGGAGCCATTATTTCAGCGACTGTTACTGTTATTGGTCCTGATAAATTAAAAGAAATTACAAATACCATTATGAAAGGCTTGACACCAACTAAAATGGGGACTATCCCTGGTGTTGACCTAGATAAGGTTGGGCAAATTGCTTTAACTCTTGCTATTTTATATGTGATTTCTGCAGTTATTGGTTATATTCAAAACTTTACAGTAGCTACCATCGTTCAACGTTTCTCTCAACGTTTGCGTGCAGCTATCCAAGTTAAAATTGACCGTGTGCCGCTAAATTATTTTGATAGTCATTCACAAGGGGATACTCTTTCTCGTGTGACAAATGACGTGGATTTGCTTGGTCAGTCTCTTAACCAAAGTTTGGGAACATTGGTCACTTCAGTAGTACTTTTGATTGGTTCGATTTTCATGATGTTCCATTCAAATGTCAGCATGGCACTAACAGCAATTGGTTCGGTCTTTATCGGATTCTTGCTAGTTGTTGTGATTATGGGGTCATCACAACCCTTGTTTAAACGCCAACAAAATAACTTGGCAGCAGTTAATGGTTATGTCGAAGAAATCTATTCTGGCCATAATGTAGTGACAAGCTATAACGCTTCTGAAGAAACTAGCCAAGCATTTAAAATTCTTAACACAAATCTCTATAAATCAATGTGGCAATCGCAATTCTTATCAGGTATTATGATGCCGCTCATGATTTTCATTGGTAACTTTGGTTATGTGATGGTCTGTGTAGTTGGTGCGGTTAAGGTGATTAATGGCGATATTACCATGGGTGATGTGGTTGCCTTTATGAGTTACGTGCGTATTTTCTCACAACCTCTTTCTCAAATTGCTCAAGCTTTCACACAAATGCAATCAGCAACAGCCGCTATGAGTCGTGTTTTTGAATTTCTTGAAGAAGAGGAAATGGAAGATGAATCACACAAAGAACGTCAATTGTCTGATGTTAAAGGTGAAGTTACTTTTGATAATGTCTTCTTTGGTTATTCTAGAGATAAAACCATTATCCATGATTTCTCTGCCGTGGCAAAACCTGGTCAAAAGGTTGCTATCGTTGGACCAACTGGTGCTGGTAAGACAACCATCGTTAACCTTCTTATGAAATTCTATGAAATTGATAAAGGTCAAATTGCTATCGATGGTGTTGACACACGTTTGATGTCACGAGAAGAAGTCCATGACCAATTTGCAATGGTACTTCAAGATACTTGGTTGTTTGAAGGTACAATCAAAGAAAACTTGATTTACAACCAAGAAAATATCACTAATGAACAAGTAGTAGCAGCAGCTAAAGCAGTTGGTGTTCATCACTTTATCATGACGCTTCCTGATGGCTATGAAACATACCTTGATGACTCTGTTACCCTTTCAATCGGTCAAAAACAACTCTTGACCATTGCGCGTGCCCTCTTGAAAGATGCTCCGCTTCTTATTCTAGATGAAGCAACATCATCAGTCGATACACGTACGGAAGAATTGATTCAAAAAGCCATGGATAAATTGATGGAAGGTCGTACCTCGTTTGTCATTGCTCACCGTTTATCAACGATTAAAAATGCTGACTTAATCCTTGTGATGAAAGATGGTAACATCATCGAGCAAGGAAATCATGATGAGTTGATGACAGAAGGTGGCTTCTATGCTGACCTTTACAACTCACAGTTTGAAGTAGCTTAAAAAAGAGACCTAATGGTCTCTTTTTTGATAGGAAGTTTGATTTATCCTTATTTTAAGATAATTTGCTATAATGGCAGTAACATCTAGTTAGGAAAAATTATGACAGAATCTATCTATGGGAAATACGCTGATTACCTGTCTTTGATTTTAGAAGACTTTAGCCAGCGTATTCAAGAAAAAAATGACCTGACCAAGAAAGAGACAGGTTATAAGTTATTTGAGCATTTGATTTCACGTGTTAAAACACCTGAAAGTATGGTGGAAAAGTGCCAACGAAAGGGTTTTGAAATCTCAACGGAGTCAGCACTAAGACAAATTCGTGACAGTATCGGTTTACGTATTGTTTGTGGTTTTGTCGATGACATTTACCGCTTGGTTGATGTGATTCATTCTTTTGAAGATTGCAGGATTGTTGGTGAAAAAGACTACATCAAAAATGCTAAACCAAATGGCTATCGCTCATATCACATGATTGTAGAAGTAGAGACACCATATCCTGACTGTCTTGGGAATGAGCAGGGCTCATACTTCATTGAAATTCAGCTTCGCACCATTGCTATGGATTCTTGGGCGAGCCTAGAACATCAGATGAAATACAAGCATGACATCAAAGATCCAAAACGTATTGTGCGTGAGTTAAAACGCTGTGCTGATGAATTGGCTTCCTGCGATTTGACTATGCAAACCATTCGCAATTTGATTCAGGAAAGTTCTCAGGTTGAAGGAGACGACTAATTATGAAAGTACTTATAGCAGAAGACGAAGTTCAGATGAACCGTGTGTTGACAACCGCTCTTACGCATGAAGGCTATGAAGTTGATTCGGTTTTTGATGGGCAAGCAGCTGTTGATAAAGCCAAGGAAAATGCCTATGATGTTATGGTCATGGACATTATGATGCCAAGAAAAACAGGGATTCAGGCTGTGCAAGAAATCCGTCAAACTGGTAATCAATCTCATATCGTCATGCTAACAGCTATGGCTGAAATTGATGACCGTGTGACAGGGCTTGATGCAGGTGCGGATGATTATCTTACTAAACCATTTTCGCTAAAAGAATTGCTTGCGCGCCTTCGCTCGATGTCACGTCGAGTGGATACTAACTTTACATCGAATATTTTAAAACTGGGAAGCGTCACTCTAAATGTTGGTGAACAGGAATTGGCTAGTCAAAATACCATTCGCTTAGCAGGAAAAGAAGCTAAGATGCTTGAGTTTTTCATGTTAAACCCTGGCAAGAAACTCTCAACTAAGCAGCTTTTCAATCATGTCTGGGCAAATGATAAAGACGATCCCGATATTGATGAAGGTTATGTTTTTATTTACGTTTCCTATCTTCGCCAAAAACTTCAATCTGTTGGAGCAAATCTTGTGATTGAAGGAGAAGACATGGGTGATTATGAATTGAAAGAATTGTAGGTGGCGTTATGTTTCGTAAACTTCGTCTACGTTTTATTGCCATTGCTTCTCTCGCCATTTTAATTGTGCTATTTTCGGTTGTTGGTGTTTTGAATTCGGCTCGCCATGTTCAGACTGTTGATGAGATTAATAAAATTTTGACTCTCCTTTCTGATAATGGTGGAAGTTTTCCTAGTATTTCAAAGACAACAAGTGAGCTAGGAGACACTGTATCAGTAGACACTCTTTTTCAATACCGTTATTTTAGTGCCAAAATGGACCATGATGGCAATATCATCTCCTTAAATTCTAGTAATATTTCTGATTTGACGGACCAAGAAGTCAAAGAATTTTTGGAAAGAATCAGTCATTCTAAGGATACGAGAGGGGACTTTTCTTATCATCACCACACTTATTCTTACATGATGTCTCAGACTAGTCGTCGTAGCGATTTAATCGTGGTACTAGATTCGACTAATCAATTTAGAGATAATATGACTCTGGTGCATTTGTCGATTTGGATGTCAGGGATTAGTTTTATTTTCTTTGTCTTGGTGATTTCGATTGTGTCTGGCAAGGTGATTAAGCCATTTATTCGCAATTATGAGCGGCAACGTCGTTTTATCACCAATGCAGGGCATGAATTGAAGACGCCTCTTGCTATCATTTCAGCTAACAATGAACTGGTTGAGTTGATGAATGGTGAGTCAGAGTGGACAAAAAGCACTAATGATCAAGTGGAACGAATGACAGGCTTGATTAATGGCTTGGTAGCCATGGCACGCTTGGAAGAACAACCTGAGTTAGTTCTTACCAATGTGAATTTTTCAGACATTACTAGAGATGCTGCCGAAGACTTTAAAGGACCAGTTATTAAGGATGGCAAGGAATTTGTCATGGACATTCAGCCAAATATTCATGTTAAGGCTGAAGAAAAATCGTTGTTTGAACTTGTTACGCTTTTGGTTGATAATGCCAATAAATATTGTGACCCAGCTGGCAAGGTTTCGGTGACCCTAAGCAAGAACAGATTGTCAAAAGCCAAACTTGAAATCTCTAATACTTACACTAAAGGAAAAGATTTTGATTATACGAAATTCTTTGAGCGATTTTACCGAGAAGATGAGTCGCACAATAACAAAACTTCGGGTTATGGCATTGGTTTATCAATGGCACAAACTATGGTCAAACTTTTAAAGGGCAATATCTCTGTGACATATAAAGACGATACTATCACATTTGTGGTGAGTTTGTAAATAAGACAAACAAAAAAGGCAGCAATCTTGCTGCCTTAATTTTATGCTTTATAACCTGATAGGCGTTTGACTTGTTCGATGCTTTCACTTGGTCCATAGTTGTTTGGGAAACGGTCGAGTTTTGCGATGGTATCAAGGTCATTTTGGCTGAGCTCAAAATCAAAAACTTTGAAGTTTTGTCTGATACGATCGAGGTGAACAGATTTTGGAATAGTCAAAGTATCATTTTGAAGTTGCCAGCGAAGAATGACTTGAGCAGCGGTTTTACCATATTTTTCAGCAATGCTGTTTAGGGTAACGTCCTTGAAGATATCATCCTTTCCTTGGTTAAATGGACTCCAAGCTTGTGTTGCTATACCAAATTCTGCATTAGCCTTGCGAAGTAAGTTTTGTTGTTTGTAAGGATGAAGTTCAATCTGGTTGAGGGTTGGAACAATTTCAGTATTTAAGGCAAAATCAGCGATGCGTCCAGTTGAGAAATTGGAAACACCAATTGCTCGAATGCGACCTTCTTTATAAAGGTCGGCCATGGCACGCCAGGCACCGTGTGTATCACCATATGGTTGGTGAATGAGATAGAGGTCAAGGTAATCAGTACCGAGTTTTTTAAGACTTTCTTCAAAAGCTTTTTTGGTTTCGTCATAGCCAAGCTGATTAATCCAAGCTTTTGTAGTGATGAAAATCTCTTCTCGTTTGAGACCAGAAGCTTTGATAGCTTGACCAACGGCTTCTTCGTTTTTGTAAAGAGCAGCAGTATCGATAAGACGGTAGCCGACTTCAAGAGCATCTTCAACAGATTTTTGACACTCAGCTTGGTCGAAAATTTGCCAAACACCAAATCCCAATTTTGGAATTTCGACACCATTATTTAAAGTTTTATATTCCATGTTAATTCTCCTTTTTTCCTTGATTCTAGCATAAAAGGCTTTCATGTTAAAAAAATTTGTCTCAAACTATGTTGCTATGGTCAGCGAATTCATTTAAACTAAGTTTGATTTCATTGATAAAAAATTGGCTGATTGGCGCCAATTTTTTCTTCTTATTGGTCACATAACCAAGCGTGTGCTTTGGACTGTTTTTTAGAGGAATAAGAACAATTTGATTTCGAACAAAGCTATTGACAATTCCAAGACCAGAAGCGTAAGCATCGGTTGCACACAACAAATTCATCACAGTTCCACGGTCATTGCTGTAGAGAATGCGTTGTTGGTTATGAATATCAAGAGCATCTTCATCAAAATTCAGTCCAGACTGTTCTTGACGAAAGCGTATTTGATTATAGCCTTTTAAGTCTGTTTCTGAAATGACAGATTTGTGAGCCAAAGGGTGGTCGCGTCTAAGAAAAATACGTGTTGGAAAGTCACCAAGTGAAGTGAACTCGAGTTCATGGTGCTCGAGAGCTGATTTTAAAATATGCTTATTTTCATCATCTAGATAAATAATTCCCACATCAGCTTCAAAAGATGCTACGCTGTCTAAGATTTTTTTAGTACTTGTTTCGATGGTTTGAAATTCTTGGTAGTCATGTTTGAATTCTTGAGCGACTTTGGCAAGGGGAATTGATAAGAAGTCATAGTGATGAGAAGCAACCGTAAAGCTCTTTTTGAATTGGTCATGATAGCGTTGTTGCAACAAATCTAGCTCACCAATGATACGTTTGGCGTATTTCAAAAAATCATGCCCGTCCTCTGTTAAACGCGTTCCCGTGTTTGAGCGAGTAAACAATTGAACACCAAGCTCATTTTCCAAATCCTTGATAGAACATGACAAGTTGGGCTGAGTCATATATAATTCCTTGGCAGCCTGACTAAAAGACCCCACACGAGCGACGACTTCGACATAACGACATTGTTGGAAATTCATAAAACATCATCCCTTCTTGAAACTGTCTCTTATACACATCTGACGCTGCCGACGAAGCTAGAAGTGTAG
>ENA-OZHF01000706-OZHF01000706.1-human-gut-metagenome-genome-assembly--contig:-NODE-706-length-11424-cov-4.592840_pt1 | contig 11424 bp, 10 predicted proteins | sample MGYA00244042_ERZ653678 | MGnify/ENA primary metagenome ERZ653678 (study PRJEB26926, sample SAMN06165340) | human gut metagenome | biome: ENVO:00009003; feature: ENVO:2100002; material: ENVO:00002003... | reverse complement strand
GAGTGTATCAATGACCGTTCTGAATTTGGACATTGGGAAATTGATCTCATACTTGGCAGGAAGACCAAGGGGGAAGCGGTTGTCATGACCCTAGTAGAGCGTCAAACGCGATTTGCCATCGCTGTAAAACTGGCTAATAAACAAGCAGAAACCATCAATAGGGCTGTTAAGAGCTTACTATCACATCGGACAATGGCTCAGAGTTCAGTAGCTTGTCAGACCTAAAGGTGTGGAAGTCTATTTTGCCCATCCTTATGCTTCTCATGAAAGAGGAACAAATGAAAATTTCAATGGTCTCTTGAGAGAGTTTCTCCCAAAAGGTGTCTCTCTTAACTCACTAACGACAGAAGAACTCAATCACTACATCTCTGCTATCAATGACAGACATAGACAAATTCACAGGTATAAAACCGCAAATATTTTGTTTGGGCTAGCCCAAACAGCTTAACCTCTGGAACTCTAGTTATCAATGAACTTGATGCACTTGAATTGACAAGTGAGGGTAAATTTTTTCGCTGTCAAAAAAATCCTCTGAAAAATTTCAGAGGATTCATTATTAGTCGCTTACTGAGAAGCGGTTTGTCATAAGATTGCTTGCATCAAAGAGGATTTTATTCAATAGTTTTTGTGTTTCTTCTTGGATGTAATCACTCATCGCTTGGTTTTCAACATCAAAATCAACGTTTTCTCCGTTAGCTAAAGCGGCATCAACACGTTTGATACGGGCATGTCCTGCTGCCATTGTTTTTTCCACATAAGCTTCAATATCACCTTCGTGTTGGTGGAAGTGTGGGTCAGCAATCGCTGCAATCAAACGATTTACCCAATAGAATGAGTCTGTTGAGACATTTTCGCCAGTATTTGCAAAATAAGCTGGTGTAGTTGAAATTTGAGTAAAGAATGGCACCATTGTTCCAAATGGCATTGAACCGTATGCCAACCATTGGATACCTGTTGTGTCGTGTGGTTGGTCAGGTCGCAATTGAAGAATAGCTGTTTGACTTGTGCGGTTGATACCAATTGTACGGAATGCGCGTTGTGTCACAGCATTTCCTTCTGGACCATATGGGTCAAATTCAGTGTCTTGATAGTGGTTGCTCAAAACGTATTTGACATCTTCGATAGTGACTTTACGATAAGGTTTTTGAGCCCATGGAATAAAGAAACTACGTGGGTCTTGCTCGATTTCTGGATTCAAGAAACGTTGCATTGCCCAAGCACGTGGTGTATTGTAGTGGCGGTCCTTATCACGTTGGCTACCAAAAGCATAGCGTGGATTGAAGTGTTCATTTGAGTATGTCAAATCCAAGTTATTATCTTCGATGAATTCACGCAAGTCACTTGAATACATGTAATCATCAGGATTGTTAAATTCAAAATGGTCAATACCAAGTTGGTTTGGATTTGTCACATAACAATCATCTGGCACACGACGAGCAATCCAGCGGTGTCCACCGACAGTTTCTAACCACCAAATTTCATCAACGTCTGAAATAGCCACACCATTTGATTCATATGTTCCGTATTCTTCTAGGATAGCACCGAGGCGTTCTACCCCTTCACGCGCTGTACGGACATATGGAAGCACCAATGTTAGCATATCTTCTTCACCAATACCAGATTCAACGAGCGGGTCAGCTCCCAAAACACGCGCATTTGTCGTGATAGTTTCTGTCTCACTCATGGCAACATTGGCTTCGTTGATACCAGCTTCTCCCCAGATACCATCTTTACGCAAAGCATCTGGTACTGATGTATAGCGCATTGGGTTGTCTGGCAAATCAATCTCAAATGAAGACAAGACTGATTTGTAATGACGTGGTTGGTCTTCTGGGTTAACCACGATAAATTGTTTCGGTGTGAAGTCACCACTTTGTGAATCTTCAGTTCGAGCAATGATGGTTGAACCATCATATGACGCTTTTTTACCTACTAATATAGTTGTCCATGCCATAATATGCTTCTCCTTAACTTTTTCTATAATTCATTTGCAATTTTATTGATTTTACGCAATCGATGATTGACACCGCTCTTGGTCAAGGTCCCCTCCAAGTGGTCTGCGATTTGCTGAATCGAGTAATCAGGATTTTCTACACGAATCTTAGCCACTTGTTGCAATTCAATTGGTAAGGTCTCAAGTCCAACGGTATCCATGATTTTAATGATGTTATTGATGGTCTTCATGCTGGCTGTCACGGTTTTTGCAATGTTAGCTGTTTCCACATTGTTGGCACGGTTAACGTCATTGCGCGTCTCACGCATAATCTTAACTTCTTCAAAGCTTTCTTTACATTCCATCGCTCCGATGACAATCAAGAAATCCATGATATCTTCAGCCTTTTGAAGATAAGTCACTGCTCCATTTTTATGTTCGATAACCTTTGCATCAAGGATAAATTTTCGCATCAAGTTTGCTAAATCTTCGGCGTGGTCTTGATAAACGGAAAAAATTTCCAGTTGATATTTTCCTGACTCTGGGTCACGAATGGTCCCAGTCGCCAAGAAAGCACCACGCAGATAAGCACGTCCCTTATCATCATCTTCTAGGATACTTGGGGTAATTCCCATTTCAATCCCAAAAAAAGAATCAGCCAGCTGCAAGTCGTTCAAAATTTCTCTGACATTTTTAGCAACAAAAACTGTATAAATACGATTCTTACGTAAATTTGTCCTTTGATGGTATTTAATCTCAGGCTGAACCTGGTAAATCGTTTCAATCAATTCATAGATATGGCGGGCTACTTTAGCATTTTCTGTTATGATTGACAAAGTTAGTCCAGCAGCTGTTAAGCCGAGGCTTCCTGACATTTTGATAATAGCTGATAGTTCACTCTTATCAAATCGCGATAAATTCAACAATTCTTCTTTAACTTTTACTGTAAAACTCATCGCTTCTTCATCCTCACAAGGTTCATTAATTCTTCAACGACATAGTTGCCATTGTGAAAAGCTCCGCCATTTTCCAAACGAAGAAAATCAGATGAAATCACTCGTTTGACTTGCTTACGAAGCCCTGCAAAATCATGCTCAACTTGAACCAAGTATTCATCAAATTTATTGTGGTCCATGTAATCTTGCGGCACTTTTTGAATATTGACGAGAACCGTATCAATAACATCTTTACCAAGATGACGATTGAGCACTTCGACGTGGTCAGCATCCGTAAAATATTCGGTTTCACCATATTGCGTCATGATGTTACAAACATAAGCAACTTCAGCTTTGGTATCAACAAGTGCCTGCTTGATTTCAGGAATAACCAAGTTTGGCAAAATTGATGTAAACAAAGAACCAGGTCCAAGGACAATCATGTCACTATCCATGATTGCATCAACTACTTTGCGACTGGCAGTTGGTTCGTCGTCATTGTAAGTATTGGTCACATAAACATGGTCAATCATTCCTTGATAACCAGCGATATGACTCTCACCAGCGACTTCATAGCCATCTTTAAAAACAGCATGCAAAGTCAATGGGTTTTCACTTGCTGGATAAATTTTCCCTGTAACGTGAAAGAATTTTGTCAAAATCTGCATGGCGCTGTAAGTAGAACCTTCCATTTCAGCGATTCCTGAAATGATAAAATTTCCAAGAGGGTGTCCAGCAAGCGGACCATCCCCTTCAGCAAAGCGATATTGAAAGACTTTTTCGTAAAACTTAGGCATATCACTCATAGCCACCAGGACATTTCTAAGGTCTCCAGGTGGTGTCAGTTGCATAACCGAACGCAAAGCTCCTGAACTACCACCATCATCAGCGACCGTTACGATGGCTGTAATATCGACCTCTTCGTGTCTTAAACTACTTAAAATAACTGGAATCCCTGTTCCTCCACCGATAACGGTAATTTTAGGTTTTCTCATGAACGGTTCACAGTCTCCTTGCGACGATTTTTATCGCGGTGGGTTTCATTGACTACCCAGTCCGCTTCTAACTCTTCAGCTAAGCGATGAGCAAAGGCAACACTTCGGTGTTGACCTCCTGTACAACCAATAGCAATGGTCAATACAGATTTTCCTTCTTTTTTGTAGCCCGGCAAAATAGGTTTAATGAGACCAATCAAATGTTGGTAGAAATCTTCTGATTCTTCATGATTCATGACATAATCATAAACGTCTTTTTCAAGGCCAGTTTGATTACGAAGTTCTGGCTTATAGTATGGATTTGGCAAGAAGCGTACGTCAAATACCAAGTCTGCATCGAGTGGTAAACCATATTTGAAACCAAAACTCATGACTTCAATACGAAATGAAGCTTGATTTTCATCACTTGTAAATTGTTCAGAAATTGTCTTACGCAATTGACGAGGGGTTAATTCTGTTGTATCAACCACATTTTGGCTCAAGTTTTTCAAAGGTGCAAGCAACTCACGTTCTAACTTGATTCCATCTAAAATACGTCCGTCAGCTGCCAACGGGTGACTACGACGTGTCTCTTTATAACGAGCTACCAATTCGCCATCTGTTGCATCTAAGAAAAGAATCTTGAAGTCGATTTTTGGATTTGAATCAATTTTATCTAAAACAGAAGTAATTTCGTTGAAGAAGAGACGACTACGCATGTCCACCACAAGAGCAACACGATTATTGTCACTTGTTTTTTCAACTAATTCAATAAATTTTGGCACCAAAGTTGGTGGCATGTTATCGATGGTAAAATACCCTAAATCTTCAAAGGATTGAATGGCAACTGTCTTACCAGCACCGCTCATCCCAGTTACAATAACTAAGTTAATCTCTTTATCAGACATTTTCTTCGCTCCTTCTCATTTTTTCAATTTGACCTACTAAACGCACCTGTTCTTCCTGCATACTCACTAATTGTTTTGTCAAAGAAGCTAACATTTCCGTTTGTAATTTCTGAATTTCTAGTAAATCCGACTGATCTTGCTGAACTAAGTGATCCAATTTTGTATGTAACAATCGAATACCTTCTTCTGATACCTTATTAACATTGTAATCATTCTTAGCTTGCAAGCGATCATAGTCAGAAGCACGGTTCTGGCTCATCATAATCAAAGGAGCTTGAAGCGCAGCTAGTGTTGACAAGGCAAGGTTTAACAAAATAAATGGATATTTGTCAAATACAATGCCAAAGGGCTTCAAAACATTCAAAGCCATCCAAACTCCCATAAAGCAGATGAAGGTAATAATAAAGGTCCAAGACCCACCAAAACGAGCCACATCATCCGCAATTTTTTGTCCAAAGGTGATCTTTCTGTCCAATTGGTCTTGGACATCTAAAGCTGTATAACCTTGGTGCTTAGTCGTGTCGTAAACAGCTTCACGGACGTAGTCATTTTTGCGATTAGCTTTATCGATAATCTCCTCTAAAAAAAGAAGACGGTAATAAGTCAGATTCTTATAGCTAATAAAGGCACCACTAGCAATATCAGGATGCTTCTTTTTGATAATCTCTTGTAATCTAATATCCAGAGAATCGATGATAACGCCCTCTTCAATTGGATAATCGTGATGATCAATGCTATCTTGTATTAGTTGTTTTTGACTCATAAGATCCTTCTTTCTGTCTCTTCCATTATACCAGAAATAAAACAAAAAAGCTGACTTCTCAGCTCTTTTCTACTAATCTTCTCGATCGATGATGACGCCTATAACAGTAAGGTGGCCGTTACTAACCAAGGTCAAAACCAAGCGGGCTAGTTCTTTTGCTGGTATTGAAAAATTTGACTTAATCCACCAAAGTAAAGTCCCTGTAAAAATACTCGTTAAGTAAGCCACAACAAAATCAGTCGGGACTTGCTCGCCAGATTCAGTGACATTTAGTTTCGCAAGCAAATGATCATATTTTTCATGTACCAAACTTCCAAATTCTTCTTGCATGACTTCCTGAGAAATGCTTTTTAGAACAATTTTAGCAATCGCAGCATTTTTCTCCAATCCATGATAAAACTCCGTTAAAAGTTTCTCAGCTCGCTTAACTTTTACGCGTTCACCATTTGTAATCTGTGCTGCATCAATCATGTCAGACATTTGCTCTAGAACTTGTTGCTGAATCCCTTTTTGAAGGTCATCTTTGTCCGCATAATGTGCATAAAAAGTGGCACGATTAATCATGGCTTCATCAGCAATATCTTGTACCGTAATTTTCTCATAAGGTTTCTCGCTGAGAAGTTTGGCAAAGGCATCAAAAATCAATTTTTCTGTTCTCAAATAACGAATATCAGTAAGTTTCATGAGCTATTCCTCCGAGATAAACAACAGATTGTCGGGGATGTGTTGCTTAAACAACACAAGTTAAAAAATTAGCGATTGCAATTGACAATGAGTGTTTTATAATACTATTATAACAAACACTCTGTTGAATAAGCAACATTCTGTTGTGACATTAACAGCGTGTGAGATAAGTAAGAAAGGATTGAAATAGTGTTAAAGAACAGTCGATGTAACTACATTATTCGTTGCTAGATAATGAGTCATTTTTAGGAATGATATTTATCTACTACCTTCTAACACTTTTAGGTTTTTTATTAATGTATAAAGCAGGTATAGATGTCGGATCGACCACTGTTAAAGTTGTCATTTTTGACGATAATTATCAGTTACTATTTTCAAGTTACGAGCGTCACTTTTCAGACGTCAAAACAGCAACTATCAAGGTTTTAAATGAAGCCATTTCTGAAATCGGCGATCAAACTGTCAGTATTGCCATTACTGGTTCTGGGGGTATAGGCTTATCTGATGTGGCTGAAATTCCTTTCGTCCAAGAAGTTATTGCTGCGACTACTACCGTTGAAAAATTCATTCCACAAACTGATGTGGTAATCGAGCTTGGTGGTGAAGATGCCAAAATGACTTTCTTTGGCGATACCCTTGAACAACGCATGAACGGAACATGTGCCGGCGGTACAGGAGCTTTCATCGATCAAATGGCTGGACTTTTAAAAACAGATGCCAACGGGGTCAATGAGCTTGCCAAAGGTTACGAAACCATTTACCCAATTGCCAGTCGTTGTGGGGTATTTGCTAAAACTGACGTCCAACCTTTAATTAATGAAGGGGCCAGAAAAGAAGACATTGCCGCTTCGATTTTCCAAGCTGTTGTCAATCAAACCATTGCTGGATTAGCTTCTGGGCGTAAAATCACTGGAAATATTGCCTTTCTTGGTGGACCGCTCTTTTTTATGAGTGAACTTCGTAAGCGTTTCATTGAAACCCTTGATATCAAACCAGAACATGTGATTTTCCCTGAAAATCCACAACTTTTCGTTGCCATAGGAGCTGCTCTTGATGAGAACCAAACTCAAATCAGCTTATCTGGAATCATTCATAACTTAGAAAATAATAGCTCACAATCTCTAGTTCCTAAAAATACTCTTGATGTTCTTTTCAAAGATCAAGCTGAACTGGATGCTTGGCACGCCCGTCACGATAAAGCTAGCGTTGAATACAAAGACATTACCACTGCTTCTGGGCCTCTTTTCCTTGGTATCGATGCAGGCTCAACTACTTCAAAAGTTGTCCTCACAGATCCTAAAGGAGCTATTTTATTCCAACACTACGGCAATAACCAAGGACAACCTCTTGAAAATGTCATTGCTATCCTAAAAGAACTTTACCATCAATTGCCAGAAGATGCTTTTATTGCTCGTTCTTGCGTGACTGGATATGGTGAAAATTTGATTAAAGCAGCTCTTCACGTTGATTACGGTGAGGTTGAAACCGTAGCTCACTTCAAAGCAGCTAATTACTTCAACCCAGGGGTTGACTTTATCCTTGATATTGGTGGTCAAGATATGAAAGCCATGAGTGTGCGTGATGGCGCTTTATCGAGTATCCAACTAAACGAAGCTTGCTCTTCAGGTTGCGGCTCATTTATTGAAACCTTTGCCAAATCTCTTAAATACGATGTCAAAGATTTTGCCAAAGTCGCTCTTCTTGCTAAGCACCCCGTTGACCTCGGTTCACGCTGCACAGTCTTTATGAACTCTAAGGTAAAACAAGTTCAAAAAGAAGGGGCAACTGTTGCTGATATTTCCGCAGGACTTTCATACTCTGTCATCAAAAACGCCCTTTACAAAGTTATCAAATTAAAACGCCCCGAAGATTTAGGTGAGAAAATCGTCGTTCAAGGTGGAACTTTCTACAATGAAGCCGTTCTTCGTGCCTTTGAACTCGTCAGCGAACGCGAAGTCGTTCGACCAAGCATTGCTGGACTTATGGGAGCTTATGGCTGTGCTATTATCGCTAAGGAAAAATACGAAGATGAATTAGCCAACCAAGAAGCTGCTCTTGAAGTCAGCGCGGCACAGTAAAGGAGGGATTGTATGACTGAAATATCACTTACAGCCAATCGCACAAAATCAAGTTTGATGGGACTTGAAGAACTTGATCACTTTACCACTCAAAAAGAATTTACCCGTTGCGGCATGTGTGAAAATAACTGTGCCTTAACTGTTACCATCTTTAACGACGGTTCAAAATTCGTTACTGGTAACCGCTGCGAACGCGGTGCTGAAAAAGTTACTAAAATTAAATTTGACCGTAGCAACCAAAAAGAAAATCTGGTTGATTACAAATATAAAAAAATCTTTAAATTTAAAGCACTGTCAAAACGTGACGCTGTCCACGGTGTCGTTGGGGTTCCACGTGTACTTAACATGTATGAAAATTACCCACTTTGGCACACTGTTCTTACTGACTTGAAGTTCCGTGTTCAAATCTCACCAAAATCAGACAAACGATTATTTGAAAAGGGAATTGAAACTATCCCAAGTGATACCGTTTGTTACCCTGCCAAAATGGTGCACGGTCACATTCAAAGTTTAATCGAGCGCAAAGTGGATGCCATTTTCTACCCTAGTGTCATTTACGAACAAATTGAAAATAGCAAAGCGCCTAACCACTACAACTGCCCAATCGTTCAAAGTTATCCAGAAGTCATCGAAAAAAACATGGACCCTATCCGCAATGGTGAGGTCAAATACTTCCATCCATTTGTTAACTTGGCCGACCATAAATCTGTTGTCAAATCACTTGTCAAAAGCTTTGCTGATTATAATGACATTACAGAAGCTGATATTCGCGAAGCCGTTGAACATGGCTATCAAGTCTTAACTGACTTCAAGAAAGATTTACAAGATAAGGCTGATGAGCTCCTTAGTAAACTAGCTCTCAACGACGAAAAAGCAATTGTGCTTTCTGGACGCCCATATCACCTCGACCCAGAAATCAACCATGGGATTGCTAACATCATCACCCAAGAAGGTTTCCACGTTTTAACAGAAGATATGGTAGCTGGACTTGAAGAAGTTTCAGGTTTACGCGTGGTTAACCAATGGGTTTACCACTCACGTCTTTACGCTGCTGCTAAAGTCGTTTCTAAAAATCCTAACCTTGAATTAGTCCAATTAAACAGCTTTGGTTGCGGGCTTGATGCCGTCACAACTGATCAAGTTGAAGAAATCATGCGAGCTCACAACAAGCTTTACACTGTCCTAAAAATCGACGAAGGAAGCAACCTTGGTGCCATCCGTATTCGTCTTCGTTCTCTTAAAGCTGCTGTTGAAGAACGTGACAAGAAAGCTAAAAAAGCTAATCTCAATCATATTTTCAATCAAGTTCCACAATTTACCAGCAAAGCTGATGAAGAAAGCATAGAACCTATCTTCACACAAGATATGAAGAAGAAACACACCCTTCTCATGCCAATGCTTTCACCAATTCACCAAAATGGTCTAATTGAAGAAGCCTTCAAACAAGCTGGCTATAATATTGTGATTCTCCCAGCTATGGACAGAAAAGCTGTTGATGTTGGTCTAAAATTTGTTCATAACGATGCTTGCTACCCAGCTATCATCACTATCGGCCAATTGCTCGAAGCACTTCAAAGTGGTAAGTACGACCTCGACAATACCAGCGTCATGATGACTCAAACTGGTGGAGGTTGCCGTGCAACCAACTACATTCCGCTCTTGCGAAAAGCCTTAAAAGATGCTGGCTATCCTCAAATTCCTGTGGTTTCCGTCTCCATGGGAAATCAAGGTACAGAAGAAACACCTGGTTGGAGTTTAACCTTACCATTTGTCAAACGTCTGCTTATCAGCGTACTTTACGGTGACCTTTTTGAACGAGTGCTCTACCGCGTTCGTCCTTATGAAGCCGTTCCAGGTTCTGCCAATGCCTTATACGAAAAATGGCTTGAAATCGCTCGTAAGAATGTCAAATCAGGCTCTTACTTCGAATTCAACCACAACATGAAACGAATCATTAAAGACTTTGATAATCTTGAAACCATCGACTTTGGTCAAAAACCACGTGTTGGTGTGGTTGGAGAAATCTTGGTCAAATATGCCCCTACAGCTAACAACGACATTGTTGCTATCATTGAAAATGAAGGTGGTGAAGCCGTTGTACCAGACTTGATTGGCTTTATGAATTACTCACTCTTCAACCAAATTTGGAAAGCCGATGAGCTCAATATGAGCCAAAAATCAAAACGCCTAGCAAAACTTGGTATCGATGCCATCAATCTTCTTGAAAAACCAATAAACAAAGCTCTTGAAAAATCTGAGCGTTTCGAAGGTATCGAATCAATCTATGATATCGCTAAAGGTGCCGAAAAAGTCGTTTCAATCGGTAACCACACTGGTGAAGGTTGGTTCTTGACTGGTGAAATGATTGAATTACTCAACAATGGTGTTAAAAATATCGTTTGTCTTCAACCATTTGGTTGTCTTCCAAACCACATCGTCGGAAAAGGAATGCTAAAAGAACTCCGCCGACAATTCAAAGGTGCCAATATCTCACCAATCGATTACGACCCAGGTTCATCAGAAGTTAACCAATTGAACCGTATTCGCTTGATGATGACAACCGCTAAAAAATGCAAAAAGCAAATTAATCAATCTAACGCAATAGAAAAAAGTTCGCCGAGAGAATAGCGAACTTTTTTCGTGTCAAATAATATTAAGAGAACATCTAGTCGAGATAAGCGATGACTTCAATTTCTACCTTGACGTCTTTTGGCAAACGAGCAACTTCAACAGCAGAGCGCGCTGGAAAATCAGCTTTAAAAGCCGTAGCGTAAACTTCATTAAATGGAACAAAGTCATCCATGTCACTTAAGAAACATGTCGTTTTAACCACATGGTCAAAATCAGTACCTGCTTCTGCTAAAATGGCAGAAATATTTTTAAGAACTTGTTTGGTTTGTTCTTGAATGCTTGTCCCAATAACTTCACCAGTTTCAGGTGACAAAGGAACTTGACCTGAAGCAAAAAGGAAGTTACCAACAACTTTTCCTTGAACGTAAGGACCAATTGCTGCTGGCGCTTTGTCCGTGTGAATTGTTTTCACCATAAATTTTCACCTTCTCTCAAATAGATTAGGATTATTATAACAAAATATTCTGAAAATTGAAACCTGTCTCTTATACACATCTCCGAGCCCACGAGACCGATCA
>ENA-OZHF01000654-OZHF01000654.1-human-gut-metagenome-genome-assembly--contig:-NODE-654-length-11781-cov-7.288589_pt1 | contig 11781 bp, 10 predicted proteins | sample MGYA00244042_ERZ653678 | MGnify/ENA primary metagenome ERZ653678 (study PRJEB26926, sample SAMN06165340) | human gut metagenome | biome: ENVO:00009003; feature: ENVO:2100002; material: ENVO:00002003... | reverse complement strand
AGCTTCGTCGGCAGCGTCAGATGTGTATAAGACACAGATAATGATGTATTTGAAATCTTATATAAGTTTTTTTCCAAATTACTTGTTGATTTGGATATATTCAAACATGAATACAAAAATGAGAGAACTAATGTTAAAATAATAAATACTATACATGTTCTATTTCTTTTTCTTAAAATATATGCTATAGCATTTTTTAGCATTTTATCAACCTCCTATCTTCAGTTTTTTGCTTAAAAAAAGATATGGAAAAGTGTTTTTTAATATCAGCCATATCTTTTATTTTTTTCTTGGAAATGTAGACATTCCGACCAATTATATATGTTTTTTTTATTTTTGTCAATTAATCAACAAATTTTCTGTCAAACTGTGGACACCATACACGATTTTTGGCTGCACTATTTTTTATCTTCCCAATATCCATTAAAAAAAGGGCTGTCGCCCTAAGAATTTTCTTTGAGTGCTGCATCTGCACATCGTATGAGTTGAGAATGATTTGATCCACTCTGTGGATATTCCGCATAGCCGAGAGAAATATAAAAAGAATGTTCTTCCCCTTTATACAAAAATGTTAAGGCACGGTCTCCGTATGTATGTCCATAAACATCATTGATAAGTTTAAAATCATCTACGTCTAGTAATGCAGCAATATAATGATTCCTTGGATTTTTTGCAATCATCCTCTCTGCCAGTGTATCAAAACCATAACGATTATAAATATTAGTCAGAGCATCCATATTCGCCAAAGTTTGAAATACACCAATTAAAGAATATACATCAAACATCTGCTTCATAATCTCTAAATCTTTCCTCGTATCAACTAAGACACCTGTAGTATGAGGTGCAAATGCAGTCAATTTATCTGCTAAAATGCTATTTACATCTGGCACTTTTACCTGCAAATATTCCGGCTCCGTAAGCAGCAATTCACAATTAATGTTTTTATCTATTGTGTTTGCATATTTACTTGATTCAAACAAAATATCCAAGATAATTTCCACTGGCTCTTTCGTCCTTGGAGATTCAAACTGAAACTTAAAATGTCTCTTTTCTATATTATTTTTACCCTTGCGGATTTGTTCTTCATAGGCTTTAAATGGAAATATTTTAGCTGCTTTTTCAAGATAAACATCTACTTCTGTTCCCGGTTCTACAATAATATCAATATCCGTGGACAATCTCATTGGTTTATCAAGAATTAACAGAAGCGATGTTCCGCCTTTAAAAATAAATGGTAACTCTACTCTCCTAAGTGCTTCCAGCAATCCAAATGCAAACAATACTCTCTCAATCAGATTTGGATCTCTTTTGCTCGATTCATGCAACTTCATAATATGCTCTATGCTGTAATTCTCTCTAGTAATCATTGATAATTACTCTACTCCAATCGTAATTTTGCATCTGTTTCTTCCTGTATAAAGTTCTTTATCTTATCTGCGCTTTTTCGTCTTTTAGCATACCTGAACATCTGACTTTCATCCACAACATAAGAATTAAATGCCGTTTCATATATTGCGGGATACTCTGATTCACTAAACATTGCTTTTATCAGATTCTCCGAAAAAATGTCTACCAGCAATTTTTCTAAACCTGTATGCCAGACATCCTTTTTCCCTTTGGGTGATTCCGTCAAAAGATTTCTTACAACAATCATATCTTCTCGTCTATAATTAAAAAAATCTTCTTCCGTTGGATTTATAAGTATGTTGCCTTCATACTCTTTTTTCAATCTTTCAAAGACAGAAATACACAATTCTTTCTCTACGAAGACAAAAATAACATTATGTGCAATTTGATGATTCAAAAAACGATTCATTTGATACAGTTCTGAAATTCTGAAATCTAAATCGCAGAAATCTTCATTCAATATTTTCGCTATATGAACTGCTATATCAGAATAATCATATTCATAATCTTTTAATTTTCCTCTGACACAATACGCATTTCTTCCAATACGCACTATCTCACCAGATTCCAAATACTTTTTCAAATATTTTTCCAAAGTACTTTTGCTCAATACACCAACATCATCTGTAATTGTATCAAAAAATGTCTTCTTGTTAAAAACTGATAATTTATATAACGTTTTAATATTTGCTTCCATTTGCCAATCATCCGCCAAAATATTTTCGGCACTTTTTGTTTTTAGTGCCAAAATTGTATCAAAATAAGGACTAAATTAGGCATAACCCCTTGATTTTACTGGATTTCATTTAACTTGGTTCTATTATAACTCAAACACCGTTCTCCCAACGCGACACCGCCTGCCTTGTAACCATGACCTTGGCGGCCAATTCATCCTGTGACATTCCCTTCCGGGTACGAAGTTCATAAATTACATTCTTAGTCTCCATAGCATCTGCCTCCTCTGGTAATATCATACAGAAAAAATTGTGGAAACGAAAGCAACTTATCGTTGCGGGATAATAAAATCGCGCTGCTCAACATTAACGGCAGACCGCATCAAGCGCCTGTTCTATCTTTTCTTTCTCTCCACTGCCGTTGGTCTCAAACCGAAGCAGCGGAATCTCACACAACTCCATAATATGATTTTTCATCGCATCACGCGCCTGCTGAATGGTATTATTTTTGTGGAATCTGTACCCGTCTACTTCGATGGCCAAAACCGGTTTCTTACTGATTCGGTTGTAAATAATAAAATCCAGATGCGTCGCCGGATTTACGGCATAGCGAAGTTCCTGCTCATTCAAAAGGCCAGTGTTCTTAATCAGTGATTTTAATGGATAATGGTCAAAAATGCCAAACTGGGAATAATCTTTATCATGTATAACATCTTCAATGAGCCCATACATCAAATTCTCTGAATCAAACTCCGATATTTTTTTATGCTTTGTCAGGTATTCTTTTTTTTCATCGGCATACTGACTGTAAAGGTAATCAAAAATTGAATATATTTTGCTATCAGTAACTTCAAAATTATTGTATTGTATGTAATCTATTAAATCTGTTATATTACACTCCCGCGCCTGCACATTTCCGGTGACAACCAGCACTAGACGCCTTTTGGCTCTAGATACGGCAACATTAATCAAGTAAGGATCATCCGCAAAATCCGAGATTGCATCATCAACGGTCGAGATAATTATATTATCTTTTTCCCTACCCTGAAATTTATGGACGGTTGCTGCATCAACACCGTTTATCTGGTAATTTAACGCCTTCACCTGATTTCTGTACGGCGTGATAATTCCGGTATCATTCAAATCAAGATTATGTCCCGGTATAATCTCATTTTTTATGATATCTATCTGCCTCTGGCTTTGATGATCACGCTCATGATTTCCAATATTTGCTTTTACCACAGACAAAACATCTTCTTCACCATTATCTGCCGTCATAATTATCAATTCACCATTATAGAATTTCTGGTTACAAAAATTAATGATTTTAGGATGACACCTGTAATGCTCTCTCAGCATGGTCTGCGCCACGCCCGGCATAATGTTTAGCACTGACTGCAAAAAACTGTTTGTATAACGATATCCGTCATCAATTTTATATGTATCAAATATTGCCTCTACTTTATCTTTTACATCCGCTGTAACAACATTAGGGAGCTGTTTAGTATCGCCTACTATAATGGCATTTTTTGCACATGAAAGTGCTAATGCCCCGGTTGCAATATCAACCTGTGAAGCCTCGTCCATTATAAGATAATCATATATAACATCCTGATTTAGACTGTTTTTGGAAGAAAAAGTTGTACTCAGAACAACCGGATATTCTGACAGAAATTCAGATGATTTTTTTCTTAAATCATCCACATCAAATTTAGTTCTGCTGCCACGCTTTCCATATACTGATGCGAGTTTATTTTTTAACAGAATCATTGAATCTGTGCAAAGATTCTCCATTAAATCCTTATTAGCATTATTTAGGTATTTTTCTGTCTTATTGATTTCTTCTGTTAACTCTTCTCTGCGGACGATGTAATATTTAAGCTGGAGAATTTCTATTATTCTGCTGATTTCCTGTTTATAAAAATCATGATTTTTTATACCACATGCAAAAAGAGCCCTTATCCTAAACCTTAATCCCACGGTTCCATTGTTTTCGGCAATATCCTGACATTTATTCCACAATAAGAGCAAGGAGCGCGATGAAATCTTTTTGCGGAATTTCACTATCCCGATAGTTTCCGTTGCACCTTTTGCATATTCGGTAAAATAAGCATACTCCGTGTCAAGCTGTGAAAGTTCTTGCTTTAATAATGCCAGGTTTTCCTGCTTGTCAAAGACTTCTTTCAGCCGGATTGACTCTTCGGATATTCTGCCACGAAGTTCGTCACTGTTTCCTTCATATTTCCATGATGTAAAATCAGGATAATCCGCTTTCTGATTCAAAATAAACTCATGCTTATTCTCTGAATTTCCAAGCATAGCCGCCACAAAACCGAGGTTATATTTCGGAGATGCCAGTTTGTCATACACATTTTCGGTTGCAGAATTGTTATTTGATACAATCTGTACCGTCTTTCCCTGCAGCAAAATATTGGCAATAATGTTCAATATCGTCTGTGTCTTGCCCGTACCCGGCGGTCCTTGTATTACACTGATGCGATTTTCCATCGCGCGTTTCACCGCCATGTACTGGCTCTTATTACATCCAAACGGAAAAACCGGTACATAATTTCCCTCTTTGCACTGCCTATTACCCGATTTCAAATATGACGCCCATGCAGTATTTCTGCCGACAAAAGTTATTTTATCAAACATCTTGGGCAATATTTTTTCACCGGTCTCTTCAACTCTGATTTCGCTGAGATTAGCTATTTCCCTTATGTAACTCAATACATTCGCGGATTGTTTCTCGCTCAGGCACGACTCCTCCACTTGCAAATCATTGTATCGATACTCTCTCTGGCTGCCGTCTCCAAAACATATACGCCAGTATTTTTCCATATCGTCATTAAACTCATATATGGCCTCGACATTAAAAAAAGTGCGTCCATCCCTGCCAACCTTATACCGGCCCGTTTCCAGTGCCTTGGGATTAAATAACTTCTTAACATTATCATATACATAACTATATGTCTTGTCAGTATTAAACTGTACCTCCCATTTATGTGACTTATGGCTGTACTCACAATATTTAACTTCCGAGGTCTTAATTTCGCCTTTTATAATAATCATGGGATGTCTGGTGTTCATAGCTCCTCCTCTCTGCCAAATTCTATCAATTCATTTTAGCCGAAATTAAATTTTTCAAACCAGAATCCTGCACGAATCAGTGCAACATATCTAAATACATATCCAACCTGGCATTGATGTATCCTGCAAACAGATTTTCCATTGCCGAAAGATTGTGCTTTACATAATATTCATCAAATGCTCTATAATAGGCAATTCTATCTGTAAACTTAATATCAATAGGTGGAAATCCGGCTTTCATCAACTCAAGATTTACAAGCAATCTTCCCGTTCTGCCATTACCATCAATGAAAGGGTGGATGCCCTCAAACTCGATGTGAAATCGAGCCAGTTTTGTCACAATATGCTCTGTGCTTGCAGCAAAATCATATAACAACTGTTCCATTTTGGGCTCAATAAGATACGGTTGCACGGGTTCGTGCTGTGCGCCAATAATATGAACCGGAATTCTACGATAAACACCACGGTCTTCTTTCTTATCCGCAAGAACGAGATAGTGAATCTGCTTGATGATACTCTCACTAATCGGAACATTATCTTTTACCAGTTCACTCACAAAATCAAATGCTTCTTTATGGCCGACTGCCTCCATATGGTCTTTCAGCGGTTTCTGGTCAATAGTAAGACCACGAAGAACTAAATCCGTTTCTCGCAGTGTAAGTGTATTTCCTTCGATAGCATTGGAGTTGTATGTGTACTCTACGATAAATTCTTCGTTTAGTCTTGCAATCTCACCCGCAGTTAAAGGCCTTCTACTATCCAGTTCTATCTTCTTGCGGTCAATTTGCGCCAAAAGGCTTTCCTTTGACTTATAACGACCGTCAGCAGGTTTCTTTGCGTCCACAGGAATTTTCCATCCACGCCCTTCCTGATATGCACCCGGAATTTTCCCCTCAGAACAAAGAACTCTGACTCTTCTATCAGAAATACCCCATTTTTCAGACGCCTGTTTTACTGTTATAAACATAAATTATCCCTCCAATCTAAGATATAGTATACCTCTTTAGCGGAACAATATCAACAATATCGGAATAACATTTACTCAAATAGCGGAACAATGCAAAAACTACTTTACTTCCAAAAAGGCCCCTGCAATGCTGCATGGCGCCTTCTGGTACACTGAAAAGTGGCTTTGTACATAATTTTCCACACATAAATTAATTTATATCAAGCAATCTTTTTACATCGCCTACAACTTCATTTTCAAATTTTGTATTCTTAACAATCTCCAGATAAAATGCATGGACATCTGCATCATTAATAATACTTCGAATTTGGCTATTGTTTAATGTCCAAAAAGATATAACGGTATCTGCATGTAATGCTTCTTCCTCTAAATAACCCTTTTCCAAATAATATTTGGCATCGTTATCATATTGCAATCTCAATGCAGATGAATATCCTCTTTGATGTTTTACAAGTTCCCACTCCAAATACTGCTCTATTATTTCTATTACTGTACAACCTTCCATATAGTTAACTTCATCATTATATCAGCCAATTCAATTGGCTGATTGTGTTCATTTAGAATTCTGTATATCATATTTCTCTACATTAAATAATTTCATTCTGTATTTTTTATCATTTGGAATATTCCAATTCAAAACATTTTGTCCTTCTAAACTTTGCAAATACAACGCAGTTGTTACCAATACGTATGTCTCATCATAAGATTCTGTATTATCAAAAACTATACACTGATTAACCCACCCTTTAATCTCATCCATCCTGTCTCTATAATCATCTCTACGAATAAACAACTTTTCAAGACAATATTTTAAATCATTTTCGTTTACTCCTACATTTACAGGATTATGAACCGCAATAAATAATTCCGTATTCATAAGTTAAATGTACATCTTCTGGTATATAATTTTCTTCTCGTATTTTTTCTTCAATCGTTTTCCATGTTCTAGCACCTCTCATATAGCGATTCAAAGTTTCTTTCTTAAAATGAATATCCCCAGGATTGGTATATGCATCCAAATAACTATAGTATTCATTTCTTTCAATTTTATTGTCGTAAAAAGTTTGACTATCCAATGTTCTCCTCTTAGATAATATCCACGCTCACCCAGAATGGCATCATTTAATTTTTCCATATCTATTGGCAGTTGGTCTTTAGGTACAATATTTAAATATGAACTGTACATTCTATATAGGGCAATGGAATTGGCTGGTGCATAGACACCACCAACTCCAAATTTCTTTACGTCTGAATCACCACTTGCCGCAGAAATATAATCTGTCAAAAGCGTATTTTTCAATGTGCTTCCAATAATATTTGAGAGACTTCCTTGTGCATCAACTTTAATATTACCAGATAGTGCTGCCTTAATTACATTAAAAAGATTGAATCCTCCTTGTGCTTTTGCATCTATCTCTGCTATTATTTTTGCTATCTTTTCTTTGTTTTCTTCTGTTGTCCAATCAAGACGACCACCGTTTGTAATATCAATATAATCTTGAGCGGCATCCTCATCAAAATATACAACTTTCAGAAACTCAACTTTACTATCTTTATCTTTTTTATTTGCCATGGCTTACTCCACCCCCAATGCCTTGAATACTGCATCCTCTGCACTCTGATATGGAATCAGCTGAAATGCACTCATTAAATCTGGGGGTACGGTTACAAAGTCCACCATGGATGTCGCCGGAATCAGCACTCTCTTTGCACCACTGTCTAAACATACCTGCAGTGCATTGGACAGTTCATCCACCTTTATCATGGTACCGCTGATACTGATTTCTCCAAGTACTACTAATGATCCAAGAGTTGGTCTGCCAAGTGCGATGGAACATAATGCAATTAATGTAGGAAGCGCAAGGGTACTTGTCATTCCAATTCCCTGCAAATCCTGGTAATTGATAATGTAGTCCTTCATAGTTGTGCTGATACTTCCACTAATTCTGCTGCCGTTCGCCTTTAAGAAATTGAATGCTGTGTTGGATGCTTCCTTGGCATCCCTATCCGTACCGATGCCAGTACGCTCAAACTTTCCATTTCCTGGCAACATCTGTGATTCCAAACGGAATACACCAATCATTCCAGACTTACCATGCGAAACAGTATAAATCTGTCCTGGGTTGCATACACCTTCTGGTATCAGCTTGCCACCACCTTGTTCTGGTACAGAAACGTAATGCTCAGACATATCTTCCAAATCTATATATGAGAAATTCACATCATAGAATTCCATGCCTCCAAGTTTCTTTAACTGCTCCTTGACTCTTCGTCTCATCTCCAATGAAATACGAAGTACCTCTTCCAGTTCTTCTTTAGAGAACTTTCCATCTGGGTACAACAGTTTAAGATAACCTCCTACCATCTTGCGGACAGCAATGGTATCTCTCTGATTCAAATTCTTACCCAATCTGAAATATTTATCTAAGGCATCACCATACTGCTCCTTACGAAGCTCACGAATGAACTCAGCGAGGTAATCACTGATAAATCCATAATCGTTTGTAAAATGCTCTGGTCTGAACTTCGGAATCTCCCACCCAGGAAGATAGCAATGCATACGGTCAAGGAATGCTGTATCTGTTCCCATCTCTGGTGGGAATGGATCGAAAAGGCTAGATGTCTTAAGTAGTACATCCACGCTCTGATTAATGTTTCCTACGAAAACCATGGATGCTGATGCAGCCTTTTCCTCTTTGCCTCTTGCAAAAGAACCCGATGCCATATAGTCCTTCATAATCTGGATGCCATCTTTATCCTTGAAACGTATGCCGGCAACCTCATCGAATGCCACACAATCCCAAAGGCCAACAAGTCCAACCGTCTTTCTTCCCATGTTATAGAACAGGTTAGCAACTGTGGTCTGTCCTCCAGATACAAGGATACTATTTGGAGAGATTTCTTTATACAGATGGGACTTACCTGTGCTTCTTGGTCCCAACTCGCATAGGTTAAAGTTATTCTCTACAAGCGGAATCATTCTGGTAAGAAGTAGCCACTTCTCTCTATCATTCAAAGAGTCTGGTTCCATACCAATGGAACGGAGCATAACATCCATCCATTCCTCTTTGGTAAATGCACCTCTGCCTTTCTTTAATTCCTCTATGTCAATGTGTGGCATCTGAATTGGTGTCAGCTTTCGAATGCTAATTGGAGAAATATCCTTCTGTTTCTTCTGCTTGGACTTCAGTTCAAATCCATCAGAATCAACGATGCCAAAGTTAGCATCGCCTTCCATTTCATAATCAAGCTGAACGATACACCAAATACCACCACAAAGAAGTCTATCAAACCTTTCTGGATATTCATCTGCAATTGGAACATTTGTAAGTCCAAGATTGGAGAACTCTGCAAAGAAGCAGTCTTTCTTAATATCCAGTCGAACCGTAATCATGTCGATAACTGTATGACTACCTTTCTTACGAAGCACAGATAATATTTTCTGTGCCTCGTCTGGGCGTACAAAGTTATCCGCAAGAATACGCTTTACCGTCTGCACTCCATTTTCCACGATTTCAGGATCATCGGAACTGCAGTATTGACCCAACAAGAACTCAAGAACATACACAGGCACATTCGCACCTTCCTTGATTTTCTTGGTCAGATCTTTACGCACAATCTTGCCATCAAAATTGGCTCGTAATTTTCCCTTTATATTTTCACGTATATTATTATTTGTATTGTTTTCCATTTTGTCACCTCAATCTATAGGCTTCCCATAATACGAAATTGATTCACCTTGCCTGCCCTTTTAATAAATGCTGAAGTAGCAGCTAATACTTCCTGAAATTTTCCAGGCATTTCAACACTTTTACTTACTGATGGTTGAACCACAACAATTTCTCCCCTGACTAAGTGATTACTACTTCTCAAATCTGCTAATAACTGATTATAATCACCTTTCAGAAGCTCACATTTTCCAGACTTATGTCTCTGCATAATTTTCTGTGGTAGTTTACCTTTTACACTAAACCAAGTGATTGATTTAATTGCTTGACCACATACTTCATAAATATCACCAACAGTACTATTATAATTACTTCCAGACATTTTCTTTACGTGATATAGCGAAACTAGAATTCTGTTTTCTTCTTCACGCATTGTTATGAAGTCAGCAATTTCTCCTGAACCATGGTCATATACTATGTATTTATATTCTTTATTAGCAAGCAGAAGTTCTTTGAGAACATTCTGGATAGATCTACTAGTTGTATCACCTTTTATATTAAATTCCAATGAAACATCTGTATTCAATCCCTTCCAATCAATAGCTTCAATTATGCTAGTGTCAAAAATTTCTTCTTCATAATTGCCCGGATAATAATCTATCCCCTGAATAGTAGCATCATCCAACGTCCTAAATATTAATGGATTATCTGTTAGATAATCATGAAGTGCTATTTCTCCCCTACCACTTTTTATAATAAACGCTTCACCTTGTTGAGCATATTTCCCCTTTATAGAACACAGTACCTCAACACTGAATAATTCATGAGATATTTTCACCGTAAGATTGCTCTTATCGTTTGAAATACTGCTAACTTTCAGTTGACAATCGGTAAGTGAAACACATTCTCCATTCGACAATAAAATATGTGGTGTCGAACTATATGTCTTACCATCAAAATCAGTATAGAATATATTATTCGGATATTCTTTCAGTTCAAGTGGTTGCTGTAAATTATCAAAATTTGTGTTTGTTTTTACTTTTATGTTGGAGTTGACAACTTTTTTCCCAATTTTATCAAACCATCTAATATACTCGCGCAGTCCTAGATATGTACTACTCCACACCTTGGATGCACTACTATAACCTATCGTTGACTCCTGTTGTGTTTCCTTATCAGTTGCTTTACAAAAAGCATGTCCCGCTGCATACAGCCGTCCTGTAGCAGCATCAATTGCCGAACTAACATCTGATCCAGCTGATATTCTATATGATTCTCCATTCTCACTCTGCATGTTTAATAAACCTGAATTGAATATTTCGAATCCTTCTAAATCACCTAAAACACGGTGCATATTTGCTTTAGGTATGGGATCATATGAAGAACAAAATGATGACACTAGTGCTTCATAAACCACTTCGGTATGTTTTGGAGAATAAATATGTAGTAACTGCGTTTCCTTTTGATAATGAATTATATATAACATATAAGATAAATTTATTTTCTCGCCATTACCCATCCACAATGGGAATTCATAATCTACCCCGATTCCCACTATCGTATTATCCTCTTCATTTCGAAAAATACGATTGGATACATTACAAATATCGGGGAAACTAGCATTTATATCAAAATCAGATACTTTATATATTTTATCGTGGCAATTAGGTTTTATTGCTTGTAAAGGAACGTTATCCAAAATAGAATTATCATTTGCAGAAAACTCTTTAAAGTATTTTCTATCATCAATTTCCTGTTGGTTTCGCCCCTCACTCATCCCTATTATCATATCTTGCCATATGGCATCTTTCGAATATAATGCCGTGTTTTCTATTTGAAGTTCCTCATCATTTACTGCAATAAACTTCGCAGTTCCAATATTAATCGCATTAGTTCTTGCGAATCGCCCAATAAATTGTAAAGTACTAGCACTGTCTCTTATACACATCTGACGCTGCCGACGAAGCTAGAAGTG
>ENA-OZHF01000604-OZHF01000604.1-human-gut-metagenome-genome-assembly--contig:-NODE-604-length-12132-cov-4.285501_pt1 | contig 12132 bp, 24 predicted proteins | sample MGYA00244042_ERZ653678 | MGnify/ENA primary metagenome ERZ653678 (study PRJEB26926, sample SAMN06165340) | human gut metagenome | biome: ENVO:00009003; feature: ENVO:2100002; material: ENVO:00002003... | reverse complement strand
GCACGGAAGAGGGCGGCGTTGTTATATCCGAACGATACATAGCCCCGATAAAAAAACAATGGGTATTTCCGAATGTTTATATCCCCTCACACCCGTTATAGGTAGGATAGTTCGCTTTTTTCAAGCTATTTTTTACCATAATTCTCAAGATTAGCTTTAGCATCGTTGCATGCTTTACAACTCGCTTGAAGATTGTCAAGATCCAATCTTCGATTCCAATCTTTTTTAATTGGAATTATGTGGTCGACCATCGTCGCTTCTCCTCCGCACATTTGACAGACATAATCATCACGAAGTAATACTAACTTACTTGTACTTCTCCACGCAGAACTATTATAGAATCTTGTCAGCTTCTTATCATAGTTCCATCTTGTCTTATTATAGTTCTTGTACTCTTCGCTTCGACTATCAAAGTCTACTTGCTTTCGCTTTCCACCAACAACAGTAAGCTTCTGTGGTTTCATATTTCTTTTCCTTTTTTGCATAACAAAAGGAGCTACCTTTTAGCTCCCCTCGTCATTATTTCATACTACTATATTAGCATGGCAGATTGTATTTTTGAGTATTACTTTGTGCTATTTCCGTATGTTTTAGTATTGATTTAGTATAATGTTCAGACTTTTTACAGCTTTTGCTTTGATAGTGTAATATTTGTTCCTATTAAGTTCCAATTTATCAATAGCTTCGTCAAACGTTTGACAATTGAGATAAGTAGTCAGCAGCACATGACGCTGTGCACTGTCGGGTATTTGCATAATGACGCCAATGATTTCTTCGCGCCGTTTGACTAAACGGTCAATCTCTGCCAGCCCGTAATCAGATGCGTCAATGATTGAAACATTCTTATCTGTCTGTGTACGTCTAACACCTCCGCTCACTTTCATGTCAGACCATTGCGGCGACGTGAACAGTGAGCTTCTGGTGTTCTCGATGTCTAATTTTAATTGCTTAATCGTTTTAGGAATTAATCTAAGTTCTTCTAAAATATAATCTGCTTTAGTTTTAATCCTGCTCACGTCTTTTCTCCTTCGATGTGTTATAATATAAGTAATTGTTTAATATCGATGAAGTCTTGCGTAAGCAGGCTTTTTTTGTGTTTCAAGCCTAGCGATAAACCCGTCACACGTTTAAAGAAAATAGTATTAAGGTACCTCTTTTCTATTTTTAAATTTCGCTATGTTTGCCAGCAAGTAAACCAGATGAACCTTGCCAGCTGTACTAATTTTGTAAGAAGGTTTTCCTTGATATTTATTTTCTGGTTTAACGACTGCAAGTGGATTCGAACCACCTGCAGCCCTTTTGCGAAAACGACTGTTCCCAATAGTCTATCCGCAAATCTTCTGGAAAATACTTCGAGATAATTTAGAGAGAAACTCGAAGTCTTAATGAGCCATCCTTACGGATGCTAAATAATTTAGAGTCCTAGAGTGCCGACTAGGTAACACTCATCATAGGCCTGCTTTCTTTTTTTATTTTTCTTCCTAGTCTATACCCACGCAAGGAGTTGAACCTTGCTAGTACCGTTGTGAGTCATTAAGCTTTATAAAGTACCAGTGCCTTGTAACCATAAACACCCATTTGAGTTGTATCTGAAACAACTGAAACACTAATAATTTCATGAAACTCTGCAAATTCATTTATGTCCTGTTTTACATTAGACATAGTTATTCCCATAAACATTTCTACTCTGTTTCTATTCATATTTATTCTCCACAACTAATAGTTCCTATCACTTTATTAATGATTAGCACATCTGGACTTGTGAAGCCCTTTAGAACGGATGCTACTAAAAATATAGTGAATACAATCAAGGTAATAATAAAAATCACTACACAGGCTTTAAAACTATTATTGCACTGTGCTTCTGTGCTACGGTAGTCATTAGCCGTATACATCCAAGTAATGAAAGTAACTATACTACCACCCACAGCTAGAAAAAGAAGTACTCCAAAAACAATCTGAAATGTATTACAAGCATAATACCAACTGTACTCTGTCCTCAACTGTGGATAAGCTTTAACTAAAGCATCAACTGACATATTCAGTGAGTGTGCTACTCCATCAATGATTTCTTTAAACTCTTTCATTTAACTGTCCTTTCAGTCCAAACAATTCATTTTCCAAGCTACATAAATTTCATCTGCTAATGAATACACAGTGTGCCAATCATCAATATCTGGTTCATTTGGTTTAGCATGCTCTAAAGCAATATCCATAATATGTTTGATATTAGAAAGCATTTCTTCTTTATTCATTTCATTCTCACCTCAATTTCAAATTCTTTATCTTGAAAGGCAGCTGGGATAACAACACCTTTCATAATACCGTCTCTATAATAGATTTCTATCATGCTTTCAAGAACTGCTTTACCAATATCTAACTGTGGTTCTAATAATTGTTCTTGTAATGTTTCCATTTTATTCTCCTAACGAATCAAAGATAAGTTCTCATAAATGTTTCCAATGACCTCAATATCTTTAAGTTCTGTGTAAAACTCCTCTAAGTAATCAAAGTATATTGGATACTTTCCACTAAAGGATACACCAAAACAAGCATAATTCTTATCCAACACTACAGGAGTTACATAAGCGTCATCATCACAGTCAGAGAACTTAACAATATCACCCTCATAAATCTCTTTGCCATTCTTATCTTTAAGCCCTGTTGATTGCATGAGGTATTTCTCATCAATGCTCCAGCCTTTTAAATTATTTACGTTCAACTCAGGATTGTCATTTGCGTAAACATTACCGTTCCAGATAATAAGCTGGTCATTAGTGAACATCTTTTTTTCGTGGACATCCCACGCTCTAAATTTTGGTTTCATTTTCTACCTCTCTTATTATTAAAAAATGCATCGACAATGTAGTAAAGTAACCCACACGCAAGGAATCTTACTTGTTTATTTTCGTCATATGATACGAACATCGGAAATACCAGCAGAAGCCAAATTAATAATATCATTCACTAACCTCCGTAACTTCCAATTTGTGAAAAGTCATATCGGTCATATAATAGTCTTTGGTTATTACACTAAGTGCTTCACTGAAATTTTCTGCTGTGACTGTGAACCAAAACACAGGACCGTCTTCCTCAAAGCCAACTACTTGATAGCGTTTCATTCATCCACCTCTTTCGCAAATTGCCAAGCCCAATCAAAATCTTGCTTGATTTCAGCTTCAGTTAGTTGTGTACTTTCGTATCCTCGCCAGTATTCGCGATGTAGAAGACTGACGCAGACTTTTCCTTTAATGTTTTTTTCTAAGTACTAAATGATCATCTGAATTCGGATTAGGCATTTCGACTGTATACAACTTCTCTTTCTCGACCTCATAGCCAAATTTATGCATCAACACTAATGTTTCTATAGATTTGTTATTGTCATCATTAAACCATCCATACAAATCTGCACGCAGCTTTTGTTCATGGAAGTCTATACAAAGCTTGTATAAATTATATTCGAGGTCATCTTTATTTTCTTCGTACCAATCAGCCACATATTGCGGAACCACAGGTTTTTCTGGCTCATTAAGAAAACAAGAATTAAATAATGCGTTGTTTTTCGCTGAGTTAAATCCCTCATTAAACGCTTCTTTAAAAGTAAGAGCTGAAAAGTGTTTTGGCGGTTCCATATTTCGTATTGTTTTTTGAAATTCTTGTTTATTCATTCCTCTACCTCTCTAACTTCAAAAGCGTCGTTATACAAAACGTGCCCTAAACCATCTCTGGCCAATTGCTTCTCAGTAAAAATCAGTTGGCAGTCTCGGCTTCCAAATGCGCCAAGAACGTAAATTTTCAACTGGGTATCATACATCAGCCAGTTGAAACGTCGGTCAATGCCTTTGACTCTGATTGTGTACTTTCTTTCTTTTTTTGGATTGTACTCATCCGTGCGAATTAAAACAGCCCCGCATTCTTCACAGTACAATTCTCCGCCACGATTCAGCGCTTCAACTAAATCTTCTCGTTTTTTCCATCTATAACAGTAGTCGCAAAATACTTCTCTTACATTCATTCTTCCACCTCACAACCCAATTCATTAGCTTTTTTAAGGTAATATTGATTCAACAGACGCTTCGTCGCTGGAACTGAAATGCGGTCTTCGCTGTTTGTTGGTTCATCATCAGGCGGAAACATCTGAATAAGTCCAGAGTTTATACGATCATAAAGCGTTGACCAGCTTATGTGAAAGTATGCTCTTGCTTGCTGTTTTGTACCGTAAAATTTGTCGTTCGTTTCGATATTCGTGAATGTACGAAGTCCTTTAACACCGATTAAAGTTTTTGTGACACGTCCCCTGTTAGCTCTGCCAAGCAAAGCCATTTTAGTTAGACCCCATGCATCACAACAATCGCCGATTGAGCCTTCAAACGATATGCCAGTTTCGTTATCTTCAAATTTTCAACGCAATTGTTCTCTAGATTTCCGTCAACATGGATAAGTTTCTCATTAGCTTGAGGCGCTTCTAAAAATGCATCCGCGACAAGCTTTTGAACCAAGTGATTTTTTCGCTTGTTATTGCGACAGAGTGTAACTTGGCAAGCACTGTTGATGCCAATCACCTTGCTTTTTCGGTGCTGTCCGCGAGCGTCTAAACGTTCAACACTTCGTACACGCCCTTTGTTCGACACTTCGTAGAAACCTTTGTAACCCTTGATAGGCTTCCAAATTTCATCTTTCATTATGCATCAGCTCCTTCATCCGTTTAATAGTCACATCGTCTGGCAATGCCGCTAAATCCAATAATCTCTTTGCTTCATTTCTTGTGACATGCAGCATCTCTGCAATTTTAATGTAACTTCTCAAATGTCTGGTCTTAGTCCAATTAACGAAATCCTCTAGCACGTCCAACGGCGTTTCCTCGTGATGTTCGTACCAAATCACACAATGTTTAGCCGCTAAATTATTTGATCCTTTGCTCATATTTTTACCTCAAAAATAGTAAAGGTTACCGAGTTACCGATAAAAAACACTTTTCTATTATTTTCTTGCACTTATATTTACAAGAATCCTTTAATATCAACGTTTCTTTATATATTTACTATTTTTATAATACTTTTTAATAAAATATAGGTAACTAGGTAACCAATATAGTATAAACCCAATAGTATCAAGGCTTTTCGCGGTTACCTATCCCTATTTTTATCGGTAACTTTAGGTAACTATGGGTAACTTTTTGCTTAAAAGGTTACCGATGGTTACCGATAAAATCATAAAAGTTACCTATCGTTTTCTAACAAATCCTTTTGTTGTTTTTTTGTTTTGTTTGAAAACTTTCTTTTCCCATTCAGGATGATTATCCATGACCATATTTATTTTTGTTGAAAGCTTCCTGTCATTTGAACTTCTCATGAATAAGTTGTACATCATTTCACGCGTTGAAACTTTTGTAAGTCGGCAATCACCACCTTCAAAAGCTGGATCGTTATCGAAGTAGGCTTGCGTATATTGATGCTGTTTTTGAGCAGACATCTGTTCCCAATTGCTAGGAATTGGCATGTCTAAGTATTCGAGAACTTGTTGTTCGACTTCGTCTCTGTACATGAATCGTTCGCGATAAACATTTAATTCTTTTTCTGTCTCTTCATCGAACATCAAACTTGCACCGTTTTTAAAAAGCGTCACTGCTTCGCCCCAGATCTGTTTAATCGTTTCTGGTTTGATTTCCATCGGGTGTTTCTTTTGCTTTTCAGCATTTACCATAATTGGCAAGAAACGACGTTCACCTGTTTTGTCTTTCAGATATTCTTTTTGGTTAGTTGTGCGTGCCAGAACGAAATTCTTTGCAAACTCTTCTGTTCGTTTCATGTAAGGCTTTCTAAAACGTAAACTTGTTTTTGAGATAAAAGCCTTTGTTTCAGCGAACGACATGCGATTGCTTGCCACCATTTCGTCATCATTAACAATCAAACTTTTAAGCATGATGTCGTAATTGTCTTTGTTTGCAAAATCTGTAACGGCGTCTGTATACCAAGCGCCACCCAGCTTCTGGAGCAAAGACGTTTTACCAACACCTTGCCCACCAACTAAATCTAAAACATAGTCAAATTTAACGTATGGATCATAGACTTTTGCAACTGCTCCAACCAGCCACATTTCAGCGATTTTTGAAATCAGTTCAATTTCATCAGCGCCTAAATAGACTTGAAACATGCGATTAATTCGTTGTCTACCGTCCCATTCTTTAGCTGCTTCTTCCATGTATTCAACTACTGGATTGTAGGTTCTTTCTGAAAAGAATGTTTCCATACCATCAAGCATGGCTTGGTTCGAAAATGCAACTCCTAGCGCACTTTCAAAATACACTTTAACAACTGAATCAAAATTAGAAGGTAGCTCGCCTTTTTTGAAGTGAGTGTTACCGATTTTGATGTCTTTGATTAATTCATGTTCTTGCGAGAATTCGTTGTGTTTTAAATAAATGCTTAATTGATCATCAGACTTAAAAGCCATCAAAACATTATTTGGACTGTTAGCTTTAATATTTCCATCTTTCGTGGTAATCATACCTGCATTTCTGTCGATGCTAATTACATCACCAATTACAATCACCTTCTATCTTTTTTAATCATACTTGCAACAGTTCGCTCCACTTCCTGCTGTGGAAGTGGGCTGACACTGTTATTGTTTGCTATCTGCGCCAACTGAAGGACTAATTCGTCATCGACTGCCCTGTACAGCAAGCCACCAACGAAGCTAGCTAGCTTGTCATTACGACCACCTTCATCACCGAAACCAACTGCAATGGTTTCGAATAATTCCGTTGTTTGGCTTTTATTTTTTTTGAAAGTTCGTGCTTTCAAAGCTCGCAAACCGTCTCTGCCGTCATAGCTATGCCCGTTCGTTAAAGCATATTGTTTCTTTATCGCCTCGATCAGCTTTTTTGACGGTGTGACCATTGTCAAGCCTTCTTTAGATTTTTCTAAATCCCACTCGTACTGACCTTTGTCTGTTGCTGACGGCGCCACTAAGACGTAATTGTTTGGATGTGCTTTGATGTCAACCCCTGGAAGGAAACCAATCATTTGACTGATTTGAACATCTTCTCTTTTAAAATAGAAAAGATGCTTTCCACCGCTGGCCGTCTTAGCTTGTAAAGTTGGCTCGATAAGCTTTAAGCCATCCCATTTTTTCAAACTTTCAAAACCGTTGGTTGGTCCATGCTTGTCAATGTCGATGACGAAAAAATTAGTCGTTCGAACAGCGATGTTAGCATTTGGATAGATATTCCAAAAATTCTCGATTTCATCAGCTGACATCGTTTTGTTTGCGAAGTCAATCAACGGCATTTTATTTCTTGGATTGATTGGAATTACTGAAAAACCTAGCTTATTGTACTTCAAAGCATAATCTTTCATTGAAGACATAGTGTTTACTCCTTTTTACACACATAGACAAGTTCCTGAGCCATGTAATCATTCAGGTATTGGTCTTCAGACATATCCAAATAATCCAACATGTGTTGATAAGCTTCTTCAAATGTCTTGAATTGGCCTAAATCTTTATCAGTTTCATCAACGACCAAGAACTTGCTATTTTTTAGAAAGGGAGGTCATCATCGTCAATTTCAGTAGCTGACATCATTGGCTGAGATTGTTCTTCTTCAAGGTCATAGTTGCGGTATTCTTTGCCTTTTTTAGAAACACCTTCGTCAATTACAAGGTTGAAATAAGAACCAACCGCTTTACGTTGAAGGGCTTCTTCCATAGCTTTACCGTCATCAAAATCGCTGTTCATTACTTGGTCGCCAGCTAAAACAATTGCTTTTTGGAAAAACTTAATAGTTTTTTCAACAGACCAACCTAAATCCACTGTTTTTCCATCTCTTGTTTTCCATGTGTCCAGTGTTCCAAATGTTACAAAATCTGAACGTCCATCATATTCACCACCTCGAACTTCAAATTGATAGCCAAGGCTTTCCCAGCCACTCTCTGACACATTAAAAGTAGCTTTTCGCAAAACTACTGGATAAGTTCCTGCGGGGATAGCTGGTTGTCCATTAACGCTGTCTTTGCGTGGGTCAAATCCGTCTTTTTTAATTGATTTTGCAATGTCTAGTAAACTCATGTGTATATTCTCCTTTTAATTAAAATAAATCGTTGTTAGTAGTTGTTTGTTTTTTAGGTTCTTGCTTGCGCGGGACTTTCATTTTAGCTGGTTCAACAGCACCACGAATAGTTTGCAAGATTTTTAAAATAGCTTTGTCATCGACTTGATCCGCATAATATGTTTTGCGTTTTCGGTCAATTTCACGATTGTAATTATTGCCGATTTTCTCGGTATGAATCATCAAATCTGAATTACCATTGATGAGATTGACATACTTATCTTTTAAGCTTGGTTTATCTTTTGTAGCATTACCTTTGTCATCGTATTCTGAAATCTGACGACTGATGTAGATGACGTTCATCGGTAATGCTTTTAAGTCGATTACAAGTTCTGTCAAAGCTTGGTTAAAGTAGTCATAGCCTTTACCGTAGCTGATTTCAGATAATGATTTGACGCCGAATTGCCCACATACAGCAATTTTAATCATGTCAATGACGTCATCAATAACATCAACTACGACTGTTTCGTATGTGTGTTCTTGCGTTTGCAAAGCTAGCAAAATTTCACTTAGCTGATCAATAACCGATTTTGTAATGTTGCCATTTTTATCCTTCTCATTAATTAATTGAATAGCTGGCACACTGTTAGCACTGGCGTTTCCGTCCGTGTTCAAAACAATCGGATTTGGAAATTCGTTAGCTAAGTAAGATTTCCCGCTCATTGTTTCGCCATAGATGAAATAATTTCGTGGTGTGTCTCTCGGCACTTGTGGTTTGTTTTCTGGTAGTTTAAACATTTATTCTCCTTTGTAATAAAACTCAATAACGTTGACATCATGCTGCTGACGACTTCCTGTTACTCGCCATAGAAGCTGGCGATAGTCGTCATATTCACCGCTATCTTTGTCAACTGGATCAAGAACGACAATTGTTTGAAATCGATACTGAAGACCATCAACACCAACACCCAAAACTTGACTTGTAGCAACGACTGTTTGGTTATCAATGCCTTCTTTAACATCTCCTGTCCAAATTCCTGTATTTGGGTTGCGTTCATGAATGACGTTAACAACCTGCTTAGACTTGCTAACAATCAGCATGCCGTGCGGCGCTCGTTCAATTAGACCGTCTAACTCTTTTAAAAGCGGAGTATTAGCATTAATTGCTTTAAGTTTTGGAAAGTTAACAGTCACACCCGTCTGGCTTAAGTAACGTTCAAACGTCTTGCGCCCAAACGATTGTTTAGCCATGGCTGTTTTGTCACCAACTGTTACTAAGTTCTTTTTTTTGCATTGCTTTAGTTTTTCAGGATTAGCAACAGGAACTGTCTTTTGGAAGAATTTGATTTCGTAGCCATTGTTTTTTTCGGCGTTCTCAATCTCTTCAATCTCTTCCCAACGCATGAAATTTGGTAATTTAGAAACGTATGTTTCATAGTCTCTAAAATCATCCCATTTCTCTTTTGAATAAGAGAATGGATCATATACCATCTTTCCGTGTGTTTTCTGCCAATCAAATTTTCTGTTAGGATTAGCAAACCCCCACAGCGTTTTTTCTAAAGGGTAAAAATTTTGTCCTTTTTTCCTAATCGGTGTGGCTGATAATCCTATCGTGTAATTGCGCTTTATTTTGGCATATGCTCGCACGTTTTTATCACTTGATACATTTTGCCACTCGTCAATAATGAGCACGTCACAAGCTATTTTTTGCGTTTTAACACGATTTTGCAAAGCTCTATCAGTTAGATAGATAACTTCAAAGTCTTTATCGAATTCAAATTTTTTAACAGTTTCTTTCCAACCGTCTAAAATAGCCACTCGATCGTTGACGATGATGACTTTATCGACGTGCTTAGCTTTGCATATTGATAAAGCGCAGATGGTTTTGCCTCTACCTTCAACCTCCCAAAGCTTCAAGAAAAATACCGTGATTTAATCTTGAACTTCGGGATACTGCCTCCTTCTGCCATTTTCTTAACACAATTTTTGTCAAGTTTTATACCTCCACCGTCTCATGCTTTTGACACTCGCAAACTGCTTTTCCAACGTCTTGAACGACTTCTTCAATGTCGTTTCGCATTGCCCAAAATAGGCCAAGTCTTGCAGCCGCTCTGCAATCCTGATGGTGGCTTTTTTCGAATTTCCATAAACCTAAAGTTTTTAAAAGTTCATCTGGAATATCTGATTTGTAGCCTGCATTTCTTTGAAGAATTAAGTTTGGAAAACACATTTCAATAAATGCAATGGTTTCTAAAACTGAATTATCTTTAGACTTATCGTTGTCACGCGCTTCGAACTTTTCGACAACAACGACGTCTGGTTCTAAATCAAATCCAATAGTCGTATACCACTCTTTAAAACCTCGCATGCCATATCTTGCTACCCAAGAACATTCAAGCCTTGCATTGTCTAATAAAACAATTCCCGTTGTACTGGTTTCGATTTTGTTTGAAGATGGATCAATAGCTAAAATCTGCATCTACTTCACCTGTAGGCTTTCATTCTCTACCAGTACTGCTCCTTCGATTTCAGCACCTGCTTTCAATGCTCTAGCAAGCTCTGTTTTATTCGGCGTCCATTCATGTTTCTCATTCATGTAATCGAGCGGAATTTTGGTTTCGTCCAAGATTTCAACTTTTTTAGATTTGCGAAGAGAAACTTTGAATTTTCCAGTATCAACTTTTTTAACATTGCTGATTTCAAGTGCTCGTTTGATATACTCTTTAAACTTGTCCGCTTTAGCTTTGTTACGTTTTTCTTTTTCAGCAAAGGCTTGTTTTTCGTGTTTGCAAGCCTCTGCATCAGCTAAACTGTTTTTGTACATTTTGACAAAGTAGTCAATATTGTTTTCTAAATCCTCTTGAAAATTAATACTATCAAGCGTATCTTGAAATGTTTCGTCATCTAGTTCCATTTCTTGAAGTTCTGCGTAAATACCTTCAAGTTCGTAAAGATAAGCCATTATTTCACCTTTCCTAATAAAAATGTTCTGATTTCATCGAGAAGTTTATCGCGTTCATCGCATTCTTTGCGAGTTCGCCTTAGTTCGTCTCGAAGAAATTCGTTCTCTTTGATAAGTTCTTGCATGTTCATTGACTAATCACCTCCGAAAAACGCATCAAATAGTGCATCAGCCAGTTCCTCACATTTAGATTTGCTGTCGACTTCAATTTCTTCCGGTTCTTTGCCATCTAACGTTTTGAACGTATATTCAGCTTCGACTTTTAAAGGTTCTGCATTGAACATTTGTAACATTCCTTCATATTTCTCTTTGTCTTCCGTGTAAGCCTCTTCGGTAGTAATAATTGCGTCATTGACGTTTTTACACCAACCTGCTTCAAATGCTAATGCTCTAGTTCTGTTCTTGTATTCCATCAAGAAATGTCCATTTTCTTTGCTGCGAAATACGATAAATGTTTGTGTTTGTTTCATTGTTTTCTCCTTTTTATAAAATGCTTTTTTTGGTAATTTGCGCATTCTCATCACGCATCATCCTTTCATCGCGTCTAATGCTTTAATAGTGTCGTCATAATGCTTAGCTTTCACTTCCCAGCTCTCGAATACGAAAGTCGGTTGCATTAATGTTTCTTCTTTCTTTCTCGCTCTCTTACCGATAAATGGCAACGTTAGCACGTATAGCAGTGCTGCTAAACTAAAGCAAATGATAAATAAATCCATGTTTACAGCTCCTTGATTTCTAATTTTCCAGAGAGTGGGAGATTACGCTCTTTTAAAAATTCAATATACAATTCCGCTTCTCGTTTGCGACGAAAAACTGCGTAAAGTTTTTTGTTTTGCCCCTCGCCAAAATCAACCCAAACTTCGTAATCAAAAAAGTTGTATGCGAGTTCGTCTGGTGTTAAATCCATGAAGTCGGCGAGTTTTTTCAAATTTTTGTCATCTGGGTAATTCATCATATGCTCCCAGTTGTAAACCGTGGCTTTTGAAACTCCGAACAGCTTGCCAAATTGTTCTTGTGTCATGCCTTGGTTAGCTCGAACTTTCTTAATTCTTTGATTAAAATACATATTTTTTCCTCTTTCTAAGCCCTGTCTCTTATACACATCTCCGAGCCCACGAGACCG